>PDWI01006987.1_pt1 | contig 13933 bp, 11 predicted proteins | sample 1430891 | NCBI WGS metagenome assembly PDWI01 (sample SAMN01162508, study PRJNA174530) | Oral metagenome, whole genome shotgun sequencing project. | biome: Marine environment; feature: Marine mammal; material: Swab sample of the gingival sulcus; isolation source: swab sample of gingival sulcus...
CAGAGAGTGGTCTTGAGGATTTCATCATTTACTCCTATCTATGCACAATGAAGTTTAACGTATTTAATATTTTTATACTTTTTTTGTAGCTGTTTTCATCACCGAAGTGAATTTCCAGTACGCCTTCATCATTTTCTCTATTATTAACGATACCAATGTTTTTAATGTTGATGTTATTTTCAAACAGTATGGTAGAAATTTTAGCTATGATACCTGGTGTATCTTCAACATCTATGGTAATACGGTGCGTTTCAGGTATTAGTTTTGAGTTTCGTTCACTAAATGAGTCTCTATAATTTTTTGCGTTAGAAAACATATCGAATATTTTTTTAGAATCGGAACTGCTAATTATATCGTAAGCGTAATCTATCTCCTTTTTATAAGAATTTAACGAACTTAATATAGATTCCTTATTAGTTAGCAAAATGGATTCCCACATCTCAGGAGAGCCGCTAGCAAGCCTAGTAATATCTCTGAACCCACCTGCAGCTAGAGTGTGCATCGTGGCATGTCCATCATCCTGCTTTTTCACACTATTTACAAGCGCTGACGCAACTATGTGAGGAACATGGGAAATGGCAGCACAAGCACGGTCATGCGTTACAGCACCCATAACAAGAGGTATTGAATCAATACTCTTTACGAATTCGTACATTTTATCGAGATGCATATTATTATGGGCAGATTCACTTACTAAAAGATAATAAATATTTTCGAATAATTCACTACTAGAAACGTCATATCCACTTTTTTCACTTCCTGTCATGGGATGCCCACCGATAAATATTTTATCGGGGCAAACTTTTTTTGACTGAGTTAGTATATCTATTTTGGTAGAACCAATATCTGTAATAATACAGTCCTTATTAATTATTGTATCCAGCTTTTCCAGCAGAGATATATTAACTTTCACAGGAGCACATAAAAAAACGATATCAAGATCAGTGAAGTCTTCTTCGATAGAGCAGGATATTTTGTCTATTACGTTATCATTAAGCGCTTGATTTAATTCGTCCGTTTTTAAATCATATGCGACGATGAAAGCTTTATGATATTTTTTAATACTTTTGGCTAAAGAGCCACCCATTAGGCCAAGACCTATAAAACCGATTTTCCTAAACATATTTCACCATTTTCTGTAAAGTATATCATACATTGATATTCTGTAGTAGAGTATTTAATACAAGAAACCCACTCGCTGTTACATTGATACGAATGGGCTTACATCGACTTTGCTTTAGTTGTTATTATCTTTATTTTCTATATTTGACACTCAGTATTTTGTAGCCAGCTTCTTTTAAAGACTTAATCACTTCATCAGTTTCCAAAGTGGCAAGCCTTATGACGATTTCCTGATGGTCATTGTCACCGATGTGAGTATAGTTGATTACATGTACTATGTTTACATCATGTTTACTTATTATCGTAGCTATGTCAGCAAGTATACCAACATGGTCTCCACTTACTTCGATAGATATTCTTGTTCCTGAATCGTTTATACCTGTTAAGTCTAAGAAAGAACTTATGATATCCGTCCTAGTTATTATTCCGACTAGTTTTTTTCCTTCCACTATAGGTAGGCTATCGACATTTTCTGATGCAAGTAATCCAGCTGCCTCTTCAATTAACATTTCGGGTGTTCCAGTAGGCATATCCGTTACCATAATGTCCTTAACTTTAGTTTTGCTTAGTAGATAATTAAGTTCATACATGCTTAAAGTAGTAGCTTTGGAAGGAGATACATCAGCTAATAGCTGGTCAGTTACCATGCCTACAAGTTCTCCGTTTTCAACAACGGGTAGTTGATTGCAACCTTTTTCTATCATCGTCTTATAAGCAAGATCGATAGATGCATCTTTAAAAATAGTTACAACATTGGTCGTCATTTTTGATTTTACATACATTGTAAATCCTCCTTTTACTATCCTGATTATATGATAGCTTTAAAATCGTTAAGTTTCAAGTGCGAAATACCTATAAAGAACAGTTACATAAATGCTAAGCTTGGTGAAAAAATATTGTTTATAATCATATTTTATTCAATAAATTTTATTTTATCTAAATAAATCATTGTTTTTTACAGAAATAAAGAATATACTTAAATAAAATAAATGATAAAAGTTTAACTAAAAGAATGGAAGATTGTAAATGCTATGGAATCAAAAAATAATAAAAGAAACCTAGTTTATAATTATATAAGCAGAATGGGGAAAGTATCAAGACCTAGTATTACTAACGACTTAGGTATCAGTATGCCTACTGTTTTACAAAGTACAAAAGAATTATTTGAAGAGGGTTTGGTGTGCGAAGTAGGTGAGTTCGAGTCTACAGGTGGAAGAAAAGCAAAGATGATATCCCCTGTTTTAAATTATAAGTATTCTATAGGAATAGATGTTACTAGAAATCATTTGAGTTTTGTTCTAACGGATTTGTCCAGAAAAGTTCTTAAGCATAAGAGACAACATAAAGTATATAAGAATGATAGGCATTACTATAAGTCATTAGCCGAAGCTGCGTTAGAATTTTTAGAAGCGTCAAAGATACCAGAGGATTCATTTTTGGGATTTGGTATTTCTATACCGGGAATAATAGATTCAAAAGAAGAAAAAATAGAGCGTTCCCATGCGCTTGAAATCAGAGATATATCATGCAGTATATTTTCACAGTTTATTCCCTATGATTGTAAGTTTACAAATGATGCTAACGCTGCTTTAATTGCAGAGATAAATAATTTAAAGGATAGAGATACGACGGTGTATCTTTCTCTTAGCAATAGTGTTGGGGGGTCTATCTTTACGGAAATGTTAAGTAATCATAGAACTAGCCAGGTAGTAGATAATATATATTTTGGAGACAATTGTAGGAGCGGTGAATTTGGCCACATGATTCTACACTCTAACGGAAAAGAATGTTATTGTGGTAAAAAAGGCTGTGTTGACAGCTACTGTTCGGCAAAACTACTTGCAGACTATACAGGTGGTAATCTTAGAAAGTTTTTTAAAGAACTTGAAAGTGGTAATGAAGAGTTTAAGGATGTATGGGATACATATCTGACGGACTTAGCAATAACTGTAAATAATCTAAGGATGGTGTTTGATTGTAAGATAATAATAGGTGGATATGTTGGTAGCTTTATGGAGCCATATATTTCCTATTTACAAGAAAGAGCAACGGAGTTAAATACTTTTGAAAATGATTCTATGTACATTAATTCTTGTGCATTTAAAGTAGAGGCATCTGCGCTTGGAGCCGCGCTTAGACATATAGAAGAATTTATAAGCTTGATATAAGTGAAAAAAATAACAAATTATAAAGAGCAAAAATTGTGGTATATTTTTGCTCTTTAGTTGCTTTTTATTATTGAAATATACAAAACATATAAAAAAAATAAATTACTTTCCTTTTATATATTGACTTCATACAAAAACAGTAGTATATTGTAAATACTTAAATAAAATGTTTTATAAAAGTATTTACAATTAAAAACACGGTTTTTAAAGGAGTGAAGTTATGAGAAAAAGTTTGTTATTAGTAGTGTTATCTTTAGTGATGACGATGGTCCTTGTTACTTCTTGTGGACAGAAGCCTGCTGAAGAAACAGAAGCAAAAAAAGAAGAAACTAAAAAAGAAGAACCCAAGAAGGAAGAAACCAAAAAAGAAGAACCTAAGGAAGAAGAAGCTAAGCAACTTAAAGTTGGTATGACGGTGCAAAGTATTAGCAACCCAATTTGGGCTGGTATATGTACAGAAACTCAAAAAGCTATTCAAGATGCAGGTGGAGAATTTACATATGTGGCTTGTGATAGTAATGTAACTACTCAGATTCAGCAAATTGAAAACTTTGTATCTAGTAAGGTTGATGTTATAGTTTGTCACCCAGCGGATCCTCAAGGTGTAGAAAGTTCTCTAAAAGCAGCTAGAGAAGCAGGCGTAAAAGTAATATCATGGGATGATAATCTCGAGAACTGTGACCTAGCATACGTTATTGAAAACTACGCCTTAGGTCAAATGATTGGTGAAGAAGCCGCTAAGTGGATTAACGAAAAATTAGGCGGAGAGGCTGAAGTTGTAGTACTTGATTGGCCACAATTACCGATACTTCTTGAGAGAGGAAATGGTATAGTTGATGCTATTAAGGCTAATGCACCAAATGCAAAAATAGTTGCACAACAACCAGCTATAGATGCAGCAGGTGGACAGTCTACTATGGAGACTATCTTCCAAGCACATCCAGATGTAAAAGTGGTAGCTTGTATAGGTGGCGGTGGAGCAGTTGGCGCTAATGAAGCTGCGAAAGCTGCTCAAAAGATAACAGATGATTTTGGTATCTTTGCAGCAGACGCGACGGAGCAAGAGTTAAACGCGATAAGAAATAACGAAGGGAATAGAGTTTCTGTTATGATTACTGGTGGGCCGGTAACAATGGGTAAAGAGATGGCAGGATTGATTCAAAAAGTATATGCAGGTGAAGAAATGGATAAATTATTTGTTCGTGAAATATTCCCTGTTAACAAGGACAATGTTGACTCAGTTCCGGATTGATATTACCATTATCAAATAAAAATTGATTGTAAAATCATGGCTGCATAATTTCTGTGGCCATGATTTTTGAGTAAGCTAGGATGGTGCTTATATGATTTTAGAGCTAAATAATATTACTAAAATATATCCAGGAGTAAAAGCGCTCGATGATATTACCTTAAAAATTAAAGAGGGAGAAGTGCATGCACTTGTTGGAGAAAATGGTGCAGGTAAATCTACCCTTATAAAGACATGTACAGGTGCTGTGATACCCGATAAAGGAACAATTAAGATAAATGGTAAGAGTTTCTCGAGTATGACGCCAAAGTCATCTCAGAAAGAGGGTATTGCCGTCATATATCAGGAATTTAATTTGGTAGGAGAACTATCAGTAGCAGAAAATGTCTTTTTGGGTAGAGCCATAAAAAGAGGTATTTTTATTGACCGGAAAAGCATGGTAGAAGAAAGCAAAAAAATATTTGACCAATTCAATATTGACATTGATCCAAGAGATTTGGTAAGCAATTTATCGGTAGGTTATCAGCAACTTGTCGAAATCGCAAAGGCTATGTCTCAAGACGCAAAAATACTCATAATGGATGAACCCTCAGCACCACTGACCAAAATGGAAGCTGAGCGTATGTACGAAGTAGTGGACCGACTGAAGGCAAAGGGTGTTACTGTAATTTATATTTCACATCGTATGGAAGAAATATTTAGATTGTCTGATAGAGTAACCATCATGAGAGACGGAAATACTATAAAGACGATGAATACTTCCGATACAAATATGGATGAAATAGTTCGATTGATGGTAGGAAGAGAGATTAAAGAAACATACCCAGCAAGACCAAATTGCATCAAAGAAGATATTGTGCTAGAAGTAAAAGAACTTTGTGGTAATGGCTTAGAGAATATTTCTTTTACCGTAAAGCGGGGCGAAATAGTAGGACTGGCTGGTCTTATTGGTGCCGGTAGAACGGAGCTTGCAGAACTTATATTTGGTGTTAAAAAGAAGACATCCGGTCAGATTATTTATAATGGCAAGGCAATATCGCCTAAAAATCCTAGAGATGTTATAGATTACGGTATAGCACTTATTCCAGAAGACAGGAAAAAATTAGGAGCGCTTTTAGACCTTGATGTTAAAGGGAATATATGCATGCCTATACTTAAAAGAATTTCAAAAGTTATCTTTGTAAATACAAATGAAGAACACAAGATCGCAGAGCATTACCAAAAAAGTATCAACATAAAAACGCCTAGTCTAAGACAAAAAGTGAAAAACTTAAGTGGTGGGAACCAACAAAAAGTAATAGTTGCTAAATGGCTGGCATCAGAGAGTGATTTTATCATTTTTGATGAACCGACTAGAGGGATTGATGTCGGAGCTAAATATGAGATATATAAGCTAGTTAATAGCTTAGTAGAAAAGGGAAAAACGATACTTATGATTTCATCAGAAATGCCTGAAGTTATGGGAATGTCTGACAGAATAATAGTATTATCCGAAGGCAGAATAACAGGAATACTACAAAAGGATGAATTTGACCAAGAGGTTATTATGTCGTTGGCATCTAATACTAATGGAATGGAGAAAAATTATGAACTACAAAAATCTTCTTAAAAAATATGGTATTTTTGTTGTATTATTTGTACTTATTTTGTTTTTTACAATCAAGTCTGAGAATTTCTTAGTACCAGGAAATCTACTAATAATAGCAAGACAGGTATCTATGCTTGGTATTGCAGCTGTAGGTATGGCTTTTGTTTTATTATTAGGCGGCATTGATTTATCCATTGGTTCACAGGTCACTTTAGTAAACATAGTTGCTGCATGGCTTATGGTTACAGGGAAAGTATCGCCAATTGTAGCTTGTACTCTAGCGATAATTATGACAAGTGTGATAGGCTTTATAAATGGTTTTATCATAGCAAAGGTAAAGATGCCACCGATTATTGTTACCTTAGGTACACAGATAATAATTGAGGGTATCGCTTATATGATTTCTAAAGGGCAACCGATATTTGGCTTTGACGAGTCATTTGCTGTTCTTGGCCAAGGTTATTTCATGAAAGTTCCCATACCTATTTACGTAATGGTAATTGTTATGATAATTGGTGCTATACTTCTTAATAAAACGTATTTCGGTAGATACTTTTACGCAGTTGGTGGCAATGAAGAGGCATCTAATTTATCAGGAATAAGTGTAGTAAAAGTAAAATATTTAGTGTATACACTGTCCGGTTTGTTCGCAGGTATTGCAGGTGTGGTAATGCTATCAAGAACTAATTCTGGACAAGTGCTATCAGGTAAAGGCTTTGAGTTCGACGCACTTACTGCTTGCGTTTTGGGTGGTGTTAGCATAAATGGTGGTTATGGAAAAGTATCTAATGTAGTTGCGGGTATACTCATACTGGGTGTGCTTAACAATGGCATGGTACTTCTAGATGTAAGTGCATATACTCAAATGGTAATAAAGGGGATGGTACTACTGATTGCCGTAGGTTTTGACACCATTCAAAGAAACAGGAAACAAGTTGCAACGGTTAAATAAAGAATAATATAACCCAATTTATTTTGGAAAGGAGAATAGTATGTTACAACAGGTAATGACAGAGCCTGGTAAAATAGAATTTAATGATATCGAGATGCCAAAAATTGCCAAAGGGCATGTAATTGTTAAAATGAGAAGGATAGGGATTTGTGGTTCAGATATACATGTATATCATGGCAAACATCCTTTTACTAGTTACCCAGTAACTCAGGGGCATGAAGTTTCTGGGGAAGTCTATGAGATAGGTGAAGATGTTAAAGGACTTAAAGTGGGACAAAAAGTAATAATAGAGACTCAAGTAGTTTGCGGTGAGTGCTATCCTTGTAAGCACGGCAAATATAATCTTTGTGAAAGATTAAAAGTAATGGGCTTTCAGACTACAGGAGCTGCTAGTGAATATTACATGGTTGATAGCAGGAGAGTTACCCCTATTCCTGATAGTATGTCATTTGATGAAGGGGCAATGATGGAACCCTTAGCCGTTGCTGTACATGCTGTCCAAAGATATGGGGATATACAAGGTGCAGATGTAGCAGTTCTTGGATGTGGACCTATCGGTATTCTGATAGCACAAGTGTGTAAAGCTCAGGGAGCAAGGAAGGTCATGGTCACAGATATATCTGATATGAGACTTAAACTTGCTTTAGACTGTGGAATAGACGTTGCAGTAAATACAAGCAAAGAAGACTTTGAAAAAAGCTTAGTAGATAATTTTGGTCCTGATAAAGTAGATGTAATATATGACTGCGCAGGGACTAATCAAACAATAGGTGATGCGATTAAATACTCTAGAAAAGGAAGTAAAATTATTCTAGTTGCTGTATTTGATGGTATGGCCACGGTTGATCTAGCAGTATTAAATGACAAAGAGCTTGATTTAGATTCATCAATGATGTATCGACATGAAGATTATCTTGAAGCGATAAGGCTTACCAGTGAAGGCAAAATCTCATTAAAACCTCTTATGACGAAACATTTTGCCTTTAAAGAATTTATAAACGCGTATGAATTTATAGAAGAAAATAGAGAAAAAACGATGAAAGTACTGATAGATATCGATAGATAAAGTCTCATGAAAATAATTCACGAAATAAACATTTAGCATTTTTTATAAAATATAAATACCTTAATAGAGAAGGTATTTATATTTTTTTGATATCTTGATGGAGTATGAGTTTATAAAAACATACATCCCATAAAGATGTCAATGGAAGTAATGATGTTGTTCAAATGGTATTTATATAGCAATATAACATTATATTTGTAAGAGAGGGAATTTATGAAAAATGCTGTTTAGCGTTTAAGGATAAATAAATTGCCTTAGAACCTCATAAAACATTACGGGAAAGATGAACAGAATATCAACAGTTATGGCCGGTCTTGCAAAAGGGTGAAAGCAGGTAATTGTTGGCTTAGAACAAAAAAGGTAGTTTCGTTGTTTCAACTGAAAAGAGCCTGTTTTTTATACGCTAACAAAACACCCTTTCCATTTGGACCATGGTGGCAGTGCTTAACGGCGAAATGTTGGGATTTATCGGCGGCCGTTTGTTAAGGGTGGAGTAGACTTTCTTGGTAAAGCCATATTTGGTGAGATAGGGTGCCGACTTTGCGGACACTCTAAAACCGCCCAATTAAAGGCGGTTTTAGACGGGTAGCAAATAGCGTATTACTTCACTTCGAATCCCGTTAATTCGACATCTTCAAATCCTGTTGCTAATAATTTTATAGCATAGGTTTTACCGGCTTCAAAGAGCGGTTCATCTTTATAGGTAGCTGATGGATTAAATGTAAAATCATCATTGAATATGTTCGCGCGAGAGAATCTTATCTTCTTTGGTTTTTCATCTTCCTTACCGAGCTCGCTAATATAGGCGCGACCCACTTTTTCAAGATAGTCAGCCAATTCAATTGGACTGTCCTCGGCCATGACAAGTTTTTCTCCATCAAAGGTCAATTGGTCTGCTTTCATCGTTGACTTCAAAACAAAGCGTGCTTCGGCTGGTTGATATTTCGGGTCGATTAACACGAATTTATACCCTTTAACCCCCGCATCTTCGACGTTGTTGATGGTTAGCTCCATCTTGTCTTGGTTGAAACTGTAGCCGGTGCCTTCCTCTAGATAACTGTGGTATCCGGCTCGCAATTTATAAGAATCGATTACGAAGTCTTGGGGTAGTGTCGTGATGTCAACATTGAGTACATTGCCGTCTTCCGACCAATATTGATCATCAATTTTCATCTCTTGCTCTTCAGCAAGCCTTGTTCCGACTGTTAGTTCAGAAACTAAATCCGTATAGCCACGCGACTTAATGGTCATCTTGTATTGACCAACTGGTAAGTCTATTGTCCCTGGTGTAAACATTTCATCATAGCGGCTAACAGTAAATTTATAGTCTTCGCTTTCAATTTCTCCAGTTGATACAGCTACTTCTAAAAAGTCATGATTCTTTTCGGACCAAATATCTTGATAGTAAATGGAACCGGCTATATTACCTTTTGGGTCTTCTATTGTTACCGCATAGATATTATCTAAGTATTTCGCCATATACAGTTCAGAATCTTCATCTTTTTCGTCAAAACCTTCAAACCCGACTTTGAAGACATAATTACCATATTGACTATCGTAACGGACTTCAGGGGATAATTCCAGTGCTTGTAAATCAATTGGTTCAGCGCCACTGCTCACCTGTTTGGCCGGGCCGAACATGCCGTCAGCAGTTAGCGTTTTTACATTGTTATTGAAGACTGGAATGGTCGCGTCATCTTCAAATTGTAGTTTAGAAACCGCTCTGGCCAAAGCGTATTTTTCGCCAGTTGCCTTTGCTAAAATCATGCCCTCTACATATAGCTTAGTATCGACAGCGACATCGACCTCTTTGATACCGCTAAATGTTAACGGATTATTGTTTAAATCAGTACCTGGTGTATAATCTAAGATAGTTGGATAGTCTTTAGCATGCGAACCTTCAAGTGATGTTGCTGAGGTAATGGCGTCGTATTCACCTTCTGTTTTAAGAATTTCAGCCGGTGATGTTTCGGCATATTGATCCTTTGCCTTAATACCTAATTCAGCTGCGTAGTAGTCATAATAAGTCATTGGAGTAACCGCATAGAGCATGCCGGTTGGTGCGTCACTAACCGCAGCATAAAATATGCCGGTCTCGCCGATTTGATTGCCTTTAACAGGTTTGCCGGCGACGACCAAATCAGCGGATTCACCATAGGCAAAATCTGTTGAAAGTACAGAAACAGTAGCTGAATCTTCCTGTGCCGGTTCGGTTGTCATAGTCGTTTCTGTTGTGTCTTGCTCCTGATTGTTATATGGTAAACTGCAACCCGTTAAGAGTAGCGTTAAAATCAAAGCTAATATAATCAACTTTTTCATCATAAATTCCTCCTAAAACATCAATATTGACTAGCTTATGCTAATCGAATAAATACTATCATTATAGTCAAATTTTGTCAATGATTATCATTTTCATTTAAGTTGATAATATGTTAGAATAGTTTTATCATACAATTATTAGAAGGAGCTTTTGTGAAAGTCATTATTTCATTGATCGTTGTCAGCGTAGCTTCATTTTATTTTCATCAAAATATAAAAAGAAAAGCTGCTTATTACTACTTTTTTGCGGCTGCTATTGCTTGTTTTATCGTTTATATTACATGGAGTGAAGCCGCGAGACTATTGCCTGCTTGGCTGCGTACCGTCATTTATCTATTTAGTAAGGCCTCAGTGCCCAGTGCGTTATTTATTATTGTCATGTACGTTGGCATACTACCGCGTCAATCAATTTACTTTAAGCGCTTGAAGCCAATTCGTGCGGAACTGTCCATTATAGCAACAATTTTGACGCTGGGCCATAACGCGGGATATGGTAAACGCTATTTTAGCGCTCTTGTTGAAAAGGGGAATATACCTGTTAATTTGTACTATGCATCGCTTGTTTCGTTGATTATGATTGCGATTATGTTACCGTTGTTTATCACATCATTTCGTTCTGTCAGAAAAAAGATGAAGGGAAAAACTTGGAAAAATTTGCAAAAAACCGCCTATTTATTTTATTTTTTGATGTGGTTGCATGTCGTATTAATCTACGCATCAAGTGCCGAAAAGGGTGTTTTTGACGCTTTGCTTAACCTCGCTTTTTATCATCTTATTTATAGTATTTATATTTTTGGTAAATTAAGAAGACTCTTACGCTATAAGAATGGTCAGGTGGTGGCAGCAAGCGTTGCCACATTAGTGTGTGTTACCGCTCTAGCTGCTACCTATCTACCGGCTCAACGGAAAGATTTAGAAGCAAAACAGCAGGTTGTAGAGCAAAGTACACAACCTTCAATACCACCTACTGCACAAGACACCAGCGTTAGGGCAGAAATAACCAAAAGCGCCGATGACGCAAGTCCCGATACAATCCCTAACGCTCAAGTAACGACGCAAAATACAACTACGACCGAAGCAACTAGTGAAGACAGTGCTTATAAAGATGGTGAATATTACGGCGTGGCCAACGGTTATGTTGACGATGTCAAAGTTAGGGTTGTCATCAAAAATGGCGCTATTAGCAAAGTTATTATTGAAGAAGAACAAGAAGATTTGGAATACATGATTTTAGCAGAAGACGTCGTCTATGACATTGTTGCCCAAAACAGCGCTGACGTAGACACAATCAGTGGGGCAACAACATCATCTGAAGCAATTATTCTGGCGGTTGAAGAGGCGTTAGAAAGTGCGAGATAATGCTTGATTTTTTATTGGAGGGCACCTCCACTTGTATAGTTTTCTCCTTTATCAGTGCCTCTTTTTAGTTCGTTAATCCATTTTTTTTGGACTTCGATTTTCCTTTTTTATAAAATATAAATACCTTAACAAGAAGGTGTTTATATTTTATTGATATCTTAAGTGGGAGTGAGTTTATAAGAATTTAGAATGTGCAAAGATATTAAAATAAGCAGTGATATCAACGGGATGTCATAGATATATTATTTGGACATTGTATTTGTAAAAGGAGGAATATATGAAAATTGTCGTTGTAGGAGGCGTAGCAGGCGGTGCAAGTGTTGCTGCTAGGGCTAGGCGTTTGGATGAAAAATCAGAAGTAATTATATTTGAGAGAGGACCACATGTGTCATTCTCAAACTGTTGTTTACCTTTTCATTTAAGTGGGCTTATTGAAAATAGTAATCGTCTGGTACTTATGAATCCAGAAGCATTTGATAAAAAATACAATATTGATGCTAGGGTTAATCAAGAAGTAGTAGACGTAGACCCTGAAAGGAAAGTCGTTAAAGTTAGAAATCTAGTCACCGGAGAAGAATATGAAGAGAGCTATGATAAATTAGCGTTATCCCCGGGGGCACAGGCCATATTACCGGAGTCAATAGAAGGAATTCATTCAGATAATGTATTCGTTTTAAAAAATGTTGTTGATGTCAAGAAAATTCAAATGTTTATAACGGAAAATAACGTAGAAGAAGTTGCGGTTGTTGGTGGTGGATTTATTGGACTGGAAGTATGTGAAAATCTTGTAGAGGCTGGGAAAAAAGTTCATTTAATAGAAGCCCTCGATCAGGTTATGGCACCACTTGATTTTGATATGGTCCAAATAATCCATAAGGAACTCTATGACCACGGCGTAGATTTACTACTTAAAGAAAGAGTAGTAGCTATTAAAGACGGCAAGGTAATACTTGATTCTGGCAAAGAGGTAAAGGCTCAGGCAGTTGTAATGGCAGCAGGGGTAAGACCGGAAACCACTCTTGCAAAAAAATGTGGAATAGAAATTGGTGAGCTAGGGGGGATAAAAGTAAACCACAACTATCAAACGAACTACCCGGATATATATGCGGTTGGTGATGCTATAGAGGAGACGCATAAGATTACAGGTAAGAAAACGAAACTAGCCTTGGCTGGACCTGCTCAGCGTCAAGCAAGGGCAGCAGCTGACCATATGTTTGGAAGACAGCATAATTATAAAGGGGTAATTGGTTCGAACTGCGTACATCTATTCAACTTAAATGTTGCTAGTACAGGTCTTAATGAAAAAGAATGTAAAAGACATGGGTTTCATTATGATATAGTGTATACAATTCTCACAGATAAGGTAGGCCTTATGCCGAATACTAATCCAGTGTTTTTCAAGATGGTATATGAAGTTCCGACTGGTAGACTGTTAGGTGCTCAAGCAATAGGAAAAGGCAATGTCGACAAGCGTATTGATGTTATGGCATCGATGATATATATGAACGCTACGTTGGAGGATTTAAAAGAACTTGAGCTATGCTATTCACCATATTATTCGACGGCGAAAGATGTAGTAAATCACAGTGCACTGGTTGGACTGAATTTACTTTATAACGACTTTAAACAAGTACCTGTATATAAGGTTAGAGAACTAGTAGAAAGTGGCGCGGTTATTATAGACGTTAGAGAAAAAAGAGAGTGGGATAGAGGGCATATTATAAACGCCAGAAATATTCCAATGTCAGAGTTTAGACAAAGGCTTGATGAAATACCGAAAGACGTTCCTGTATACCTACATTGTCGTTCTTCACAGAGAAGTTACAACGTAATAAAAGCACTTCAAGGACTTGGCTATGACAATGTGTATAATATATCAGGCTCTTTCTTAGGACTTAGCTTGTATGAATATTTCCTCGACCAAACAACTGGAAGAGAGAAAATTGTAACGGAATATAATTTTAAATAAAGAGTAATATCATTTGAAAAACACCTAGCCCAATTGAACTGACCCCAAAAAGTTGTACCTTTTACCAGAGATAAATGTAATAGTTTGTCTCTGGTTTTATTATGCAGCATTTAACATTCTATACTCAATAGGACTTAAATA
>PDWI01006988.1_pt1 | contig 13931 bp, 9 predicted proteins | sample 1430891 | NCBI WGS metagenome assembly PDWI01 (sample SAMN01162508, study PRJNA174530) | Oral metagenome, whole genome shotgun sequencing project. | biome: Marine environment; feature: Marine mammal; material: Swab sample of the gingival sulcus; isolation source: swab sample of gingival sulcus...
TCACATGACCAAGATGCACACCAACCATTAGCAAAAATACAGCTCAACCCTGCCCAACTACTCTATTACACGCTGTTTTGTCAAGGAATTTCTCTAAAAAGGCACCGTCTTTGAAGAGGTATGACTTGAAAATTATTTGATAATAAGGTCTTGCTCATAACACAAGAATGCTGTACTTCCCTCTTTTTCAGAAAGCAATCAACGGGCATCCAGTATGCATTTTCGCTGTTTTTTTTAATGGATTTTGTACGAAGACGATAAACTATTACTTGACCAGCCAAAAGAATACCGGCACAGATGGCATATGCGCAGCCATCCAGACCTCAAAGTGGCTCCCATGATGATATTGGCAACTATTCTTTAACAACAATTTCCCAGCTTATGTCCATGATCCTGGCATACATAATGCTCACACCACAATACTTTTCCTGGGAGAGCTGCACAGCCCTTTGCAGTTTCTCGAAAGGTAAATTTTTCCCCGCAAAAACATAACGCAGATGCATCCTGGTATATACGGAGGGTTCTCCGTCACTGAGTTCTCCGCTGACCTCAATGCTGAAATCATCGACTTCAACACGCATTTTTCCAAGAATCATCGCCACATCAATACCACTGCATCCCGCAAGAGATGTCATCATTAACTTCTTGGGACTCGGGCCACTATTGGTCCCACCAATAGATTCCGGGGCATCGGTAACCACAGTATGGCCGTCAATATCCGAAGAAAAAGCCATATTACTCTGCCAGGTTGCGGTAATGCGCTGTGTCATCATCTCTCCTTTGCAACTTTTCTAAATTTCTCAATATTATATACTTGTTATGGGCACGTGTTGCATCTTTTCGCTATTTTTCTCCCCTTTCTGCATTGATATGCAGAGTTTTGATACTACCAGGAGCATTGCCGCAAAAACAAGCCTTGATCTCTGCGCCCTTGGGAAAAGTGCTTTTGTTTTTCATAAAACCTGAAAAATAATTTCGTATGCGCATTATTTTGTTTCGTTTTCATCGTTTTCATTTTCGCTTGAAAATTACATGGGAAAAGACTAGATAGTCAAGGCAGCAATGAATAGCGACATCAAAGCCTGAAAAAGGCCCTGTATATTTTTATTGTAAAGAGAATTTTTATAGATAATTTTTGGGACATAACCACTATGGCATCTTCAACGACATCTTCTGCAATGCCCCCCATTCCGAAAGAACTGAGTACCGATGTCCTCGTTATCGGCGGTGGAGCAACGGGCACTGGAATCATGCGGGATCTCGCATTACGTGGGATTCACGTTATTTTGATTGACAAGGCAGATCTCTGTGCCGGGGCCTCTGGCGGAAACCATGGCCTGTTGCACTCTGGAGGACGTTATGTGCTCAGTGACCAGCATTCCGCCATCGAATGTCGCCAGGAGGCGGAACTTCTTAAAAAACTGGCACCACAATGTATTGAAGAGACTGGCGGTCTTTTTGTTGCGGTTCAGGGGGATGATGAAGAATTCGTCGCGAAATTTCCCGGACTCTGTGAGGCCGCAGGTATTGACTGCACGCCGCTTCGCGTCGCTGAGGCCAGAGAGCTCGAACCTTATCTCTCAGAAAAGACCATTGCTGCTTATCAGGCTCCCGACGCCACCATTGATCCGTTTCGTCTCGCGTTAGAAAATGTCAACCATGCTCGAGAAACAAACGATTCTATCTATCTTCCCCAGACCGGGGTGCAACGATTTATTATTAACAATGGCCATATTGATGCTGCAGTCTGCACCCATGCCCGCACCGGGGACACGGTCCGCATCACTGCCCGGCAGTATGTCAATGCCGGTGGTGCCTGGGCTATGGACATTGCCCGAATGGCCAATTGTCATGATGTCAATCTCCTCTATTCGAAGGGAACCCTCCTGGTCAGCCATGACCGCTTAACCCATCGGGTTGTAAACCGGCTGCGACCGCCTGGAGATGGGGATATACTGGTACCAGGGGGTACTGTTTCGGTCTTGGGAACGACTTCGGTGCGTACTGAAGATCTGGAAAACTCACGACCCACGGTCGAAGAGGTTGATCGTAATATTATCGAAGGGTCAGCAATGATTCCGGCCTTGGCAACGGCGCGTTATATCCGGGCCTTTTCACGGGTGCGTCCCCTGGTTCTCAGTGGAGATGCCACAAGTGACCGCAATGTGGCGCGAAGTTTTTCGCTGATCAATCATGAAGATCAGGGAGTTCATAATTTTTGTACCATCACCGGAGGCAAGTTAACCACCTACCGCCTCATGGCAGAAAAGACCGCTGATTTCATCGCACAACGTCTTGGCAATACCACGCCCTGCCAGACCCGTACCACACCTCTTGCTCTGGGGGCTTCATGCCGTTGGACAGAACCAGGCGCCTCCCCCCGTTACTGGTACCAGGACAATAATCCAGAAGATATGATTCTCTGTGAATGTGAGATGGTGCCCCAGTCGGCCATTGACGAGATCCTCCGGGATGCCTCCACCACAGACCAGCCGGTCTCGCTTGAGGCCATTGCACTTCGGTCCCGGGCAGGAAAAGGCCCTTGCCAAGGCTCTTTCTGTGGTATCCGTATCGGCTCGTATCTCTATGATCGTGGCTATTACCAGGATCGTAACGGGTTACGTTCAATGCGAGATTTCTTCGATGAGAGGTACAAAGGGCTGCGCACTGTGATCTGGGGGCAGCAGATGGCTCAGATGGAACTTGCCGAGGCCCTGCACTGTGGTCTGCTTGGCCTTGATTTCCTGGATAGAGAACCGAGTAACAAAGAGTGAGAGATCATGGAAAATCGACAATGTAAAACAGATCTTGCCATCATCGGTACCGGACTTGCGGGATGTGCGGCAACAATTTTTGCCCTGAACAGAGGATTATCTGTTGCCCAGGCCGGAAACACCGGGGCCATTGCCTATACCACCGGCTATTTTGATCTGCTCGGTGCAGAGCAGGGCGACACCACAACTCTCATTACCGATCCCTGGCAAGGTCTGAACAGGTTGCGCACGAACGAACCCAGGCATCCTTTGGCCCGTATTTCAGATGAAGACATCCAAGAGGCATTTACTCAAGTGTTGTCTTTTATCGGTGCTGAGGGTATTGGCTATGTCTCTTCTCGCAAGGAGAATGTTCAGGCCATAACTCCAGCGGGAACCAGCAAACCAACCTTTGCGGTTCCGGCAACCATGGCGGCCGGGGTTCGCGCCCTTCGCGACAAACGACCGTGTCTCATCGTAGATTTTAAAGGACTGCGCGGTTTTTCCAGCCGCGAAGTGGTTGCTAATCTACGCAGCCAATGGCCAAATCTTGAAGCAAAACGACTCATTTTCCCTGACTCTTCAAGCGGTGAAATTTACCCTGAAGTCATGGCCCGGGCCTTAGAGGTGCCAGCAACCCAAGATAAACTTGCTGAAAAAATTAAAGAGGTTTCCGGAGATGCTGAGGTCATTGGTATGCCAGCTATTCTCGGAATTCATCACCCGGATAAGGTGTTGAAGAAAATGGAGTCTCTTGTGGGTAAAGCATTGTTTGAAATCCCTACGATGCCGCCGTCGGTTGCCGGTATCCGGCTTCGTGAAATGATCGAACAGGTTTTTCCGACACGGGGTGTTGAACTTATAGCACAGCAAAAGATTCATACCGTGGAGTTTGTTGATGACTCTATCAAACTCCATGTCAAAGATACTTATGGCAGCATCGTGATTGAGGCAAAAAGCGTCATCCTGGCCAGTGGCCGCTTTTTAAGCGGAGGTCTTACCTCAGATATGCACGCCATCAGTGAGCCCCTGCTCGGTTTGCATATCGCCCAGCCCAAAAGCCGCGACCAGTGGTTTTGCGAACAATATATGGCTTCCCAAGGCCATGAGGCCCATCGTGCTGGCATCCTGGTTGACGATCTCTTTCGGGTCCTGGATGGTACAGGAAAGATTGTGGACCCACGGCTCTTTGCCGCCGGAACCATTCTGGCCAATCAGGACTGGATACGGCAACGCTGCGGTGCTGGTGTCGCTTTGGCCACTGCCTACCGAGCCGTCCAAGGGGTAGAAATTTTACTTAACACAGCTCATACAGAAAAAAATGTCTGATACTATATTTCCGATCATTAATTTTAAAGAAGAGGCTTTGAATCTGTTACCCGAAGGGGCCAGCTTTGAGGCATGTCTCACCTGTGGTCTCTGTTCGTCGGGATGCCCTGCTTCCGGGCTTGAGAACATGGACCCCCGCAAGTTTATCCGTATGGCCATGCTCGGCATGAACGAAGAACTATCCAGAACTCCGTGGATCTGGCTTTGCACCATGTGTAAACGCTGTATGCATGTCTGCCCGATGAATATCGATGTTTCCCAGCTGGTCTTTCTGGCTCGGGGCAACTGGCCTGAAGAGGAAAGGCCTCGCGGCATCAGTCGCTCCTGTGAACTGGCCCGGTCCACGGCATCCACCAGTGCGATGGGGCTGCCTCCAGATGATTTCGTCTTTGTGGTCGAAGATGTCCTTGCCGAGGTTCAGGAAACCCAACCTCGCTTTGCCAAGCTCAAGGCTCCCATCGACAAGAAAGATGCCCATTTCTTTGTCAACCAAAACTCCCGCGAACCAATGAGCGAACCCGAAGAAATGGTGCCGTTATGGAAAATCTTTGATCTTGTTGGTGCCGACTGGACCTATGCATCGAAAGGCTGGGCAGCAGAGAATTTCTGCATGTTTTCCGGTGATGAAGATGCGTGGTATCAGGTGGTAAAGCAACGGGTTGACGCAGTGAATGATCTCGGCTGCAAAGTCTGGCTTAATACCGAATGTGGCCATTCCTTTTATGCAATGTGGAATGCCGTGGATAAATTCGGTATTGAAACCGATTTTCGTTTAGAGAGCCTGATTACCTATTATGCCCGGTGGATTAGAGAGGGGAAACTACCGGTCAACTCTGACTGGAACACCGAGAATCTCAAATTTACCGTCCAGGATCCCTGTATGATTGTCCGTAAGGCATATGGCGATCAAATGGCTGAAGATCTGCGCTTTGTTGCCAAAACCCTGGTTGGCGAAGAAAATTTTATTGATATGCAGCCTAACCGCAGTGCCAATTATTGCTGTGGTGGTGGCGGCGGTTTTCTTCAGGCGGGGAAAAACGAAGAACGGCGTATCTATGGGAAGCGAAAGTTTGACCAGATCATCACCACCGGCTGCGATTATGTCCTCACCCCCTGCCATAACTGCCATTCTCAAATGGAGGACATTGGTCATTTTTATGGCGGTAATTACCGGGTCGTCCATTTCTGGACCCTTATCTGTCTGTCGCTTGGAATTCTTGGAGAAAATGAACGGGCCTATCTGGGGCCAGAGCTGGCTGCTATCGAAGTTGCGCCATTGTCTGGCAAGGTCCTCGCCTAAGCCACCACGATGCCCGTCGTTCGGGCACTGTGGCTGAAGCTAACGTTACCTGAAGAATAATTTTGAAATGTGTGTGGGTATCTCTATTCAAGATTTCTTTACTTTCATTATCTTTCCACAGTCTTTGCATCGATATCTCGTCCCCCAGAATATCAGAGGGAGCTGGGTTATTATTATCAGGATACATGAGAGACGAGAATATTTTATGAGTTCAAGACGTTCAGAACCACACGAGACACAGAGATCACTCGCTTCTGTGGCTGGGAATTCAAGAGCTTCATTACCGAGAAGATAGGATTCGTCGTTTGCTAATATCTGTTGCGCCCGCTGTTCATCTTCAGATGCCACTTGAACATGAACGTCTCCAAGAGCCTGTGAGTAGAGCCAGTTAAGCCCTATGTGATGCTTATTGAGAAGATGACAATACACCCCTTCTGATTCTAATTTGGCTTTTGCCAATTCAGCGAGAGGCAGATCTCGATACTTGGCAACAGTGGCAAATCGAGACATATCTCCCCCTCTTCATGTCTCAGCTATAATTCCCAATCGTCCTTCTTCCCCGTCGCAAGCGGTTTTTTGGTGGCTTGTTGTGTGACATCAATAAGTTGTTCGAGAATGTCAAGCTCCTGTTGCAACTGGCCATCACCAAGAATTTTACTTTCTTCGGCAAAATGCATCCGAAACAGAGTGAACAATTTACCGTAACCTTCAGAAACCGAAAGCGGACAGGAACGGCGTTCCCAGGTGGCAATCATGACCCGTTCTTTGCGGGTATCCGGGTTGATGAGCCCGGAACGTGCGAACAACGGAACGGGATGGGGAGGAGACGAATTCACGTGATCATTGCAGGTCTTGTTTTGGTCGAGCAGCCAGTTTTTCACTAAAGAAACATAGTCGGCGAGCAAGATGGCCTTACGGATACCAGCGTTTGCATAACCATATTTCTTCCCCGTAAAACGCACGGTATCGCTTGTCATGAACTGTTTCCCGCTTCGGTCCTTGTAGCGCACAGTCAGATCAATGGGCTCTGAAGAGTTTCCTGCTTTCGAATTTTTTTTAAGTTTTACCAAAACAACGCCGCCCTTTACCTTGGTGTCTTCGCTGGCACTTGGGAAAAGGGTTTTAATATACATGACCTTGCCAGTGGCAAGATCTGCTTCAGGAGAACCAAAAACTCCATCAATAATGTAGTTATCGCTTGTCACGGTGAGTTCAAGATCAAAAACCAGCGGAGTGACCATGAAATTGAAATCATCGGCAAGCGTTTTGCTGAATTCCTTGGCATTGTGAACGCTGAAATAATTGGCCCCTTTCGTCTTGGTGACATATTCCACTAACTCAGGATTGAAATCAACGCCGATACCAATGAAAGAAGTAAAGATTCCCCGCTCTGCGGCATTACGCACCATATCAAAAAGACCGCCTTTTCTGAGCTCTCCAGTGTTGGGCATTGCATCGGTGAGAAAAATGATCCTGTTTTCATAATCGGCAACAGTTTTGCGGCCCTCTTCGAGAGAGGCATAGAGTTTGAGCCCTTCTTCGTAACCCGCCTGCCAATTGGTGCCACCCTGTTCCCGGATCTCCATAATATGACCCGCAATGGCTTTCATGTCTGTTTCTTCGACGAGTCGCAGTGCTTTAGCACGGTAAGCCCGATCGTCAAACAAGACCACTCCGAAATTGTCACCGGGTTTGAGATGCTGCATCATTGCGACAATAGTCTCGTTGGCGACTTGCATCTTGGTTTTCCTGGCCTCGGCTTCTTCGATGGGTTTCTTTGTCGAGCCATCGTAATAATAATTGTCAAGTCCACCTCCCATAGAGCCAGAAATATCAACAACCATAACAAGATTCAGTGGTTTCCGAGAAAAAGATGCCTCGGTGAGTCCTGAGTTTAAGCCAAGCGTGAGATAATAATTTGGTTGTTGAGAAAAAAGATCTGGAACCACAGCTTTGGCATACGAGGGGCAAAACAGATCGTCGCATTGACCGGTACCAATCCCGGTGTCAAAATAATAATCGTAGAACACCCCTTCGTAGCTGATCGCATGGTATTTGGGAAGAAACCCTTGATTAAGATTCTCTCTGAAGTTATTGCTGTCTTTCGCTCCTCCGACCGCAAAGCCAAGTGCCTTAGACTTTGCCGCTGCTGGTGCCATCCCTTGTGCGAGCATCTGTGGAATTGGCGCACTGCCACCCCGCATATTCCGAGTCATAGCCTTTTGTGGAGCAGCGCCCTCTTCCTGATCTTCTTCCTGGTCAAAAAGCCAATCATCTATGGTGGCATGGATCGCTTTTCCAGAAGAAACAGTTTTGCCTGTTTTGCTATTATCCTGGGGAACACAGCCTGCAGAGGAGAAACAGATAAAAGATATGACGAGCAGCAAACGATACATGGCATCACTCCTTTTTAATGGCGTTACTATCATCTTTTGCTTACGACCATAAAGAAACGCTTACATTGGCATTTTTCATAATAACATACGATTTATTTTATTGATATTACAAATTGATTGTAAAACACGACCTTGAGGAAAGCAAGGTCATGTCTCTCCTCTATAACGTTGCACACCCTTTTTTCCAAGAGATAAAACGAGATTGCCTTGTCGGGTAAACACAAAGAACCGCCCGGTTTGCGGGCGGTTCTTGCGGCTGTAGAATCAAGATAGTGAAATACCTGTTCCGTGCTCTCTATGCAGAAATCTCGAAACAGGGGGAGCAAATTGTTACTGGCAATTATGCTCTATCTGTACTCCTTGGCTTACCAGCTGCGGCACATAGATGCTGCAAGATGTTGCACTAAGTGGATTATTGTCAAGATAAAGCTGTGCCAGCTGGGTCAGTCTTATCAGAGGGGAGATATCGCTGATCTGATTGTTGTGAAGACCAAGCCTTGTCAGCTGGGTCAATCCTGTCAGAGAGGTGGTATCGTTGATCTGATTATAGTGAAGCCCAAGCTCCGTCAGCTGTACCAGCCCTGCCAGAGGACTGATATCACTGAGCTGATTGTGTTGAAGATAAAGTTTTTTTAGCTGAACCAGTCCTACCAGGGGGGAGATATCGCTGAGTCGATTGTTGCGAAGACTAAGTTCTGTCAGCTCTTTCAGCCCTGCCAACGGACTGATATTGCTAATTTGATTACCACCAAGATAAAGCTCCTTCAGCCGAGCCAATCCTGCTAGAGAACTGATATCAATGAGTCGATTATCAATAAGATCAAGCTCCTTCAACCGGGTCAGTCCTGCCAGAGGGCTGATATCGCTAAGCTGATTACCATCAAGACCAAGCTCCTTCAACCGGGTCAGTCCTGCCAAAGGGCTGATATCGCTAAGCTGATTACCACCAAGACCAAGCCACTTCAACCGAGTCAGTCCTGCCAGAGGGCTGATATCACTGAGCTGATTACCGCCAAGACCAAGCCTAGTCAGCTGTTTCAGCCCTACCAACGGACTGATATTACTGATTTGATTATCACCAAGGTAAAGCTTTTTCAGCTGTATCATCTCTGCAAACAGGCTAACATCATTAATCTGATTGTTGTAAAGATCAAGACGTGTCAACTGTGTCAGCCCTGTCAGGGGAGTGATATCGCTAATCTGATTGCTGTAAAGATTAAGATTTTTCAGCTGGATCATTCCTGCCAGAGTGCTAATATCACGGATCTTATTATCACCAAGATCAAGCCTTGTCAGATTTTTGCAATATTCCAGACCTGCCAGATTTTGAATATTGTTACCACCGAGATCCAAAAAAGAAAGAAAATGAAGATCAGAACTCAAGATATCACCTGCTGGCTTCCCTATCGTCCTCCTGATTGCAGCTTCAAGGTTCGAATCAGGGAAAGAAACAACATCACCACCACCGCTGCCAGGATTGACTGCTGGATCATCGTCATTTGCGTCACCGGAAGTGGCGAGCAATTCTGTCACCAGATAGAAACCAGGCATTCGAGATTCCGATATCCGTTTCGTGCCGTCGGAATAGCCATCGCCGTCCATATCCTTGTACCAGATTGTATCCGCTCCGTTTTTTGCAGATGCCATTGCCGGCAACCCATCCAGTAACATCCCGTCATTTGAACCGTTTAACTGAAAGCCGACAACCTCTCGGTCTGACGAATAATTGATGCAGGTTGCCGCACCGATATCCACTGCAAAAAGCATTTCCGCAGATGCCACCATTTTCTGGTGCGGTTTGAGCGTTATCGTTTCCGAGGCTACCAAAACACCGTCATCACCATAGGCTGTTAATGCCACTGTTGCCACGCTATCCTCTGCATTGACAAAAGCAATGCCTGTCCACCCGTCTGATAGCATCTCACGCTTCGCGAATACTCCTGACTTTGCGCTGATATTCACACCCGAATATCCGGCCAGATTCTTGCCGTTTGTCGTTCCAAAAAGCTCAAAGCCGCTGACCGGCCTGGAGGCCGAAATTCCGAACCATGCGGTACCTTCGGGAAACAAAAGCTCCGCAGCTGTTCCGATATATTTTTCCCGCCCGAAAAGCGTAATTGTCTGAGGAGCCAGGGCAGTTCCATTCATTGTATATGGCGTAATAGTCAGGACAGAAGCATCGGCAAAGGGATTATAGGCAACGATTCCCGTCCACCAGTCATTATTGCTGGCTATGTGCGGATAGTAAAGTTTCAACGCAACCTGATCCTTTAGCAAAACACCGCTCAACAGTTTTTTCCCGGTGGCAGGGTCGCTTCCGAACAATTCCAGCCCAATAACACCGCTTGCATTTCTAATCACCGCTGATACTACGCCCTCCGGTGTCACTCCTCCAAACATCTTTTTTATCGCAAATGCCTTGTGTTCATTTGCGGCGAGCGTTTCTGTCAGAATCATTCCGTTATTGAATTCAAAGGTGAGATTTTTCACTTCGGACGTCGTATTGACAAGGCTGATACCAGTCCACCACTGTGAATTTGACGCAATATGAGGAACCAAAATGGTATCGACGTTAATTCTTGTGACAGCAGGCACCGCAACACGATAGATGCCGTCCTTATAAAATTTGGTGTATCCGATGGCTGCACCAGATGAGATTTCCAGTGCCATATACCCGATATTCGCAGCATCAGCCATTTCATTGGCAACAACGATCTGCCGCCTTGCATGAGGGGCCAGAGAGATTATTTTCTGTTCTGACGTTTCGGTTCCATCATTGCGGAAAGATTTCAAAACACCATTCAGCTCTTGAGATGCATCAGGGTTCAAGATAGCAATTTCTGTCTTCCAGTCGCCAACGCAGGAAACATGGGGAAACCACAAGGTTTCAGCGGCAACGGTAAATGGAATAAGGAGCAGAAAGAAAAACAGGAAACAAAAGGTACTTTTAAACAAACACATCATGAAAACCTCCTTTTTTCTTAATTTCGTTAATGAAGGCAAAAAGTGAAAACCAACCTGTTTCTGCCGGCCATCTTTTCATTCTATCTTGCTGAAACAGATTTATTTTAACCAGAGAAGCCTTCCTTTTATTTGGAACATGATTACAAATATTTATGAAAATAATTAGCAATATACCCAATCGTTTTTTGTCAATCCAAACTTTAATGGTTTTAGAAAAAACTCTCGACCTTTTTTACCTGTCTGGATTGTATTGACAGCTTCATTAAATCCTGCCTTATCAGGCAATGTTCCAGTGAAAGTCATGCTGCCAGCACTGTTGGTCTTTTCTGGCCATTATTTCATTTTGATAGACTCGTAAAAACTCTGATCTGCTGTATTGCCACTTGTTGTTGTCAGATTCGCCGTACCATATCTACTGCAAAATGCACAATACACCTACTACAAATTGTACAACAAAGTTTTTCCCGAGCCTGACCAGGGGCAGCTGACAGCTTTTTACGAAATTATCATATCCTGGAAAACAAGAAAAAACTATGGGGCTTAGGAAGCAAAAAACAAAAAAAATGTGTTAAGCTTTTAAAATGCCATTAAAAAATATCAGAGCGAAAATTTCGAGAAATTCTCAAGTATTCTGCTCAGGATCTTACTGCTTCTGACACTGCCTCTTTAACAAGAATTAGTGTCAGAAGTAGTAACACAATTTTCCTGAAACTACGTAAGCGTATTGTCCAAAAATGTGAAAAACAAATTCCCTTTAAAGGAGTTGTTGAACTCGACGAATCATACTTCGCCCCTCGACAGATCAGAGGAAAGAGAGATCGAGGAACTGGAAGTAAAATTATTGTTTTTGGCATCTTCAAACGAGACGATAAGGTATATACCGAAATTGTCCCGAATACCTCAAAAGCTTCTCTTATCAATATGATAAGAGGTCATATATCAATTGACAACATAGTTCATACTGACGGTTGGCATGGCTATAATGGACTTGTTGATGTTGGCTATGCAAAACATTTCAGATGTCCATCATGGCAACAACGAATTTGCAAATTGCAATCGCCATATTAACGACATAGAATCTTTCTGGAGCTATTGCCAAGCGAAGACTGGTAAAGTTCAATGGTGTCCCCAAGGAAACCTTTCTTCTTCATTTAAAAGAAACCGAATCTCGCTTTAATCTTCGCAATGAAAACTTGTATAAAGTATTGTTAAATTTATTTAGAAAAAACCTTTGTAAGGTCGTTTGCTTCCTAAGCCCCTAAATAATTATGCAACGCCCAAGGCTGCGACGACGTAAAAGAATACATTTCCACTGAGGTTTGCAGAAAGAAGAAAGTTTGTAACGAAAGGAGGACCATGCTCGGTATTGACAATTTTCCTGTTTTTCTGATAGCCAGCGTTGCCTTGAATATCTATCCTGGGCCGGATTTTTTCTATGTCCTGGGACGAAGTATCAGCCAGGGTCGTACTGTGGGAGTTGCAGCAACACTGGGTATAAGTACTGGTTCCCTCTGTCATACCGTATTGGGAGCTGCAGGTCTTTCTTCGATTTTGCTTGCCTCACCGGGGCTGTTTCATCTTATTCAGTATGCTGGGGCAGCCTACCTCGTATACCAGGCTTTTCTTTTGATAAAAAGATCCGGTGGCCCGCTACAATCTAGCAAAATGCAGACTGGACATCGCAATATCTTCACGGTCTATCGGCAGGGACTTTTAACCAATGTGCTCAACCCCAAGGTTGCTTTATTTTTCATAGCCTTGTTGCCTCAATTTGTCTCCGACTCCTGCCCAAACACGTTTCTTGCCTTGAGCGTTTTGGGTTTAAGCTTCATCACCACCGGAACATTGTGGTTTCTCTGTGTTGCCTTTTGTGCGGCCTTTTTCAGCAAGAAATTTCGTGAGAACACCCGAGGCATGCAGTGCTTGTTACACGCCAATGCTGTGCTTTTCCTACTCCTTGCCTTGCATCTTGCTACCGGCCATTTTCAGGGTCCGAATACCTCATAATTGCAAAGATAAAAAAACATTTTGAAAAGTAAAACTGACAAACCATTTCGCTAACCATATAACCTCTTCAATTCATTTATTTTATGCTGCTCATTACTGCCCCATCAAAGACCCAGGAACCAATTTCTCCGGCACCTCAGAAATATTCCCTTCCCCCATTTCTTGAAAAAAGTGCCGAGCTTGTTGCTCTACTCCGTCGTTATTCTCTGGCGGAGTTATGTACTCTTATGAAAATGAGCCCCCGGCTTGGGGAACGCACCGCAGAAAACCTGGCCAATTTCCAGCTACCATTTACCCAGGAAAATGCCCATCAAGCCCTGTTCACCTTCCAAGGGGATGCCTATTCTGCAATTACTGCAACGGCATACCAGGCAGAACAACTAGATCATGCACAACGCCATCTTCGTATTCTCTCCGGGCTATATGGCATCCTGAGACCTTTGGACCTCATGCAGCCATACCGCCTGGAAATGGGACTGAAACTACCTACCGAACAGGAAACAAACCTCTATCAGTTCTGGGGAAATCTATTAACAGAGCAGATCAACAAGACTTGTGAACGTCATGGGCATGATACGGTGGTAAATCTGGCGTCAAACGAATACTCACGAAGTATCAATAAAAAACTATTGCAGCCCAGATTTTTGACTATCACCTTTAAAGAACAAAAGGCCGGAGGCTATAAAACTATTCCTATCTATTCCAAACGAGCTCGGGGAATGATGATTGACACAATGATAAGAAAACAACTTACCACTATAGATCAGCTACAATCGTTTAATCAGGACAACTATGCTTTTTCCGAAGAATTTTCTAAGGAAAAAGAATGGGTATTCACAAGAGAAACCTTGAAAAAATAATAAATTAAAAATTTATACAAGAAATATTTTTGACTTTTAAGTTTATTGTTAGAGAATGAGTATATGGAAGGGAAATTGCAGGATTCTATTTCCGTCGTCAATTTCAACACTTTTTGTATAAATATTGATGGATCACAATTTTATTTCCATTCATTGTTTTACCACTCAACATCTCGTCTTTGAGCTTTTTCCAACCCCAAAAAAGATTATCAAAATGCCCGAATTTATGATGGCGGAATATAGCTGAACCAGATTTGAAGCAACCATAGATATTAAGTTCTTGTTGCTCATATCTCTCATTATAGTTTGGATTATCATCTGT
>PDWI01006990.1_pt1 | contig 13928 bp, 11 predicted proteins | sample 1430891 | NCBI WGS metagenome assembly PDWI01 (sample SAMN01162508, study PRJNA174530) | Oral metagenome, whole genome shotgun sequencing project. | biome: Marine environment; feature: Marine mammal; material: Swab sample of the gingival sulcus; isolation source: swab sample of gingival sulcus...
ACTTTTCGAAGAGTTCTGTCTTCTTAGCTGAATCTAAATACATTCTTTTTGTTTCTTAAAATTAAACCATAATAACACGCCTGCCAAAACTTGCTGTCAAAGACAGTCGTGAATCGTTGCTCGCAAAGATAGTTCTTTCTCTGCTAATATGCAAGCCCTTAGACTACTTAGAGAGAATTTCGTAAGTATCCTTAGCAATCATATATTCCTCGTCAGTAGGAATGATGACAACCTTAACCTTGCTATTTGGCGTACTGATAACCGCTGTATCGCCGTGGATTTCTTGGTTAATCGCTTCATCAATCTCAATACCAAGGAACTCCAAACCCTCGCAAGCCTGCGTACGCAAAGCACTTCTATTCTCACCCATTCCTGCTGTAAAAACAAGAACATCAACGCCTCCAAGCACTGCAGCATAAGAACCGATATACTTCTTCACACGATAAGCAATCATCTCCATTGCAAGCTTAGTACGTTCGTTACCTTCTTGCGTTGCTTTATCCAAATCACGTCCGTCAGAAGAGCCAATTCCTCCTACGCCATAGAGACCGCTACGCTTATTAAGGATAAAGTCTACATCTTCTAACTTAAGATTTGTACGTTTACCTTTCGCTTCCTTATCTTGGATATATTCTGCGATTTCTTCAGGCTTAAAGTCTTGTTTGCTTAGCAAGAAGTTAATAATCCCAGTGTCAAGGTCGCCTGCACGAGTTCCCATTAGCAAACCCTCCCCAGGGGTCAATCCCATTGATGTCTCCACACATTTACCATCTTTGATAGCAGCAATAGAAGCTCCACTACCTACGTGTGCTGTGATGATACGGCAGTTATTATAGTCTAAGCCAAGGAATTCAGCAGCCTTGTGGCTCACATAATCGTGGCTTGTGCCGTGGAAACCATAGCGACGGATACCATAACGCTCGTAGAACTCATAAGGCAAACCATACATAAAGGCTTGTGCTGGCATTGTTTGGTGAAAAGCAGTATCAAAAACAGCTACTTGAGGAATTTCTGTTCCAAGCACTTTAGTCGCAGCCTCAATACCTGCAATGTTTGCTGGGTTGTGCAGGGGAGCAAGAGGGATATTAGCTTTTAGTCCTTCAATCACTTCTTCGTTAATGCGTACGCTTTGCACGAAAGTCTCGCCTCCGTGAACGACGCGATGTCCTACAGATTGAATTTCATCAAGCGACTTCAAGAAACTAAACTCAGGGTCTGTCAAAACATTTAGGATAACGCTCACACCCTCTGTGTGGTCTTGAACCCTAGGGTGCTGAGTTTCTTTCGTGCCGTCTTTCTTCTTGAAGGTAATAAAAGCTTCTTCTGTACCGACACGTTCGATAAGTCCTGAAGTAAGCGTTCTGTAGTTAGGCAGTTCAACAAGCGAGAACTTGAGCGATGAACTACCACAATTTAGAATTAAAATTGTCATAATTTGTTTGTTGTATTTATCGTTATTATGCTTTCTTTGCTGCAATAGCTTGGTTAGCTGTAATAGCTGTCATCTTGTAAATATCATCAACTGAGCAACCACGACTAAGGTCGTTCACAGGAGCTGCCATACCTTGCAAGATAGGGCCTACGGCCTCTGCACCTCCAAGGCGTTGAACAAGCTTATAAGCGATGTTACCGACCTCAAGCGAAGGGAAAACAAGGACGTTTGCTTGTCCTGCAACCTCGCTATTAGGAGCTTTAAGCTTCGCTACCTTTTCTACAAGAGCAGCATCTGCTTGCATCTCTCCGTCAATAGACAATTCAGGAGCAAGTTCTTTAGCCAAACGAGTAGCCTCCACAACCTTATCTACCATTTCGTGCTTAGCACTTCCCTTAGTAGAGAAACTTAGCATTGCAATCTTAGGGTCAATATCAGCGATTGCCTTAGCTGTTTGAGCCGATGAAACGGCAATCTGAGCAAGTTCAGAAGCTGTTGGATTAGGCATAACGGCACAATCGGCGAAAATCATCAAACCATTCTTCCCATATTCTTCTCTCTCTAAGAACATCAAGAAAGCACCGCTGACACAGCTAATCTGTGGAGCTGTTTTAATAATTTGCAAAGCAGGACGAAGCACATCGCCTGTTGCGTTGATTGCTCCTGCAAGTTCGCCGTCAGCATCGCCTGCCTTAATCATCAGACAAGCAAGGTACAGAGGGTCTTCCACAAGCAATTCAGCGTGTTCACGTGTCAGACCTTTCTTCTTACGAAGCTCCATAAGAAGTTCAGTATAAGCCTCTTTCTTTTCGTGATTCTTTGGGTCTAGCAAATGTGCTTTTTCAATGTGTTTTAGGTTCAAATCGTGTGCTCGTGAACGAATAGCATAAGGGTCGCCAATAAGGGTCAAGTTTACAACTTTGTCTTTTAGCAAGCGGTCAGCCGCCTTAAGCGTACGTTCTTCCGTTCCTTCTGGAAATACAATGTGTTGAGGATTAGCTTTCGCTCTGTCTACAATCTCTTGAATAAGCTCCATATTATATATATATTTTGTTATTGATAAACTCTATAAAGACAAAAGTAATAAAAAAGCCTTACATCTTCCTTATATTTAATAGGTATAATAGAGCGTCTTTCTTTTTTATTTCCTAATCGTAATTATTTCCCATTATTATAATGCTACATTCAAAAATTAAATGAGGCAAGAAAATCAGTCTATGAACAAAATTCAAATCATAAATGCAATCCGTTTATCCCCCGATTTGCCTGTTCCGATTTGTTGTATTCAGCTTAGTTTGGAAAGAATGAGGGAATAGTCAAAAAAGTTTTCCCAGAAACTTTTTGAAATTACACGGAAAACTTTGAAAAGTTTTCGGGGAAACTTTTTTAACAAAATTAAGCCGTTGTATAATGCTGATTATTAAAGGTTTAATAAAACACCCTGCGGGTGTTCTGATTTGTTGTATTTGGGCAAAAAAATAATCCATTCTCATTTTATTTCTGAGCGTTCATCTAAAGGGAAAATTAGAATTTTAGAAAAGAATGATTAACTTTGTACGCAGTGAGGTTAAAGCCTTGCAAGTGGTCACTATAAGCGAATAGGACTACGATATTTTTTAGAAAAGAAGCGTTATGCTTCATTCTTCCTCACAACGAATCTTCGAAACATTCATTTTACAAGTGGGAGAATGGACAGCGTAGCGACTCTGCGTCTATATATCAGATAATATATAGGCGTGGAGTTGCTTATGTTCATTATACTCTAGCTTGTTAGGCAGTTCGAAGAGCCTGTTGTGATAGAGGGTGTGAACATAAGCAACTCCACGCTTTTTTTATTTCTAACTTGTACTGCCCTTTGGAGTTGTGGGCTTATGCTTCAAAGAATGGCAAATGCAAATCTAACGAAGGCAAAGAAAGCTAAGAAAGACGAATTCTATACACAATATGCTGATATAGAAAAAGAAATAAATGCCTACCTTGAATACAATCCTGATGTATTCCGAGGTAAAACAATTCTTTTACCCTGTGATGACCCTGAGTTTAGCAATTTCACTAAATACTTTGCCCAAAACTTTTCAAACTTTGGCATTAAGAAGTTAATTAGTACGAGTTATGCTCCTAAGAGCAAAGAGGTAGATGTCTATTATCAGCCAAGCCCTTTTGAAACAAGTAGCCCCAACTTTGATAAAGACAAAACCTTTGTTAAAGGAAAAATCTTCGTTCTTGACCGAGACTGCAATGGCGATGGACGTATTGATGTTGATGACCTTGAGTGGCAGTATTTAGAGGGTGATGGCGACTTCCGTTCAGAAGAAGTTAAGGCTCTCAGAGATGAAGCCGATATTATTATTACGAATCCTCCTTTTTCTCTTTTCCGTGAGTTCCTTGCGTGGCTAATAGAAGAAAAGAAACTTTTTTTAATTATAGGCAATATGAACGCTATTACCTATAAAGAAGTCTTTCCCCTTATCCGTGAAAATAAGCTTTGGTTAGGAGCAGGTAAAAACGATGGGCGGAATGTATGGTATCAAGTATCTAATGATTACAAAAATTTCCACAAAGAAGAAAATGGAAAAAAATATGCTTTCGTTGCAGGAACGATATGGCTAACAAATATTGAACACGGACGACGACATCAGCCTTTATCTTTAATGACAATGGAGGATAATATCAAATTCAATAAGAAAGTTATCAAGAGCGAAACGGCTTATAAGCAATACGACAATTATGATGCGATAGAAGTACCGTTTACCGATGCTATCCCAAGTGATTACAAAGGAGTAATGGGAGTTCCTATTTCTTTTTTGAGCAAATATTGTCCTGAGCAGTTTGAGATTCACGGAAGTCGACGTTGGGCTAAGTCTAATTTACTAATTAGTCTTTATAGAGGGAAGAAAAAATCTTGTCAAGAAGATAAAGCAACAATAATAAATGGTAAAGAAACTTATGATAGAATTTTCATCAAATTTAAGTAATACATTATGGAAACAAGATTAGTAACAGATATTACAATAGAAGAACTTTGTAAAGGCTTTGTGTATAATGAACTCGAGGGGAAAGGCTTATTTGGTCTTAGTGGTAAGCTAACTATTCAACCAGAGTATCAACGTAATTATATCTATGCTGAAGAAAAGAAAGACGTTGCCGTCATTCAATCCTTGCTCTTGGGCTATCCTTTGGGCTTAATCTATTTTAATGAAACAGAAGATGGTAATTGGGAAGTGCTTGACGGACAGCAACGTATCACAAGTATAGGACGCTATCTAACAGGCAAGTTTGCCATTGAAAACAATAGTGAAAAGCCTCAATACTTTTCAAGTTTGCCAAAGGATAAACAAAAACTAATTCTTGAAACGAAACTCCTTATTTATATTTGTAAAGGTTCGGAAAGTGAAATCAAAGAGTGGTTCAAAACGATTAACATTGCAGGTATCCCCCTTAATGCACAGGAACTACGTAATGCCATTTATTCTGGAACATTCACAACACTAGCAAAGGCTGAGTTCAGCAATAGCCAAAACTCAAATGTATTGAAGTGGTCTACCTATATCAAGGGAGAGGTTAAGCGACAAGACTTCTTGGAGCGTGCTTTAGATTGGCTTAGTTCTTCGCAAGGAATAAGCATTGAGGACTATATGTCTAAGCACAGAATTGATACAGATATTAGAGAACTTAAAAGTTATTTTACCTCTGTCATTGATTGGATTAACAGCGTCTTTACAATGGTTGAAAAGGAGATGAAAGGACTTGAATGGGGACGGCTATACGAAACTTATCATCATCAGCCCTACAATCCAAATGAAATTGAGCAAGATGTACAGACCTTGTACGCCGATGATTGCGTCAAAAATAAAAAAGGAATTTTTGAATATGTCTTAGGAGGCAAAGTAGATAGTCGTTTGCTTGCTGTTAGGGTATTTGATGAGGCAACAAAGAAAAAAGTTTATGCCGAGCAAACTAAAAAGGCTAAAGAAAAAGGAATATCTAATTGTCCGCTCTGTGCCATAGGGAATAATAGTAATAAAAATAAGATTTGGACTTTGAAAGAAATGGACGCAGACCACGTTACAGCGTGGAGCAAGGGAGGAGCTACAAATCTTACTAACTGCGAAATGCTCTGTTCAACTCATAACAGAGCTAAGGGGAATAAGTAAGACAGCTAAGTAATAGAAAAGCTTTCTCTCTGCAATTAGACGGAGAAGCTTGAAGTTTATAGAATATGAAGCGTTTTTGGAGTTGTTAGTTGCCGGAAGGAAGACGATGACTATTAGGCGTATCTTCGGCAGGGTCTTTATAAGCTTTCTTGATTAGCTGGATAGCCGTCTCAATAAGCGTATCTTTCCCTTGCTGAATATCTTGTGGCGAGAGCTTGACCTCTTTATCAGGTCTAATGCCTGCCTCAATGTTGCGTCCGTGAATATCAAAAGTTTGCGTGGAAGAATAGCGTACTTTCCAACCATTAGGTAGCTCGCTTGACATTGGCAAACCTCCGCCTCCGCCTGTCTTTCCGCCAAGGATTAGGACTTGTTTTAGCCCTTGCATCTTAAGTACAAAATCATTCGCAGCACTATAGACCCCATAATCTGTTAGCACGATGACGGGGCGTTGCCATATACCATTTTTACCTGCTTTAGATGTAATATCTTGTTTTGCCGAAAAATCGTTATGCCCCTTTCCCGTTTTATAACGTGTATAGCCGACTACCCTATCCTCAGACGTGAAGAAAGAAGCCAACCTATCGCTATTGCTTAGACTTCCCCCTCCGTTATTACGTATGTCAATAATCAAAGCTCTACAATGACTTAAGCGAATTAAAGTCGCTAAGATATTATCCAAACTAAGAGGCAGATTAAAGCTTGTGCAACGAATATAGCCAACGCTATCCTTACTATGATTATTATAGCTTATTTGCTTGTAGCGTAAAGCTCCTGCTATTCTATATTTATCATCTAAATAATTGTCTATGAGCCTGCTCTGATAATACGCTCCTTGCTTATCTTTCCATTTATCAAAGTAAGCATAATCAAAGGGTGTAACGAGATTAACGTGCCCGTCATTCAGTTCGCCCAAGAGCATTGTCATCACGCAAAAAAGCGAATCATTACTCATCTTGTTACTAATAAGCGGACGATATTTGTCGTACATATCTTGCCAAGAGCTATCAGCAGGAAGCTTAGAATCAAGGAAGGCATAACGCTCGTCAATGATACGCCAGAGAGCATTATAGTTCTCAATGGGAGTTCTATTAAACTCTTCTTTTTTAAGACAAGAGCTTAATACACTCAAAGTTAGCGTAATTAGGCACAACGATAGCAGAGATTTTTTCATTCTTAGAAACATAGACTTTGAGGATTTTCAAGAACACTTTCCCTTTTACTAAGAGGTAGTATGTAGCGTGTTAGACCTACAAAAAAACTATGATTTAGATAATTACGCTGTCTGCTGTTGTAGTCAAAATTATTGATTTCAGCACGATAACTAAGAGAAAGGGTAAAATAATTTGCGACAGGTAGGTCAAGGCTTAAGCGAAATTGCTCAATAAACTGATTATTCAGCGAAACAAAAGCCAAGTGTTCGCCGAGATTAAACTTTTCTCCATAAGCGTGATAATAGCTTTCTCCATAGCCCATTGCGTGACGAATGCCTAATAAATCTGTCGTACTGCTTAGGCGAAAAAGCATTGGACAGAAATGCCAAGGCAAGCGATAGGCATAATGCAAATGAGCCGTTAGGGCAAGTGAAGCGTCTGTATTAACAGGGTTATTGCCATTTCTCGTATTGTACAAGAGGGCAAAGTCGGTCTTCATTCCTAGCCCTAAGTGAGCTTGCCCAAACTGATTCTTCATCAAACGATAAAGTAGACTGCTATCCCAACGAAATGCAATTAGATACATAGCTCCATTGCCTGCAGGGTTTTGGCTACTACCTAGGTCAAAGCTAAAGAGATTATGCTTTAAAAGCTTTGGATTGATTGCAAAGCGAAATGGCAGTTTAAGCAATTTGCCCAAGCCACTTTCTGCCTTTTGCATTTCAGGGAGACGAGCAAAAGAAGTACTTTCTGCCATAAAAGATAAGTTCTTTCCGCTGTAACTTAAAGGAGAAAGGTATTCATCTTTAACATTCAATGCACCAACGCCCCCATAGAGACTTTTCAATTTCAAGGGGTATTTGTGCTTCGTGCTATCAAGTTTGAAAGGCTTATCTTGTGCTTGAAGCTGTCCAAGTCCAAGAAGGAGAACAAAGCACAAGAAAAAACTATGCCTCAGCATTCTCAAAATCTTCATTCTTAAATAGTTTATCATCTTGTTCGCTTGCTCCATTTTCTGCAGAAAGGTCTGCTTGTTCTTCCTGCTTAGGTGCTTCTTTTAGAGGTTCTAATTCCTTAAGTAAGCCAAGAGGATAATTTGCCAGTCTGCGACCTTTGGCTCGTATGCTCTTAATCGTTGCAAACTCTTCGCAGTCTATCTCCGTATGCTTGTCGCTGTTCTTCTCCTCGCCTTTCTTAGCAATCAAGAGACGTGGATAGTAAGTGTCCGTCAAGAGAAGTAATTCATTCTTTGGATTATCGCCGATAAGCATTTCTACTTTTTGCTCTTCGTCAATAGAGAAACGCTTGATATATGGATAACCTTGCTCTTCGTCCCAATAGACTGCTGTCCAAATTTTGTTGCAGTCTAACTTCTCTATACGAAGAGGCTTGCCGTCAAAGTGATTGCTGTCGCTAAAATCACTTGTGTAACATTGCATATTATCTAAGATAACGAGCAGGCGGTCTTCTGCAAGGAACTCTCCAAGGTAACGCCCTTGTTCGTTGTAGTTCAGACGAAGAATGTCTTCATCAAACCAAACTTCTCGCCCTCCAAGAGTAGAAATTCCCTTACTAATCATCTTAATGTTGTTGATTTTTCCTTTCGTGAGCAGGTAACCAACGGTACCACGTCCCTTGATAGGGACTTCGCTAAAGTCTTTCTCAAAAGAGAATAATCTTTGGCGTTTATTCATCATCTTAAGGCTTATATTTATTGTTTCGGCTTCGCCATTACCATTAGCCGTGAAATATAAAACCTTAGACTTCTTAGAGCCACGAGTTAGGTCGTAAACACGCTCACGAATGAGGCTCTTGACTTGGAAACGTTTGATATAACTTGTGCCTGTTGCTCCGTCAAGGTAAACAACATTATAGGTCGTTCTATCGTCGCCCTTAATATAGCGTGCGATATGAATCACGTCTTCATTGCCATAGAAACGCTTGTCTTCAACCTTAAACACTTGATACTTCCCAGAGCGGAAGAAGACAATAATATCATCTATAGAAGAGCAATTGCAGACAAATTCGCAGTCTTTTAGTCCAGTACCAAGGAAACCTTCAGAGCGGTCAATGTAAAGTTTGCTATCTAATTCGGCAACTTTTGTAACCGTAATTGACTCAAAGTTTGCAATCTTCGTCATACGTGGGAAGTTTGCTCCATAGCGTTCAATCAAATGCTCATACCACTTAATTGTGTATTCATTTAGATGCTTGAGGTCGGACTTAATCTTCTTAATCTCTTTCTCAAGAGCAAGCATTTGAGCTTCGTGCTTAGGCAAGTTAAAGCGTAAGATACGAGCCATACGTATCTCAAGCAAACGTTTGAGGTCGTCTTTCGTTATAGGACGGATAAAGTTCTCTGCAAATGGTTCAAGTCGCTTAGCTATATGCTTGAGTGCTTTCTCTTCATTTTCCGCTTCTTCAAAGGCTTTATCCTTATAAATACGCTCCTCAATAAAGATACGCTCCAAAGAAGCCAAAAGATAACGCTCTTGCAGTTCGCCAAGGCGGATATTTAAGTCCTGCTTAAACAAGTTTTTCGTCCTATCAACGCTATAGCGAAGTACTTGACTTACATTAGTGAAAAGTGGCTTTTGGTCGTAGATGACACAGCAGTTTGGCGAGATACTTACCTCACAATCCGTAAAGGCATAGAGAGCATCAATAGCTTTGTCCGAAGATACGCCAGCGGGCAAAGAAATACGAATATCCGTCGTAGCTGCCGTCATATCATCAATACGTTTGATACGTATTTTGCCTTTATCAACGGCTTTAAGAATGTTTTCAATCAAAGCCGTCGTTGTGCGTCCTGCAGGTAGCTCGGAGATTGAGAGCGTTCGGCTGTCAATTTTATCAATCTTTGCACGGCTCTTAATGTTTCCTCCTCGCTCTCCGTCATTATAGCGAGAGACATCAATGTAACCTCCTGTAGGGAAATCTGGATAAAGTTGGAACTCTTCTCCTCTTAGATACGAACAAGCTGATTGACACAGCTCCACAAAGTTGTGCGATAAGATTTTAGACGATAAACCAACGGCAATCCCTTCCGCTCCTTGTGCAAGTAGGATAGGAAAGCGAACAGGTAGAGCAACAGGTTCGTCAAGAGTTCCGTCATAAGTTTTTTTCCATTCGGTAATTTGGTCGCCAAAAACAGCTTCAAGAGCAAAAGCCGAAAGCTTAGCCTCAATATAACGCCCTGCGGCAGCATCGTCTCCTGTCAAGATATTACCCCAGTTACCCTGAGTGTCAATAAGGAACCCTTTCTGTCCAAGCTGTACAATCGCATCGTTGATAGAAGCATCTCCGTGAGGGTGATACTTCATCGTCGTCCCTGCAATATTCTGAACCTTAATCAATTTGCCATTATCTAGGACTTTCATATTGTGTAAGATACGGCGTTGAACAGGCTTTAGTCCGTCATCAATATGAGGAACGGCACGCTCCAAAATAACATAAGAAGCATAGTCTAAGAACCAAGTCCGATACATCTGACTTAGATGCCCTAGTTCGGTGCGTTGGTTCTCTTCTTCTTGATTGTTTGCTTGCTCTTGAGTTTCTATCTGAACTTCCTCTTCAATGTTTTCTTTATCCATATCTTTGATTTAATTGCACAAGTATCTCATAAACAGGTATTCGCTCCCATTTACAAAGATAATAAAACCTAATAACACTACGAATTTGATAAGGCTAGATAGCAACGGCAATAGTGAAAACATCAATCCGCTCCACGCCTAGCTCTTCAAGGAGAAAGGCAATGGCTAATAAAGTTGCCCCTGTTGTCAAAACATCATCTACGAGCAAAACTCGCTTTGGTAGCTTAGCTTTAGCATATTTGGGGTTGAGATAAAAAACCTCCTTCGGCATTCGTGATACGTTCGTATTTAGAGAGCTGTGTTTGGCTCTGCGAACTATTTCTATGTAAGACAAAATCCTCTGATACGGAGACAGAAAGATGAGAAGCAAGCTCTTTTGCCATTAGAAAAGATTGGTTGTAACCTCTCGTTTTACGACGCTTTTCAGAAATAGGAACGGCTAGGATTAAGTCATAAGATTGCTCTTGCCAATGAACGAAATAGCCCTTTTGCTTAGCACATAGCCCAAAGAATTTGACCAAATCCGTATGAGCCTTGTACTTAAAACTATGGATTAACTTCTGTACGCTTCCCCCTTTTTCATAGAAAAATAAAGAAGACAGCTCTTGAAACTTTGGGCAAGCATAAAGACGCTCCTCCGCAAGATAAGGATCAACTCTATAAGGCGAAAGCTTCACGGCACAATAAGCACAAAGAGCTTGCTCCTCGGAAGCCAAATGAAGTCCACAGATAGGACAAAAGCGAGGATAGACAAAGTCTAAAATCGCTTGCTTAATAGTCCTAATAGCTCTGTACATAGTTCGTTTAGCCTAAGGGGTTGAGTTGATTTATGCTCCTCGTTCTTCTAAAATCTTCTGCGTAAGCTGAGGAATACATAGCTCAAGTAAGTCCAAAACGTCCTCAAAGCCTCTTGCTCCGCCATAGTAGGGGTCAGGCACATAATCAAGCGGAGTATCTTCTGCCCAATCCGTTAGCTTAGAGATTTTTTTCAAACTTTCTAAGTCGGGAGCTTGATTGCTTAAAACTTGATGATTGCTATCATCCATACAAATGATATAGTCGAAGTCAAAAAAGTCATTATAAGTAATCGGACGACTAAGGCTCTCAAGTCTATAACCTCTTTGGAAGGCGTGCTGACGCATTCGGTTATCCGCCCGCTCTCCTTGATGAGCGGAGATTAGCCCTGCCGAATCAACCTCAAAAAGTTCGCCTAGTCCCTTTTCTTCAATATGATGAAGAAAAACTGCTTCGGCCGAGGGCGAACGACAGATATTTCCCAAACACACGAACAAAACCTTTATCTGCTTCTGCTTCATTTCCTCTCTTTTTTCAACTCTCACAAAAAGAAACCCATACACTAGTTCCGAAAAACTAAAGTATGGGCTTCCAACTAGCAATTATTAACAATCAAATTACTTTAAATCTACCTATGTTCAAGACTCCTAAGCTTACTTATGCTCTACTCTTAGTTTCTTCAGAAGAGCTAAGCGTTCATTAACGAAATCTAATTCTTGACGCAGGTCTTTCTCTTTCTTATGAATCTGAGCCATAAGCTTTTCTCCTGCCTTAGAGTTTGTACTCACGAAGGCTTGATTACGCTCCATATTCTGCAAGTCTGCCTCCATTTTCTGGCTCAAGAAAGTAAGCAACTTACGTTCTTTGTCCAAGGCCTCCTTGTTATCTAAAATCTTTCTAATCTTCGCTTCGTATTTCTCCAAGCGACCGCCAAGCTTAAAGCTCTGTTGCTTTTCAAAGAAGTAATCTTGTAGCTCCTTATAACGCTCAAAAATAGCCACACCCTCAGAAGACTTTAGATATTCTGTTTTACGCCATTGCTCTGTTAGCTCTTTTACACGCTCTTGCAACTGATGTGCGTCAAATTCTGCCTCTTTAAGGGCTTCAAAGCCGTCAATCACCGCTTGCTTTGACGCAAGAATCCTAGCACGTCGCTCTGCACTACGCTCTTTGTATGCTTGTTGACGAGGACCTTCTTTCTTCAGACGCTCAAAGAAGTAATTGCAATGCCCGTTAAACTCCTCCCAAATCTTATCGCTATACTTACGAGGGACGAAGCCAACCTTCTTCCAACGTTCACGCAATTCTTTATAAGCAGAAATGGTCTCTTCCCAATCTTCGCTATCACGAAGGCTTTTTGCTTCCTCAACGAGTTCTCTCTTTAGGCGTAAGTTCTCATCACGCTGAGCGTTAGCCTCTGCCATACGCTCCGAGCGTCTTTGGAAAAACACATCATTAGCCGCCTTAAAGCGTTGGTAAACCTCTTTTTCCTTACCACGACCAGAGTAGCCAATTTCCTTATATTCCTTGCCAAATGCCTTAACTTGCTCAAACATCTCTTGCCAAGCCTTATTAGACTTCGGCATTTCGCCTGCAAGAAGTTCTTCTAGGCGAAAGCAAACATCAACTTTTAAGTTATAATTTACATCCTCATTGCTGATACGTTCGCTATGAAAATCTTGATGCTTTTTGTTTATGTTATAGCAAAGGTCTTTGAATTTCTTTTGTATTTCAAGACTATCTTCAGGAGCAACTACACCAATATAATGCCATTGTTTAATCAATAGATTTAGTTCCGCTACTGCTTCTTTTGGAGATTCGTGCTCGCTAAGTTGCTCTATTTCAGCAAGAATTTTTAGTTTTTCCTCCTTATTAGTAGCAAAATCTTTAGCTTTTAGCTCCTCGCCTCCTTCAAGGCTGTAGAACTTAGTTCTCAAACCCTCAAAATACTTTTGAAAAGCACTATAATCTTTTGGGTCTAGTTCGCCAATCGTTTGCCAAAGCTTATTGACCTCATTGTAGCTATCATAAAGTTGGACAAAAGAAGCATCAACCTTCGAAAGGCTAAAGTCAAACTTAGACATTGCTTCCTCTAGCTGTCCCTTACGCTCTGCAAAAAGAGCTTGACGCTCCTCAAAAAGCTTTTTGCTTAATTCGTCATAACGCCCCAATAGGTCGTGAAAACGTCCTTGTTGCAAGTCTGCCATTTCCTGCTCTTCTGCACTACCCTTCTCTTTCGCATAAGTATATTTGCGAACGAATGACTGCTTAACAGCATCTATATGTTTACCTGTGGGCAAATTATCTTCTTGAATAAGCTCTGCAAAGTAATCAACTAATTGATTCAAACTTAAAGCTTTTAATTCTTGACTATCCATCAACTTATCTCCTTCCATAATGGGGTTCATATTATCATACTAGGCAAGCGTAAACACTGCCTTTACTACAAATATAAGTTATTTTTCGGAGTTTTGCTCCAAATAACAAGACAAATAAAAAAAGTATGCCACGAATGACATACTTTTTCTAAGTTCATCTATCAACCTTGTAAAAGGCTAATAATCTTTTCAACTAAGCTACACGGCGAACTTGTACGGCATTGATACCTTTACGTCCTTGTTCCGTTGTAAATTCTACACGGTCGTTATCTCTGATGTCATCGATTAGACCTGATGTGTGTACAAAGATTTCTTCACCGCTCTCTGCTGTGATAAATCCAAATCCTTTTGTTGAGTCGAAAAACTTTACTGTTCCTTCTTGCATTGTGCTAAAAATTAAATTATAAATACTATTGTTCAAA
>PDWI01006991.1_pt1 | contig 13927 bp, 12 predicted proteins | sample 1430891 | NCBI WGS metagenome assembly PDWI01 (sample SAMN01162508, study PRJNA174530) | Oral metagenome, whole genome shotgun sequencing project. | biome: Marine environment; feature: Marine mammal; material: Swab sample of the gingival sulcus; isolation source: swab sample of gingival sulcus...
GGAAAACGAATACCACCAGGCACAATCTCGTAATATTTCAGGGTTGGCTTGAGTTTTTTGCCAATCCATCGGCCATATTTTTTGGCTGAAAGATACTCAGGATTGTCTATGGTCAGCTTCTCTTTCAACAGTTTTTCAAACTGAAAATCTATATCAGTTAATAAACAGTCATTTGCCACCACCAACATTCTGCCTCTCCTGATAAAATTGACCTAAACTCATGGCTTTTTTCTTCCCGCCAATTTACAATAACCGGATCAGCCTCTTCAGACAACCAGCAACTGTAACGGATAGCCATGCTCAGATTTTTTCATTTTATTCTTCTTTGCGCTCTGATGTCTTTTAACAATGCCAGTTTTTCTTTTGCTAATTCAAACCGGGAAAAAGTTATTCTGACAATACCAAAAAGCGCTATCAAGCAGACAGTCCAGACAATTCTGCCGCTGGACATTGACGTCCGCTCCAAGAATCTTGCAGGAACCATCATCATTACAGAGGTGCGTAATCTACAATTTAAAGAGCATTTACTCTTCTGCCAGTGTCATGTCATCGGCAAAAATTTAAACATTACTGCCAAAATTGCAGAACACCCCATAAGCCTCAGGGTCGGGGATATGGAGCTTGATTTCAGCACCAATATCAGCATAAAATTTGACAAAGAGCTGAATAAACTCATTTTGAAACCAAGGATTCTTAACATTTCCACCAGTCGCGACCAGGCGGAAGGCTATCCTGGCAAAACCCTTGCTGCTCTTCTAGATCAACAGGAGTTTCCAATTGACCTGAATACAATAAAACCAATTAAAGCCAAAGCTGGAAACAAAAGCATCAATATCCGACCGACACTCTCCAATGCTAAAATCACTCCAGAAGGTCTACAACTCTACTTCGCACCAAAAGTAACCAGCCAGTAAAAGCCTAGCAAATAAAGTTATTCTGTTTTTTTATTACAGCAGGGCTCAAGACATTGAACAACAATGCAAAACACCCGGTTCAGCTCTCTTTCACTGTTACAAATTATCTGACATGAAAAAAAATGGTCTACAATTTTATTGTCCATAACACAATAATTCGCTTTATAATTATCATTCCGTAGATTATTTTATTAGAAATTCATTGAAAGTATATAAGGAAAATTGATTGCAAAAAGCAATCAATCAGGTAGAAAGGTTTGCAGCAAAGAAGCAACGCTGCAAACTGAATATTTTTATCAAAGAGTAAAAGAGGAGAAGAAAGGCAATGAAAAAAATCTTTGCACTGATGGTAATCATGCTGTCTATGGCTGGATATGCTTCAGCAGACAACTGTAGCAACCGTGGGACCCTGGATGAGATGTATTGTGATGAAAACATGGATCTTGTAGCAGATGCGCCCAAAAATCCTGCGGACTGGAAAGACCCTAAAACTCTTGTTTTCACTTACACTCCGGTAGAGGATCCGGCAGTCTACAAGGATGCCTTTGCAGATTTTCAGAAGTATCTGTCGGAAAAAACCGGTAAAAAAGTAGTTTACTACACAGTTCAATCCAATGCCGCAGAGGTTGAGGCAATGCGTTCAGGTCGTCTGCATATTGCTGGATTCTCCACTGGACCAACTGGTTTTGCTGTAAATCTGGCAGGTTATATACCTATCGCAGTTAAAGGTTACGAAGACGGCTTCCAGGGTTACAATCTCATCGTTGTCACAAAGAAAGACAGTGATATTAAAGAGCTGGCTGACCTGAAAGGCAAGAAAGTTGCCCACACTTCAGCATCATCCAACTCTGGCAACCTGGCACCGAGAGCAATTTTCCCAAAACATGGCATTGTTCCTGATCAGGACTATACCGTTGTTTATTCCGGCAAGCACGATCAGTCCGTTCTGGGAGTTCAGCATGGTGACTACGATGCGGCTCCTGTCGCGTCCGATGTTTTCAAACGTATGGCTGGTGCCGGTCGTATTAACGCTGACGATTTCCGTATCGTATTTACAAGCCCAAAATTTCCAACATCTTCCTTTGGTCTTGCTCACAACTTAAAACCTGAGCTTGCCAAGACCATTACCGAGGCTTTCTATTCATATCGCTTCCCTGAAGATATGCAAAAAACCTTTGGCGGTGCTGATCGTTTCTTCCCTGTAACCTACCAACAGGACTGGGAAGTTATTCGTGACATTGCAGCATCCACCGGCACCTCGTACAATCAGGCTGGTCTGAAAAAAATGGCAGCCAAAGAAGCAGCCAAGAAGGCAAAAAAGAAGAAGTAAACATCTCATATCAACAGCATCCTGAATAATCCGGGATGCTGTTATCTTTACGTTATACGAATATGACTACAAACTCACAACGTTCACTAAGAATTGAAAACCTCTACAAAGAGTATGTTCCCGGCAAGCCGGTCCTGAAAAATATCAGCCTTGAAGTCACCGGTAAAAGCTGTGTTGCCATCATAGGTCCATCCGGTACCGGAAAAAGTACTCTGATCAGATGTGTCAACAAGCTTATTCCTCCAACTTCTGGAAATGTCTATATAAGTGGAGAAAATATCACTGTCCTGAAAGGCCGGGAGCTCCGTACTGCCAGAAGAAGGGTAGGCATGGTTTTTCAAGAGTTCAACCTGGTTGAGCGCCTCTCTGTTATGGAAAATGTACTGTCCGGCAGACTGGGATTCATTTCTCCTTTAAGAGCCTGGCTGCGCAAGTATCCCCAGGAAGATATTGACAGAGCATATTCTCTACTGGATGAAATAGGTCTGCGAGAGTTTGCCCGCCAGCGTGCAGACTCCCTCTCTGGAGGTCAGCGTCAAAGAGTCGGCATAGCACGGGCAATCATGCAGGATCCACATATCCTGCTGGCAGACGAACCAACCTCATCTCTTGATCCGAAAACCAGTGTTGAAATCATGGAACTGCTGGTAGCCCTTTCCGATGAATACAACATTCCCCTACTCATCAATATCCACGATGTTGAACTGGCAAAACGATTCACCTCAAGAGTAATCGGCATCAGCCACGGCGGTATTGTTTATGATGGCTCTCCCCATGATCTCACCCGGGATCATCTCAAGGAAATTTACGGCGGGGAGGACTGGCTGCAATGAGTGTAAACAAAAACGAGCCCCCTTTTGAGGTAAATTGGCTGGCTCGAATAGGTTGGGGTATTGCAATAATTTACGTTATTTACGCAGCTAACTACCTCAATGTTTCATTGGACAGATTTATTGCCGGTCTTGGAAATGGTGCCGATTTTTTAGGAGAAATGGTGCCCATGGACTGGTCGAGATGGAAACTGTTGCTGGAGAACCTGCTGGAAACTATTGAGATTGCTGTTATCGCTTCATTCTTTGGCGTACTCTTTTCTCTGCCCGTAGGTCTTTTTGCGGCAAGAAACCTGATGCCTCCCTGGATAACCTGGCCCTTTAGGGTTTTTATTGCCCTCTGCAGATCCTTTCATCCAGTAATCTTTGCAATTCTCTTTGTAAAAGCTGTAGGTTTTGGACCACTTGCCGGGATTCTTACTCTTGTCTTTGCCTCTATCGGTTTTATAGGAAAATTGTTTACCGAGGCTATTGAGGAAATATCCCTAAAACCAATCGAGGCGCTGCAGGCAACGGGTGCACCCTTTATCAGTGTCATCATCTATGCGGTACTGCCCCAGGTTCTCAATCGTTTTATAGGTTTCTCCTCCTATCAGTTTGATGCCAACCTGCGCAACTCCACCATGGTAGGTATCGTTGGAGCCGGAGGTATCGGCGGCACCCTGTTTGCCGCATTCCAACGCTTTGACTATGATTTTTTGTCAGTCATCCTGGTTTCCATTATTGCCCTGGTTATGCTCAGTGAGTTTATTTCCGTTCGAATAAAGAAGGTGTTTCAATGAGTAGTATTGATAATAGCTGGCAGCGTTTCACATTTGCTGAAAGGCTTACCAGATTTGCTGTATTCATTGGTTTTGCGATGGCACTCGCAGTTTCCTTGAGAACAGTTGAAGTTATCCCGGAGTTCCTCCTTGATGCTCCAACTCAGGTACAGGATCTGCTGAGTCGTATGTGGCCACTTGATCTTGCCTACTACCCGGAAGGTATCCATACTGCCATGATAGAGACCTTGCATATTGCCAGTCTCGGTACCCTGCTTGCCATAGTAATGGCAATCCCTGTCGGGATTCTCGGGGCAAACAACCTGGTACGGGTACCTTTTCTCAACTGGCTTGCAAAACTTATTCTGGTAACATCACGCTCCGTTAATTCACTGGTGTGGGCCCTGCTCTTTGTCGCCGTTTTTGGTCCGGGCGCCCTTGCCGGAACAATCTGCATCGCCTTTCGCTCAGTGGGCTTTGTTGGAAAACTGTTTGCCGAAGCCCTGGAAGAAGCAAATCCCGGTCCGATTGAGGCTCTCACCGCTTCAGGTGCTCCCTGGATATCAATCTTCCTCAAAGGATACTGGCCTCAGGTCTCCCCTGCCTTCTGGGGAATTTTTCTTTTCAGATGGGATATTAATGTGAGGGAGTCTGCTGTAATCGGTCTGGTGGGTGCCGGAGGTATTGGCATGGTGCTGGATACAGCTCTGAATCTCTTTTACTGGGATAGGGTTTCTGTTATCCTGCTCTCTATTTTTACTGTCGTCATCCTGGCAGAATTTCTGGTAACCAGCATCAGAAAACGCATTATCTAGTTCAGCAAAACAATCCCTGAAAAGAGAATACCCTGCAGGGATTGTTTTATCCTTTCATCAACCTCTCGGCAACTTCAGCAAAACCATACCCACCTTTTTTTTCTGTCACCCAGGCTGGCTTTTCTTCCTCTGTCAGCTGATCCGCGAAAGCCTTGATATTTGCTACTCCAACTGAATTTTTAAAGTAAGAAAACATCGGTGCATCATTGGGCGAATCACCTGTGAAGATCACCTTTTCATTGATATCCGCAAGATTTTGAGCAAAGATTTCCTGAAAAAAGATTCTACTCATCCCCAGCTTGTCATAATCACCAAACCAGCCGTTGACATGGATGGAGCTGACCTTGGCAACTGCCCCCGCATCTTTAAAGAGAGCAACAATTTTCTCAATCTGTGAATTTTCAAGTGGTTCCACATCTTCACAGAAATCAATTGCCAAATCAGCTTCACGGTATGGCTGATCGACAGAAACTGCACAACCAGGAACTGCCTGCAAAACTTTTGCCTCAATTTGTTTTAAAAGAAGTTTGTCTTGCCGCCTTTCTTCTTCGGCTCGCCAATATCGTCTGACCATCTTCCTTCTCTTCTCATCGTAATAAAAATAGAAGGCACCATTTTCACCAACAACACCATCCACCGGCCACATTCTGGCAATATGGTCACACCAGCCCGCCGGACGACCGGTAACAGGAATGACCTTAACCCCGACACCCTGCAATTTCTCCATGGCAGAGAAGGCAATAGCCGGTAAGCGTCCACCGATTGTCAGGGTATCGTCGATATCAGTCAAGACATATTTTATCGCCGCGACAGTAGCGGCAGAGATTGCAGAAAAAGCCTTCATTTATTTTTTTAGATCATTATTCGAAAAACCTGAAACGACATCAAGCACAAAAATTTCACAAGTAATAGCCATTCGACACTTTTTACCAGATCAGGAAAAATTAGGCCCAGACAGCTGTAAGCAATCTGCCGTGGCCAGTCTCCATAATGACATTACACTTTTACCAGATCAGATCATCCGGGATCTTGTATTGAGCATACGGATCATCAGGATCCTGTTCATTGTTAGCTGTTGACTCTGCAATAAAGACAAAAAGGCCTAATCCCAGCGCCTCAATCTTTTGTGCGGCATCCTTTGGTACCACTTCATATTCACCAGTAACCTTAACAATAGCCAGGATTCCACGGCTAAGTTTGTCGGCAACCTCTTCACTGACGAAGACCCGCTGAATTTTCCTGTTATCGGTAAATCTGTAAGCGATTCCATCCTGACTTTTCCCAACACGGTGCCGCTCAACAATCTGCCGGGCAGCACCAAGCTGTTCACGCTTCTTGAGCTTAGCTTCACGCTCTCTGTTCAACTGTTGATCCCGTATTTTTTTCTTTTCCTGTTGCTGTTGAATACGCAGTGCGTTTTCGTCAGCAACGGCCTGTTTGCCCGCGGCCTGCTGTTTCCTTTTCTGATGCTGCTTCTTCTTGCTTTGATTAACCTGCTTTTTGTCTACCAGCCCAAGTTTTAAAAACTGATCCTGAAATGGATTGCTCATGATTATCTTTGTACCTTTTCAATTGCTTCCACCACATAGGGGTAGATATTTTCAACAATTATTTCATAGCCTTTACGATTCGGGTGAAGCCCGTCATCTAGATTGTACTCGCTTTTAAATGCAACATCTTCTAAAAAAAACTTCATAAAAACAGGATCAAAATCCCTGGCAAGTGCTGGATAAATCGCGTTGAATTGAGCAGCATAATGCAAGCCCCGATTCAAGGTCATCTTCATACCAGCGAGCACAACAACTATACCTTCATCCTCAAATATCTGTAAAAGTTCACGAATGTTTTTTTCAGCTATTGCCGGATCAATCCCTCCTAAACCATCATTGGCACCGGTCTCCAATATGATAATATCAGGTTTCTGACTGAGTAGCCAATCGACTCTCGCTCTGGTGCCACTGGTCGTTTCACCAGAAATTCCCGCATTCACCACTTCAAAGTTATAACCATTTTCATGCAGTTTATTCTCGAGCATTGCAGGATAAGCATCTTCCAGGGCAAGCCCATAACCGGCAGTAAGACTATCTCCTACCGCAAGAATAAGACCTTTTTGCGAGTCACTGGAATCAGTCTTTATTCCCTGTTCTTCTTCGCTGCATCCCATAAGAGCCAACAAGGACAACAGAAGAATACTTGTCAAAAAACAACTTCTTCTTTTCAATAGCATCACACAGCCTCCTCTTTTCAACACATATTCCCGGCAACCGTTAAATACTCAATCTTTATCTCCTGTAAGTTTTACAAAACCAGAAATCATTCGCAAACCATAATCATTTTGCCTTAAATTGCTCTGTTTGGTATTATCGGAAATTTATTTTAACAATGGCTTGCAATGCAAAAAAAACAAACCCAAAAAACGCCATCAATCAGGCAGCTGCTGACAATAGTTGGCCCCTTTTTCGCCAGGCATAAGCTGCGCATACTAGGCGGACTTGCAGCCCTTATCACGGTAGATTTCCTGCAGCTCATGATCCCCCGCATCCTGCAACGGGGTGTAGATGATTTAACAGCTGAATCTGCCCAACAAATCAATTTACTCCATCTTGGTCTCATTATTATCGCAATCGCCTGTACAGTAGCAGCTCTAAGGTTTTTTTGGCGTTACATGATAATCGGCTTTTCCCATATGCTGGAATGTTCCATAAGAGACAGGATTTTCAATCATATATTGAAAATGGATGCCCCCTTTTTTGAAAAAAACAGTACCGGCAAACTTATGTCTCATTCGTCCAATGATTTAAAAGTTATACAGATGGCCTTTGGCATGGGAACGGTTGCCGCTGTTGACTCAACCGTGATGCTCACCGCAGCTATCGGTTTTATGCTGTTTATCAACGTCAAGCTGACCTTACTGGCTCTTCTGCCCATGCCCTTCTTAGCCATAGCCACCCGGATACTTTCCGGCAAACTGCATCATCGCTTTGAAACAGTGCAAGAGCAGTTTTCCCATCTCACCGAATTTTCAAGATCAACCATTTCCTCCATGAGACTGGTAAAAGCCTATACCATGGAAGATCTGCAAATTGCACGTTTTGACCAACTCGGGAAAAAATATGTGAAGGCCAATCTGAAAGTAGCAATTATCAACGGACTGATACTACCTGTCGCCACCCTTGTTGCCAATATCGGCATGTTGATGGTCTTCTTTTTTGGTGGGCAGATGGTCATTAAGGGTAATATCAGCCTTGGTAATTTTGTTGCCTTTATCACCTATCTCTACATGCTCATCTGGCCTATGATGGCTATCGGCTGGGTGGCTAATCTGATACAACGGGGGCTTACCGCGCTGAAAAGAATTTACAGATTATTTCAACAGCAGTCCAGCCTTGGAGATGAACAGGAAAAAGAACTGGCTGTTCCTGCTGCAAAAATTGAACTGAACAAGTTACACTTTAGTTACCCCCGTTCAGCTGAACCCGCATTAAACAATCTGAACCTCAATTTTACAAAAGAGATTTATGGCATTACTGGTAGAACAGGCAGCGGCAAGTCTACACTCTGCAAACTAATATGCAGGCTCTATCCAGTGCCCGAAAACAGTCTGAAAATTGGTGGGCTTGATGTAAACAGAATCAGTATTGAAACTGCCCGGAAAATGATCAGCTATGTGAGCCAGGAGCCGACTCTCTTCTCGGACACTATTGCCAGCAACATCATGCTGGGGACAGAAAACGCCAGCCAAAAACAGCTCGAAAAAGCAGCACAACAGGCTGCCATCCATGATGAGATCATGGCTCTGCCAGAAGGTTACCAGACTGTTATCGGCGAAAAAGGCGTCAAACTATCCGGTGGGCAACGACAACGGCTGGCACTTGCCAGGGCACTGTTGGCAAACCGCCCTATCCTGCTCATTGATGACGGACTTTCGGCTGTGGATGTCGAAACCGAACATCAGATATTTTCAAACCTGCGAGCCAATACAGGCAGGAAACTTACCCTCATTGTCTCCAACCGGATAAAACTATTATCAATGACAGATGAGATCATAGTTCTCCGTGACGGGAAAATTGAGGCCCAGGGCAGTCACAGTCAACTGCTTGCCAGCAACAGTCTCTACCAGTTCATGGCTGAGAAGCAAAACTCCGCAAATAGAGGGCAGGCATGAGAAATTATGGTTATGATGAAGCCGAACACCAGGCATCCCTCAGCGATATAGAGCTCTGGAAACGAATACTGACGCTGACCAGAGGATACAGATTGGGACTTGTCGGGGCCGTACTGCTCTCCTTTTTTATAACAACAGTAACGCTCAGTATGCCTTATCTGATCCAGACCGGCATAGATAACTTTATGACGGCTGACAACATGGCTCTTGCTGATCGTCTGAATGGTATAAAAGACACAGCTCTGATTTACTGCTTGCTTATTATTGCTCTTTTTACCGCAGGTTTTGGTCAGATACTGATGCTTGAATGGACAGGTCAATCAGTCATGCATACTATCAGACAGACCCTTTTTGAAAAAATACTTCACCTTGACCTGTCTTTTTTCAACGAACAACCAACAGGACGTCTGGTTACCCGTTTGACCAACGATATTCAAAACATGCACGAAATGTTTACCTCTGTTATCGTGAGTTTATTCAACGATAGTCTGCGCCTGTTTGGTATTCTTTTCATGCTCATCTGGATGAACGGGAAACTTGGCTTTATTATGTTTTTCTTCCTCCCATTATCCCTGGCCATTACTGCTGTTTTTTCAAAACTTGCCAGAATAAAATTCAGAGCAATGCGAAACAGCATTGCCAAACTCAACACCTACCTGAACGAGACAATTTCAGGAGCAGCAACAATCCAGATTTTTGGCAAGGAACAACAAATTTTCGAAAAATTCAAAAAGATCAACAAAGAATATCAGGGACACGCCCTGGGACAGGTAAAGGTCTTTGGAGCTTTTATGCCCCTGACCGAGTTTTTAAGTTCCTTTGCCATTGCCATAATTCTCTGGTATGGAGGAGGACAGGTTATTCAGAAGCAGCTCAGTCTTGGAGAACTGGTCGCCTTTCTCTCCTATATGCGGCTTTTTTTTCAACCACTTCGAGAACTTTCCCAGAAATATTCAATTGTTCAGGCAGCCATGGCCTCCGCTGAACGAATCTTCGCACTCCTTGATACCAGACAGAAAATACACGAAAAGGACAGTAAACAATTACAGAATGCCAGCCAGATAAGAGGTGAAATATCCTTTAATAATATTACCTTCAGCTACGATCAAAAAACTCAAATCCTGCACAATATTACTCTCAAAATAAAGCAGGGTGAGACAGTAGCACTTGTTGGCACCACAGGAGCCGGAAAGACAAGCCTGGTCAACCTGCTGCTGAGATTCTACGAACCACAATCCGGTACAGTTTACCTCGATAATTATAATGTGAATGAATTTTCATTAAAGGAATTGCGTAGAACTGTAGGTGTCATCTTGCAGGACATCATCCTTCTCCAGGATACGCTTTACGCAAACATTGTGATGGATACAGGTAAAAGCAGAAAGGAAGTAGAGTCAATCCTTACGGCAACCGCCATGACTCGCTTTGTCAATAAACTCGAAAACGGCCTTGATACCCTGATAGGACAGGGCGGACAGGAACTCTCCACAGGAGAAAAACAACTGCTCTCCTTTGCCCGGGTTCTCTGTCGTGATCCCAAAATAATCATACTCGATGAAGCAACCGCCGCAATAGACACAGAATCTGAAAACATTCTTGAAGAAGCTCTGGCAAAAGCCTTTCATAGACGCACCTCACTCATTATTGCTCATAGACTTTCAACCATCAGAAGGGCTGATCGAATTATTGTCATGGCACACGGCAAAATTGTCGAGGAAGGCAGCCATGAAGAATTGCTAAAACAACAGGGAAGATATTACGAGCTCATCTCCATGGATCAGGAAAAGCTTTTTCAAGTTGAGGGAGAAATAAGGGATGAAGGCTCAGGACATGAAAACAGGATAAATCGTCAATAAGAGTACTTGAAAAAGTATCAATGTACAGGTATAGTGCACAACCTTGAAAAAACGGAGGCGGGTAGGAGACTGGTGCTCCTCCCGGATTTCAAATCCGGTGTAGCGGGTTAATAGCTCGCTAGGTGGGTTCGATTCCCATGCGCCTCCGCCACACAACAGACGAAAAATCTGGCACTCTTCTCTTTCTTCGCCACCAGCGAATAACAAATCATTGAACCAATAGTTCTAACATTGTAGTCTGCACTCCTGAAAAAAATTGCCATGCAAAAAAATGATTCGTCCTTCAATCCAGAATAATATCTATTACCTGTATCTGATTAAGCTATCAAAATGGCTGATGCTTATCATGCCTATCGTAGCTCTCTACTATACAGAGAACGGTTTATCCAGACTGGATATTTTTCTGCTTCAGGCTGTTTATTCACTGTCTGTCGCACTACTCGAGATTCCCTCCGGCTATATGGCAGATGTCATCGGTCGCAGAGCCTCACTCATCAGCGGCTCAATATTAGGTGTTACAGGCTACGGAGTATATTCCATCTCAACAGGACTAACGGGGTTCATGACAGCTGAAATCATTCTGGGACTTGGGGGCAGCTTTATTTCAGGCTCTGACTCAGCTCTGCTCTATGATTCACTGGCTGCACAAAAACAAGAAAATTCATATCTCCGCTACGAAGGGCGTATTACTGCTCTTGGTAATTTTGCAGAAACTATCGCGGCTCTTTGCGGAGGACTCATCGCAGCCCTTATCAGTTATCGTGGGGTATATGTTTGCCAGACTGTTATTGCTTTTATCGCTGTACCGGCATCCCTGCTGCTTGTTGAACCAGAGAGAACAAAGATACTTGAGCGACCAGGTTTCAGACAGCTGGTTTCCATCTGCCACACCTCTCTTTTTATTGACAAGAGACTTGGTGCTGCAATCCTGATGTCGTCCATCATTGGCACAGCCACCCTCTGTATGGCCTGGACATCACAGATTTACTTTATAGAAAAAGGACTTGATGAACGCAGTATCACTCCAATCTGGGTAGTACTCAATCTAGTGGTTGCGATAGTCTCTGCTTTCTCACATCGGGTAAAGGAAACAATTGGCAATCGTAAGGCGATACTACTTATTATTTTCTATATTCCCTTGAGCTATATTTTTCTCGGGACATTGCCCCTGATGGCGGGACTCATCGTCCTGCTTGTTTTTTATGGAGTGCGGGGTATAGCCACACCGATGCTGCGTGACATAACCAATCATCAATGTGATTCGGACATCAGGGCAACCGTATTCTCCATTCGGAGTCTGATAATCAGAACATGTTTCAGCCTGCTGGGACCACTTATTGGCCTCCTCTCCCAAAAACTTGCTCTGAGCCATGCTCTTATTATCACAGGTATAATTCTTCTCATCCTCACAACCATGATTGGGAATTTTTTCTGTAAACAACTCTCGGAGCTGATGAAACCCGTAAGAGATTAACACAGCTCAGCGGGAAATTTTCCATTCTTTATAAAGAAAGACATTTTAGGGGGTGACTTGCAGTAAAAAAGCAATATATTGCTGCCTATGAACAAGAAAAAAACTATTCCCGACAATGTAACCGAAACCATTCTTGAATCCATCTCAGACGGCGTTTTCACGGTAGATCATGAATGGAGAATTATGTCATTTAACCGAGCGGCCGAGCAGATCCTCAGCATCCCCCGCACAGCGGCCATCGGCAAACATTGCTGGGAAGTTTTTCGGGCAAATATGTGTGATGAGAATTGCAGTCTGAAAAGGACCATGAAGGAAGGTAAGTCCTTTATCAATTCTGAAACACACCTTACCGACAGCATGAACAATATCATTCCCGTAACAGTTTCCACCTCCCTTTTAAAAGACAAGGACGGCAATATTCTGGGAGGTCTGGAAACCTTTCGTGATCACAGTCATATAGAAGAACTGAAAAGACAACTCAGCGGCAAGTACCAGATTGGCAATATGGTCAGCCGTTCAAAAGCCATGCATGATCTCTTCAATATTCTGGAACAAGTTGCCAAAAGTGATTCCACCGTACTTATTGAAGGAGAAACAGGCACCGGCAAGGAAGTTCTTGCCAGAACTATTCATGATCTTTCAAGACGCTCAGAAGATCCATACATAGGTATAAACTGTGGCGCACTGCCGGACAGTCTGCTGGAATCTGAACTTTTTGGTTATAAGGCAGGGGCATTCACTGATGCCAAAACCAATAAGCAGGGAGTTTTTGCGGCAGCAGGTCGAGGAACCATACTGCTTGATGAAATAGGTGATACCAGTGCCAGTTTTCAGGTTCGTCTGCTCCGGGTACTGGAAGAAAAGAAATTCCAGCCACTGGGTTCAGTCAATCAACTCAATGCTGAAGCTCGTATAATTGCAGCCACCAATCAAAATCTTGAACAGATGGTAGCAGAAGGTAATTTCAGACAAGATTTGTTTTACCGGCTCAATATTATAACACTTAAACTTCCGCCACTTCGAGAGAGGCAGGAAGACATCCCCCTGCTCATTGAACATTTCATCGAAAAGATAGGGAAGGAAAAGGATAAAACAATTCGCACGGTGGCACCAGAGGCCATGAATCTACTCCTCTCCCATGAATATCCAGGGAATATTCGCGAGCTTGAAAATATTATTGAACACGCCTTTGTTCTCTGTGAAGGGGAGGTTATCATGAAAAGCCATCTCCCTTCTCATCTCCAGGCGCACTCAACCAAAAAGGATCTGGCCATGACCTTTGAGGAGGCAGAACGAAATACCATTATCAACGCCCTGGAACGTAACCAGTATAACAGAACACAAACAGCAAAAAAACTGGGCATCCATAAATCCACCCTTTTCAGAAAAATAAAAAAGCTCAATATCAAGCTTCCATAACGTTGCACAATTACGACGCCATTAGCCAACAGTCGCAAATATGCGACACAATTCATCTACACAACCTTCACCACAAAAAAACTAAAAAGATAAAAAACATGACATAACGGCAAGAAGAACAATATTTTGTGCTTCCGACACAAGATGGCACGAACATTGCTTACTGTCTTTGCATCAGGCATACTTGCAAATTTGGCTATCTCGCTAAATTAAACTACTACCCAGCAGAACTGTTCATAGCCTTTCACCCCAATTTACAAGTATGTCTGATATTTATTTCACTAAAAGGAGAAAACCATGCAAGGAAGAAATAACAGAGGCAATGGCGGCAGATGCAAGGTGTTCAATAAAGGTCGCAACAAC
>PDWI01009379.1_pt1 | contig 13927 bp, 13 predicted proteins | sample 1430891 | NCBI WGS metagenome assembly PDWI01 (sample SAMN01162508, study PRJNA174530) | Oral metagenome, whole genome shotgun sequencing project. | biome: Marine environment; feature: Marine mammal; material: Swab sample of the gingival sulcus; isolation source: swab sample of gingival sulcus...
TCCGACGATGGCTCGCAGGCGATGCTCGCCCGCGACTATCCGGCGGTACGGCTGCTGTCGTTTACCGAGAACAGAGGCTTCAGTGTCGCGGTCAACGCCGGGATACGCCGGGCGCGGGCGCCGTGGATCCTCCTGCTCAACAACGATATGGAGGTCGACGAAAACTGCCTGATCAAGCTGCTTGAGGGGATGGTCGATTTTCCTGACGCCGACTTTTTCGCCGTCAAGATGTATAACTTCGACCGCCGCAGTGAACTCGACGGCGCCGGTGATGCGATGCTGCGCGGCGGTGTCGGCTACCGGCTCGGCACGATGGAGCAGGACGGCGAACGTTACCGCTTTGACCGTCTCTGTTTTGGAGCCTGTGGCGGGGCGGCGCTCTATCACAGCTCTGTTTTTGAACGCATCGGTCTTTTTGATGAGGACTTTTTCGCCTATGTCGAGGATGTCGATCTCAACCTGCGGGCCGCCCGCGCCGGGCTGCAGTGTGTCTTTGTTGCCGGGGCGAAGGTCTACCATATCGGCAGCGCCTCGACCGGCTCGAAGTTCAACGAGATGACCATCCGGCTGTCGACCCGCAACAACATCCATCTGCTGGTCAAGAACTATCCACCGGCACTCTTTGCCCGCTTTGCGGTCGCCATTGCGATCTACCAGAGTCTGTGGCTGCTCTTCTGTATCAAGAAAGGTGTCTTCCGCCCGTGGTTTCGGGGAGTAAAGGCGGCGCTGGCACCGCGGGCGCTTGCCCACTTTCGGGCAAAGTTCCACGAACAGAAGGCGCAGGGCGAAGGGATCGGGGCACGGGCGCTCGGTGATCGTATTCTCGCGGCAGAAAACGAGGCGGTCACCTCGATCATCGCCCGGCGCAGCGAACAGGGAAAAGGCAGTCTGCTCCTCCGCCTCTACCGTAAACTCTGCTGCTGAAGCTGCTGTGATCTCTGTTATTATTGTCAGCCATGACTCTGAGGCCGTGCTTCCCCGCTGCCTTGACGCCCTTGCCCGCAGCAGTGTCAGCGATATCAGGGTGATTGTTGCCGACAGCGGTTCGGCCGACCGGGCCTTTCTGAACACCGTTGCCGAGCGCGACCGGCCGTTTGCTCTGCGCCTGCTTTTCTGCGGTGATGTCGGCTTTGCCGCCGCCAATAACTGTGCCTTTCAGCAACTGATCACCGCCGGTGATGACACTGATCCGGTACTTTTTCTTAATCCGGACGCCTATGTTGAGCCCGAAACCGTTGCCGAAGCGATAAAGGTTCTTGCCGCCGACAGCCGTATCGGCGCGCTCAGCGGCCGTCTGCTCGGGTGCGCCGCCGACGGCACTCCCGGCGGCCGAATTGACTCGACCGGTATCTGCCGTCGCTGGTACGGCCGCTGGTACGATCGCGGGCAGGGGGAGATCGATGTCGGGCAGTTTGCCGATGGTGACGAGCCGACCGCACTCTGCGGAGCGTTTATGTTCTGCCGGAAAGAGGCGTTGCGGCAGCTGTGGCGCACGAGCGGTTTTGTGTTTGATCCCGCCTTCTTCCTCTACAAGGAGGATATTGAGTTGAGTCTGCGTCTGCGCCGTTGTGGCTGGCGGCTGTGGTACGCGCCGACGGTGCGCCTGTTGCACTGCCGGGGCTGGGCGGCAAATCGCCGGGAGATGCCGTTGTCACGGCGGTTGCTGGCGGCCGAAAACGAGGTCCGCCTCTATCTGCGCCACCCGTCGCCGTATCTGCTGTGGGCGGTTGGGAAATATCTGCTGGTTCGCTTGTTCAAGGTGTGACGATGTCTTCTGTGTGCAACTCTGTATCGGTTCTGCTCCCGGTGCGCAACGGCGCAAAAGAGCTGCCCGCGCTGTTTGCCGCGCTCAGCGGGCAGACCCTGCAGCCGGCCGAAATTCTCGTTGCCGACAGTGAATCGACCGATGACAGCCGTGCCGTCTGCGCCGCTCACGGCGCCCGGGTGATCACCGTTGCCGCCGCCGATTTTGACCATGGCGGCACCCGCTCAATGCTGGTGCAGGAAGCACAGGGCGACATTGTCGTCTTCTTCAGCCAGGATGCGGTCCCGGCCCACCCGGAGGCGCTTGAACGACTGACGGCGGCTCTTTCTGCGACTGGCGGTGCGGAGGCGGAGAAGATTGCCTGTGCCTATGGACGCCAGCTGCCGAAGGCCGATGCGACCGTTGCCGCCGCCTTTCTGCGCGACTTCAACTATCCGCCGACCTCACAGCTGCGCAGTTATGAGGACCGGCACCGGGCGGGCCTGAAAACCGCCTTTTTTTCCAACTCCTTTTCGGCGTGGCGGCGCCAGGTGCTGATCGACAACGGCTGCTTCCGCCGCCGGCTGATCTTTGGTGAAGATACCATCGCCGTTGGCCGGCTGCTGCTGGCCGGGTGGAAGGTCGCCTATGTTGCCGAGGCGGTGGTCTGGCACAGCCACAACTACTCGCTGTGGACAGAGTTCCGCCGCAGCTTTGATATCGGTGTTCTTCATGAGCGTGAAGGCTGGCTGCTCGAGGCCTTTGGCGGGGCGACCCGGATCGGCGGCAGCTATGTCCGTCTGTCACTGCAGAACATCCTCGAAAAACGTCGCTGGTGGCTGGTGGTTGACTGGTTTTTTCGTAACGGGCTGAAGTATCTTGGCTACCGCTGCGGACGCAGCTGGTTTCGCCTGCCCGGATTTCTGTGCCGGAGAATGAGTCTGAATCGCCGCTGGTGGGTGTAGCCTGCACGCTGCAATAGTTATGAAAATCAGTACTGACGGGATATCTGCGCCTCTGCTTTGACTGAGCTTCCGGCTCGAAACGAGGGTGCCGAAAAAATTCACGATACCCTGAAGGAAAAAGAGAGAATACCGCCAGACAATACTTCGTTACGTTATTATGCTGACAACAACCCTTCGCGAGCAGAGCTCGCTCATGGCGCGGCTTCTGCACCTCGTTGACTGTGTGCTCGTCGTCTTCTATCTCAAGGCCCTCGTGCACTGGTTTCACGTGCCGTGGAGCGGCTGGTACACCCGGCTGATGATCATCTCCGGGATCTGCTGCTTTATCAGTTTTCAATCCTTTCAACTCTACCGCTCCTGGCGGGGATGGAAGTTTTTTCTCGAGTTCATGGTTATCCTCAAGGCGTGGGGGGCCGTGGTCGGCATCCTCTTCTTCTACTTCTTTATCTTCAAGATCTCTCACGCCTACTCGCGCTTTATTATTCTCATCTGGTCGGTGACCACCCCTCTTCTGGTCTTCGGCCTGCACACCATCGCCCGGAAACTGCTGCGGATATTCCGTTCCCGCGGCAAAAATGTGCGCCGGGCGGTGGTTGTCGGCGCCGGAGATCTGGGGCGCAACCTCCTTTTTGAGGTCGAGTCGATGCCGTGGACCGGGATTGAGGTGATCGGCTTTTTTGATGACAAACTCAACCTTGAGCCTCCGCAACAGACAGCCGCGGACCGTGGCGGGGAGGGGAAGATCGGTGCCGGTCTGCCGAAGATCTTCGGCAAGCCGCTGCTCGGGTCAATCTCCGAAATTTACTCGTTTCTCGATACCCACGATGTCGATTATGTCTATATCGCGCTGCCGATGCGCGCCGAACGCAAGATCTTCAAGATTCTTCGTGAGTGCCGGAGTCTCGGCGCGCGTATCTACCTTATTCCCGATCTCTATCTCTACGGTCTCCACCACGCCGAGATCCAGTCTCTGGGCAGTATGTTGATTCTCAACTTCAACCCCAACACCGAGTGGAAACGCGGTTTTGACCTTGTCTTCTCGATTGTGGCGATCATCATGACCCTGCCGCTGACGCTTATGATTGCGCTGTTGATCAAGCTCTCCGACGGCGGCCCCGTCTTCTATGGACATACCCGGATTACCGCCACTGGAAGACCGTTCAAATGTTTGAAATTTCGGACGATGTGTGTCGGGGCCGAGGGGATGCTCAAGAAGATACTGGCCGACAATCCGCAGCTGAAAGAGGAGTGGGAGACGACGTTCAAATTGAAAAATGATCCGCGTGTCACCCGTATCGGCCGCGTTCTCCGCCGTACCAGTCTTGATGAGCTGCCGCAGTTTCTGAACGTGGTGCGCGGTGAGATGAGTGTGGTCGGCGCCCGCCCCGTGGTCGGCGATGAACTTACCGACTACTACCGCGACAGCGCCGGGCTCTACTGTTCGATGAAGCCCGGAATCACCGGGCCGTGGCAGGTGGGGCGCCGTTCGAACGTCGATGACTATCAGGAGCGGGTCGAAATTGACGACTGGTATATTCTCAACTACTCTTTGTGGACGGACGTCAAGATTATAGCCAAGACGGTGGTGCGCATGTTCACCGGCAGGGGAGCCTACTGATATGAGTGTTTTTGCGGGAAAGACGATTGTTGTCGGGGTCTGCGGCTCTGTGGCCGCCTTCAAGGTCGCGGGCTGGGTAAGCACTCTTGCAAAGGAGGAGGCGCTTGTCGATGTGGTGATGACCCCGGCTGCCGGGCGGTTTATCACCGCGCTCACCTTCTCTTCGCTCTCCGGCAGGACGGTGCATACCGCGATGTTTGATGGCGGTGCCGACGGGTCGATGGCGCATATCGATCTTGGCCGCGCAGCCGATCTGTTTGTTGTCGCTCCGGCAACCGCCGACACCATCGCCGGTCTCGCCCACGGTACGGCGGCAACCCTTGTCACCGCAACGGCGCTGACCGCCCGCTGCAGAAAGCTGTTGTTCCCGGCGATGAACAGCTCGATGTTTGCCAGTTCCGTGGTTCAGGAGAACCTCAGAAAGCTGCGCAGCCACAACTGGCAGGTGGTCGAGCCGGACAGCGGGCGCATGGCCTGCGGAGAGGTCGGTCCGGGGCGTCTCGTCGACTGGGAGGTGGCGCGGGAGTATCTTGCCGCCGCCCTTTCGGTCCAGGATCTCGCCGGACGGCGGATCCTGATTACCGCCGGGCCGACACGCGAGGCGATTGATCCGGCACGCTTTTTAAGTAACCGCTCTTCGGGGAAGATGGGGTATGCGCTTGCCGCTGCCGCCGCCCGCAGAGGGGCGGTGGTTGTGCTGGTCAGCGGACCGTCAACGCTGCCGGTTCCGGCCGGAGTCGAGCTGCGCCGGGTCGAGTCGGCTGAAGAGATGGCTGCCGAGGTGATGGCCGAGGCGGAGACGGCCGCGATTATCATCAAGGCGGCGGCGGTCTCGGACTGGCGTCCGGCCGAACAGCTTGAACATAAGGCGAAGAAGGAGGAGATCGCGGACAGTATCCCGCTGGTGCCGAATCCCGATATCCTGCTGACCCTCGGACAGCGGCGGCGACCGGGACAGATACTCGTCGGTTTTGCCGCCGAGAGCAGGAACCTTGAGGCGGAAGGGCGGCGCAAGCTGGAGAAGAAAAATCTTGATCTCATCTGTGTCAACGATATCAGTGCCGAAGATGCCGGCTTTGAGAGCAGCAGCAACCGTATTCTGCTGCTCGATCGCGATGGCGGCAGCGAACAGCTGCCGCTGATCTCAAAGAGGGCGGCGGCAGACTCCATTCTCGACCGGGTGGTGGCGCTGCTCGCCGACTCTCGGTCCTGAGGTGCCCGGGCACGGGGAAGGGCAGCGGCTGGCGCTGTGATCAGGGAGAAATCGTGGCGGAAAGACCAGAGAATCAGAGGGGTTTGGAACCTGTTGGTAACAGCGACAAAACGGCTTGCAGCCGCACAGCTCACGTCGTGCGCAGATCTCTTGTCCGGCTGACCAGCGGTTTCTGTCTCTCCGGTTTTATCGATGCGCTCTGGCTGCGTCTGCGCGGCAGAGAGCTGCTGGTCACCGGTCACTGCAACTGCTGTGGTGCCTGCTGCCGCCAGCTCTCACTTCACGGTGCAGACGGCTGGATGCGCCGGGAGGAGGAGTTTGCCGCGCTGCTGCGCCGTTCTCCGGAGTACCGCCGCTTTCGTCTTCTCGGCCGTGATGACGAGGGGTTTCTGCTCTTTGACTGTACATGGTGCGGCGATGACGGGCTCTGCCGCGATTATGACAACCGCCTTCCGCTCTGCCGCAGCTTCCCGGAGAAAAATCTGCGCTTCTGCGGCGGTTCTCTGCCTGCCGGGTGCGGCTTTCGCTTCAGTGAGGTGCGGCCGTTCAGGGGGGTGCTGGCGAAGGCGGTCGAGCAGCAGCACAACAAGAGATGACTGCAGCTGAACAAGGTGGCCGGCGATCGCGGATTCTGGTGGTCGAACCCTACTATGGCGGTTCGCATCGCCAGTTCCTCGACGGGCTCCGCAGCCATCTGCCGGCGGAGTGGCTTTTCCTGACCCTGCCGGCACGCAAGTGGAAGATGCGGATGCAGCTCGCCGCTCCCTGGGTGGTTGCGGAGCTTGCAAAACTGCCGGTTGAAAAACGGTGGTTTGATACCCTGCTGGTGTCGACCTTTGTCGACTGCGCGGTGCTGCGCGCGCTGCTGTCAACCCTGCCCGGCTGGAATCCCCGGACCTTGATCTGTCTCTATTTCCACGAAAATCAGTTCGCTTACCCGAGCAGGAGCGCTGACCCCGGGCTGTTTCAGTTTACCGCGGTCAACTTCAACTCGGCCCTCGCCGCCGATCGTCTCGCCTTCAACTCCGAGTTCAATCGCCGCACCTTTCTTGACGGGGTCGCTTCGCTGCTGAACAAGGCGACCGATATCGCTCTTCCTGATCTGTGTGCCCGGCTTGCCGCAAAGAGCACTCTGCTGTATCCGGGCATTGAGCTTGCCGCAATCGAGACCCCAAAACGGCGGCCGGGTGCGGTCATTGTCTGGAATCATCGCTGGGAGGCCGATAAGAACCCGCAGCAGTTCTTTTCGGTGCTGAGACGGCTGAAGGCGCGGGGGGTGCGGTTTCAACTGCTGCTCCTCGGCCAGTCGTTTCAACGCCGGCCGTCCTGTTTTGCCGGTGTTGACGACGAGTTTGCAGATGAGCTGCTCCACTGCGGCTTTGTTGCCAACAGGCAGCACTATCTGCGTCTTCTGGGGATGGGTACGGTGGTGGTGTCAACAGCACTGCATGAGTTTTACGGCATTGCGGTGATTGAGGCGGTGCGCGCCGGCTGCCGGCCGCTGCTGCCGAACCGCCTCTCGTATCCCGAACTCTTTCCGCACCAGTATCTCTACAAAGAGGGCGAGCTGGCGGCACGCCTTGAGGACCACTGTCGCGCCCCCCGGGCTCTGAGCCGCGAGCGGGCGCTGGCGCTGACCGAGCGCTTCTCGTGGCAGAGTCTTGCCGGAGGTTATCGGAGGTGGCTCGGTCTCAGCGCCGGGTAACCGGAAGGGCTGCCCGAGGTTATGCGATAACCGTAGCGATCGCCTGACTGAGGGCGATGAACCGCTCCGGTGCCAGCACCTCCGGGCGGAGCATCGGTGAAATCCCGGCCCGCTCAAGTGCCTTGAGGACACATCTTTTTATCTCTGCCTTCTCTTTTCCTGTTCTGTGCAGGGTGGGGAGGTTGGCAAGGGTATTGCTGATCGTCTTGCGGCGCTGGTTGAAGGTGGTGCGTACCACCTCCTTGAGGAGTGGATAGCTGAAGGTTTCGGGCGGAGGAATTGCCAGCGGGGTGCGGTTGAAATCGATGGTGATGACCAGACTGTCAATCTTCGGCTGCGGATAGAACTCCGCCGGTTTCAGCAGCAGCTTCTGTGCAACCGTGGCGCACGAGGCGAGCAGTACCGTCGGCACCCCGTACTCGCCGCTTCCCGGCTCTGCGATCAGCCGCAGAGCCACCTCATGCTGCAGCATCACCGTCGCCTTGTCGATCAGCGGGGCGTTGTCGATCAGTTTGAAGATAAAGGGGTTGGAGATCGAGTAGGGGAGGTTGGCGATAATCTTCAGTTTTTTTCTGCCGTCCCCGATCGGATTGCCACAGCTGGCGCAGACCTCATTCAACCTTGCGTGAAGAAAGTTTTCGTGGATGACCGAGACATTTTTTGGCAGACTGCCGGTCTCCTGATGAAAGCGGACAAGCCCGCTGTCAATCTCGAAACCGCACACCCGCTTTGCCGTCTCTGCAAGCGGCAGGGTAAGCGCCCCCAGCCCGACACCAACTTCGACAACGGTCTCGCCAGGTGTGATCTCGCCGGCGGCGACAATCGCCTCAGCCGTTGCTCTGCGGACAAGGAAATTCTGGCCGAAGCGTTTTTTCGGAGTAAAATTGTTCTGTTTCAGGGTCTCAAAAGCCTGTTTTCCGTAGTATGTCATCGGTTGTGGCAGGGATGTAAATTTTTCTCTTCTCTTTCCGGATTCTTCATGGCAACAGCATAGCCTCTTTTTTCACAAGAGGCTATGTGACCACCCGCAGAGGGGTTCCGGCGACGAAGCTGTTGATGTTTTCGACCACCTGGGCCGCAAGCGCGGTAACCGCATCCGTTGACCCCCACGCGATGTGCGGGGTGAGGATGAAGTTCGGCAGCTCCGGGTCAAGAAGGGGGTTGCCCTTTCGCGGCGGCTCGGTGGTCAGCACATCAAAACCGGCGCCGCCAATTTCGCCGCTGCGGAGCGCATCGGCAAGCGCTGCCTCGTCGACAAGGCCGCCACGGGCGGTATTTATCAGCAGTGCACCCGGCTTCATCCGGGCCAGTTCCGCGGCCCCGATCATCCCCGCTGTCTCCGCGTTCAGCGGGCAGTGAAGAGAGACAATATCGGCTGTGGCGAGCAGCTCGAAAAACGCGGTGCGCCCGCTGCGCGGTACTGCCACTTCCCGGCGTTCACTGAAGAGGACCCTGATGCCGACCGCCTCGGCGAGACGTCCGGTCGCCCGGCCGAGACTGCCGCTGCCGATGATGCCGAGCGTTGTCCCGGCGATATCGGCGATCGGCTCGGCAAGGAGACAGAAGTGACGACTTCTCTCCCAGGCGCCGGACATCACCTCCCGGTGGCGGGCGGCGAGGTTGCGGCGCAGAGCAAAGATCATCGCCAGAACATGCTCTGGTACTGAGGTTCTGGCATAGTCGCGGACGTTACAGACGGTGATGTTCCGGTTTCGGCAGGCGGTGAGATCGACAATATCGTAGCCGGTTGCGGCGATTGCGATCAGCTCCAGTTTCGGCAGACGTTCGAGGGTCGCAGCAACGAGCGGCACCTTGTTGGTGATGATGATTTCGGCCTCTTCGGCCCGCTCGACAATCTCCTCCGGCCGGGTGTGCGGGTACGCCTTCCAGGTGGCGGCAAAGGCGAACGGCGGCAGCGGGATCGCCGCCGGAATGGTCTCGGCATCAAGAAAGACGATGTTTTTCATCTCTGCTCCTGTTGTGGGGTGACGCTGTCACCGGCAGCGCGGCTGCCGGCCCTCTTCGCCGGCGCGTTCTGCCTCTCTTTTCCGCCCGGTGCGCTGCCTTGCCTCGGCCGGAGAGGCTACGAAATCGCTGCGAGGTGACGGTACTGCTCAAGGGCAAAACCGTCACTCATCCCGCCGATATAGTCCATCAGCAGCCGGCAGCGGTGGTAGAACTCCCACAGCGGAAAGTCTCCGCTGTTGCGGTGTTCGGCAACCGACCGGTCCCAGCACTCGACCATCTTCCGCGGCAGCTTGTGGAAGAGGCGTGACTCGATCGGATGGCCGTGCAGACTGCCGCTGTCGGCGAGGTCGCAGAACTGGTCACACCCGAGGTCGATCAACGGCGAGTAGATGTTGAGCAGCCCGCTGATCACCGCGTACCCCTTGAGTTCAAGATTTTCGACCTCGGGGGTCGCAAAGACATGGTCAAAGGCGATGCGGCGCAGGGTTTCGGTGGCGAAGTGGCAGCAGTTGCTGCCGTCGAGCAGCGACTCGGTGAAGCTGCCGGTGAAGATCGCCTCGTGATTGGCGAGATAGCGGTCGGCGGCACAGGCGGCAAGGCTGTTGATAAAGCGGGTGCGCAACAGCAGCAGGTAGGCGTGCTCGCGGTTGAAGCGCTCGCTTTCCCAGCAGGCCAGTGCCTCTTCACTGACTCCGGGGAACCAGTTGTCGGCGATGATCTCCGGGCTCTCTGCCGCCAGCTCCCGCCAGGTGGTCGCAATCAGCTCGTGCAGGCGTGCAATGGTGAGGATCCCCTTGTCGACGGCGTCTTCGATATCGGCGATACAGTAGGAGATGTCGTCCGCCGCCTCCATAATAAAGGTGAGCGGAAAGCGGCTGCCGGGGGGCAGGTCCAGTTCACGACTGAGGATGTCGATCATCGGCTGTTCTGAGAGGTAGTAGCCCGGCTTCTTTTTCAGCATCGCCAGCGGGTCAGAGGCGGCGGGTGCCGGTTCGGCAGCACAGCGCGGGTACTTCACCAGAGAGGCGAGCTGGGTGCAGGTGAGGTTGAGCGACTGCAGCTGGTGCAGGGTGCGCAGCCCCTGGGCGTTGCCTTCAAAGTTGAGCAGGTCACGGAGGATCGGACTGGCGCTGCCGGCCGCTGGAAACCGCTCGCCAAAACGGGGGGCGATGACCCGTTCGGCCCACAGGTTGATCGCTTTTTCGCCGAAGTGACCAAAGGGCGGGTTGCCGACATCGTGGAGAAGGCAGGCGGTCTCTACCGCGCTGATAAACCCCTCTTCGTACCCGCAGAGGTGGAACGATTCGAGTTTGCCGGCCGCTCTGATGCGGGCGAGGATGGTGCCGGCGATATGGCGTCCGACCTGCTGCACCTCAAGTGAGTGGGTGAGGCGACTGCGCACCGCGGCATTGGTCTCAAGGGGAAAGACCTGGGTCTTCTGCTGCAGCCTGCGCAGGGCCGCCGAGTTGACCGCCCGGCCGCGGTCACTCTCCATCTCTTCGTTGAAGCTGCGCCCGCCGATGGTCGATGGCCGGCAGCGGACACCGCGCAGTTTCCGCCTGTAGTCAATCATCTCTTTTCTGCAGAGCCTTTCTGCAGACCTGCTTTGAGAAGGATTTCCTTGATCTTCTGCGCATTTTCGGTGTTGACCCGAAATTCCCACAACCCCTCCCAGCCCTCTTCGAGGTGGACCGCGTTATAGCTGATCGCAAGCAGTTCGGGCATCGGGGTCCGGACAAAAAGGTGACGCCAGCGCAGATCCTCGGCATCATCGAGAGGGAGGTTGACGCGGCGGCCCGAAGTGGTGGCAAGAAGCAGCCGTTTGCGACTGACAAGAAGACAGGCGCTAAAGGCCTCGGTGGTAAGCGTTCGGTGACCGTTCGGCCCGATGACCGTCTGAATCAGAAGTTTTCCGGGTCTCCTCTCCTCAAGAACCAGGGCCGCATCTTTTTTGAGCTCACGGCGGAAACGCCGCGGGACGCGGTCTTTGCGGTTGAAGATTCTGGTCGGAAGAAGTGGCATACGGGCAGTTCTTTTCAGTTCAAGCCGCCAGGTCTTTCACCGGGTTGTCTCACCCGGGGCAGTCTCTCTGTTGAGAAAGATGTTACACACGAAACAAAAAACGCATCAAAGATCAGGGATAACCCTGATCTTTGACGGGCGACGTTTTTTTCAAAAGGCCGAGGCACAAGGTACATCCGATTTGCGGATTTTCAACCGATAAATGGTCGCAGGCTGCTGAAAAATCCCGACTTACTGCCGTTGCAGCTGATCGTCTGGCTGTTGCCGATGATAATGGTCGACTGCATGCCGATCTCTTCTTCGAGCATCTTCTTGAGGGTGGTGAGGACGATGGTTTCGTTGTCACGGGTGGCGTTGGTGACGATACCGACGACGTTGTCCGGAGAGCGGTATTTGAGAAAGATCTCCCGGCTGCGGACGATCTGTTCGGTGCGCTTTTTTGACTTCGGATTGTAGATGGCGACGACAAAATCAGCGGCCGCCACCGCCTCAATGCGTTTGTAGATCAACTCGAGCGGGGTCAGCAGGTCGGAGAGCGAGACGGCGGCGAAGTCGTGCATCAGCGGTGCTCCGAGGCGGGCGGCACACGAGTTGACCGCGGCAAGGCCGGGGATAATCTCGATGCGGCATCGGCTCTTTATCTTCTGCGCCATCTCAAAGACCAGACCGGCCATTGCATAGATACCGGGATCACCGCCGGAGACAAGGGCGACGTCACGGCCGCTTTCGGCGAGGTCAAGTGCCTGGCGACAGCGATCGACCTCCTTCATCATCTGCGAGGAGATCACCTCTTTGCCGGCGATAAACTCGGTGATCAGCTCAAGATAGATCTTGTAGCCGATGACGGTATCGGCTTTTTCGAGAGCCGCCACCGCGGCAAAGGTCAGGTGTTCTCTGCTGCCGGGACCGGTGCCGACGACGCGAAGGGTGCCAGTGCTGCTGCCATCGTTATGTTTTTCCATTTTCTTTTCCTCGCAAGAAGGACTCTGCTCTCTGCGCTCAGCAGACAGGCGGGCTCGGCAACACCGATGGCACCGACTGCCTTCATCGCCGCAAAGGAGATCTCAAGGTTGTTCATGGTGTTGATCGTGTCACGGCTGAAAAACGCCAGCGGCCACCGGTTCGCCCGGGCGAACTGCAGCAGGCCGGTCTCGTCGTTTTTGGCATCGATACTGGCGAGGTTGCGGATACTCTGCCGGGCGATGCCACACTCGGCAAGCAGTTCGGCAAGCGCGCTCTCAAACTCGGCCGCCGGAGTTCCCCGGTTGCAGCCGGTGCCGATGACGACGATGCGTGGATAGAACTGCGGCAGGTTGTAGCTGTCGGCAAGCGTGCGGTGAGAGAGCAGCGCATCCGCTTCGGCCGGATCGGGTACTGCCAGCAGACCTGGCGGCAGCGGCCCGGGCAGCGCTGTCTCGGTGTAGAGGCGCAGACGGCCGCTGTTGACAAGCCGGGCGGAGAGCGCGGTGAGCTGCGGCCGCGGTGGCGGCACCAGCCCCAGCTCCTCGGCCCACAGGTCAAGTGCGGTCAGCTCAAGGGTGTCCGAGGCGGTGGTGATCACCGGATTGGCGCCAATACGCTCTGCGACCCTGAGGGTGAGGGCGTTGCCGCCGCCGAGATGGCCGGAGAGGAGGCTGATGACATTTTTCCCCTTCTCATCAAGGACAAGAACACAGGGATCAACCGCCTTGTCGCGCAGCAGCGGGGCGATCGCGCGAACAACGATGCCGCTGGCCATGACGCAGATGAAGGCGTCGTAGTGCGGCCACGCGGCGGCGAGCCTGGCGGCGAAGCTGTCGTCGTCTTTCCCGAGAAAGGTGGCGTTGAGTTCTGCGGCCAGCTTTTCGGCAAGCAGGCGGCCGCCGGTGGTGAGGGCGAGGGTGGCGATTTTCATCTGGATGTCGTCTCCGCTCCGCTCCCCTTACGGTAGCCATGGGTAAAGCTCTTGTCATAGAGTTTCGAGTGCACCGGCGGATCGCCTTCGCGGAGGACATCACCGACTGCGATCATCGCGGTGCGGGTGATGCCGGCCGCCTTCACCTCATCCGAGATTGTCGCAAGGGTCCCGCGAATCCGGCGCTCCTCGGGCCAGCTCGCCTTCTCGACCACCGCAACCGGGGTGGTCTCAGGATAGCCGCCGGCAGTCAGATCGGCCACCAGGCTGTCGATCATGCCGACACTGAGGAAGATCATCATCGTCGCCCGGTGAGCGGCCAGCGAGCGGATCTCCTCTCCTGCCGGGACCGGGGTGCGCCCCTCGGTGCGGGTAAAGATAACGGTCTGGCTCACCTCGGGCAGGGTGAGCTGGGTCTGCAGGCTGGCGGCGGCGGCAAGAGCTGAAGTGACCCCGGGGATCACCGCAAAGGGGATGTTGTGCCGGCGCAGCAGTGCCATCTGTTCGTTGATCGCTCCAAAGATGGCGGGGTCACCGGTGTGCAGGCGGACCACCTTTCTGCCCGCCCTCCAGTGGTCGAGGACGAGGGCGAAGACCTCGTCAAGGTTGAGCCCGGCGGAGTCGAACACCTCGGCGCTCAGGTTGTCAACGAGGGCGCGGGGAACGAGTGAACCGGTGAAGATGACCACCTCCGCTTCTCTCAGAAGCCGCTGCCCCTTGACGGTGATAAGCTCGGGATCTCCGGGGCCGGCACCGACAAAGTAGACACAGTTCTCCATCGTATTCTGTCCTTATTTG
>PDWI01006992.1_pt1 | contig 13921 bp, 14 predicted proteins | sample 1430891 | NCBI WGS metagenome assembly PDWI01 (sample SAMN01162508, study PRJNA174530) | Oral metagenome, whole genome shotgun sequencing project. | biome: Marine environment; feature: Marine mammal; material: Swab sample of the gingival sulcus; isolation source: swab sample of gingival sulcus...
TATCTATTCCGATGCCTTGTTGCAGACAAGGGGGGTGATTCAGCACGATGCCTTTAGCCTTGCCAGAGTGGTGCGTAGTCTTTTTCATGGCCGCAGCCTATATTCGCAAGGGCAGGAGCCGCAAGGAGGAGGCGAGCAGCCTGAATCATCGGTGGAAACAGTAACCACCATGGAGGCACCATCCCAGCGCTATCAGTGCCTGTCGCAGCGGATTGCAAATATCCATTTCCGGGGTTCTTTTGATAAGTCATTATCCGTTGAACAATTCAAGGAAACCTTTATCGATATTATCTGGGATAACCCCATTATTCCTCTTTCCCATCTCGACTGTTTTTCTGAAGTAGAGCTCTATGCCAGCCGTGATTGGCACCGTGAGCAGAAATGGGATAATGTCTTTTCCTATTATGATCTGCAGGATAATACCCTGAAAATTCGCAAAGAACAGTTGGTAAACCGCAATAATATTGAGCTGGCACTATTTATAGGGCTGGGGGAATCGCTGCTTGGCAACTATGCGGCCTCCAAGGAACTTGTGCCGATAATGGTGGATGGCAAGGCTTTGGGGCAGGTGTATCATCTCTATCTTCGCCCGCAGCAAAAGCGGCGTTGCTACTTTACGGAAGAAGGGCTTGATCGTTTTCTTACCCTTGCCAGAATGCAGCGGGTAGAAGGAGAGCCTGGGCATTATACCCGTCTGCTTAATATGGGGGAGGGCTTTACTCCACCGGGATTATTGATGGGGCTTATCTATGCCTGGTATATTGATAACCGCCTTGCCACCCATATCGAATATAAGATGTCGGTGCTGAAGATTGCCCGCTCTTCGCTTATTCCTAACCAGCTGCATATGGCAGAACGCCGCAGAGAGACGGTCGCTTTTTTTCGTGAGGTTGTTTTTGCTGGGGGGAGTTCGGAGTAAGATGTCCCTCGAACTAAAAAGAAAAAGGTGCTCCAATAGGGGTGAATGATCTGCATATTGCCGAGTGTGCGTAGCCTGGGTTTGCTCCTTACTTTTTCTGATTGTTGCAGGATAGTAGGATAAGGCGTATGATTATATCATACTGGGGTAAAGAGTTGAAATGGCGCTTTTCCTGAAGAGGATTTTTATAAAAATTACTGGAGGGGTATTATGCCGACAACTTTGACATTGAAAAATATTCCTGAAGAAATCTATAGTTGGCTTAAATCTTCCGCAGAATTTAATAAGCGCAGCATTGATAGTGAAGCTCTTATCTGTTTGCGTACTGCTCTTGCTGCAAGGCACTCAACCACTGATCAGCAGCTTGACAGGGCAAAGACTTTGCGGGAGCAGATAGCGGTAACATTTTTGGCAGAAGAGCATGATGCCCTGAAACGAGAGGGTCGGGCATGATTGTTGTCGATACTAATGTCGTTGCTTATTTGTATCTTGCCTGTGAATTCACTTCGCATAGCGAACGTCTTTTGCGTCAACACCCTGATTGGGCAGTTCCTTTTCTCTGGCGGAGTGAATTTCGTAATATTCTGGCTGGCTATATTCGGCGTAAACAGATAACTTGTGAACAGGCTCTACAATTGTAGCGTGAGGCTGAGGCGTTATTTGCAGGTTTTGAGTTTATGGTGGATTCGGAGGTCGTGTTAAATCTTGTCAACAGTGATTGTTCTGCGTACGATTGCGAGTTTGTGGCATTGGCAAAAGAGAAAAACACCCCTCTTTTTACGATGGATAAAAAAATTATTCAGTCCTTTCCTGATGTGGCGGTATCCCTTGTCGGAAGTTATTATGGGGACAGCATACCTAATTTCACAAATTAGGTATGCTGTCCCCATAATCTACACTTTACCGGCTCATTCTCTTTTTGTTTCTTTGTGCTGGTTTGTTTTCTGTTTTCTGAGGCTTGTTAGTATTCAGGTATGTATCTATCAGGTGTTTGGTGCTTCTTAGTTTTTCGATGAGTTCTTTTTCGTTACATCTATACTTCTTGTGTATAGCCTTTGCATAAAAGCTGCGAATATCATTGTGGGTAGCTTTGCTGCTTAAAGAAGGCAGAAATTCTTCGTTAATGGCATTAACGAAATCATCCATCGCCTTTTCCGGGGAGTTCTCTAAAGAATCTGAAAGATCGCAATGTTCTTTTAACACCTCGTCATCTTGATAGATAAGCCATTGATATAAAAAATAATCAAGCTCTCTTACATTGTTTTCCTCCCAGCCATATCCGCTGATCAGTTCTTTTAATTTGGTAAGTTCTTCTTGACGTTCGTGAATCTCTTTTGGTGAAAAGATGTCTTTGTCCTCATCTTTTGTGTCCTTGATGGGAGGTCTTTTGGTCCAGGTATATCTTTCCAGTAAAATTCTGGCAATTTTCATAATTGTTCCTTCGCATTGCCTCTCCATCTCTTTTAGGGTGGGAATCTCTAATATCGCTCTGCTGAGGATATAGAAAAGGTCATCTGCCATTTTAAGGCTTTTTCCGTCATCCTCATAAATATCCTCCGGCCGCCCGGCGGCAATAATGCGAACGTCAGCCTGTTCAATCTCGTTTCCTCCAAACTTGATAAATTCTCCCGACTGGCAAAATCGTTGCATTGCAGCCTGAACCTCAGCAGGCATTTTGGGAAATTGATCCAGAAAAAGAGTCCCTCCCTTTATCTTCTCAATAATCCCTCCTCTGTCGCTGTTTGCCCCCCAGAAAGCCCCCTTTGTATGGCCAAATAGTATTGACATTGCATGTTCCGTTGTTACCAGATTGGCACAATTTATCGGCACGAAAGGCATCGCCCAGCGGCTGCTTGAAGCATGTGTTGCCCATGCTGCCGCCTCTTTTCCTGTTCCCGGAGCGCCAATAATCAGAACATGGCTGTCGGTCTGTGCGTTAATTTTTATGCGTTTCCGCATTGTATCAATTGTATTGTCACTGTCGCTTTTTTTGTCTTTCCGCTTATAGGTTCCTCCTGCCATATCCGGCTCATTCAGAGCCATATAGGTAATAACAGCATTTTTCTGTCTTGGGTTTACCTTTTTTGTATTAACAAGGTCTTTCAAAAAATCTGAAGAGAGTTCTCCCCTTTCAATAATCTGGCGCATAAGCGTATACTGTCGATAGTTGCGGATAAGCTCTTTCTCTTCATTAGCCACTTTATAGCCGATCAGATAGTAATGTTGCTTAGCGCGGGGTTCTTGAGGTTGGAGAATCTCTTTTCCCTCTCTTTTTCCTAATCTATTTTTCTCAAGATCAAGATGAGGGTATTTTTCTCTTGAGGTGTCAATTCTCTCCTTTTCGTGGTAACAGAGGATAATGGGGTTTTTCTTTCCTTTTTTCTCGCTCTCTGCCACTTCTTTATCTAATTCTTCGAGGAATCCATCATCAAGGTAGCGTACTGCAACAATAATCTGTTCTCCTTCTTGCAGCTCTTTATATTTGTTTAAAATAGCCTCTCGTCCTGTCTCGCTACCAGAGAAGAGTTCCACTTTCTCCAGTTTCACCTCATTCTGCTCCCTCGTCTTTATCTTCTCTAGTAATTCACTAAGGCCGCTAATAGAGTCTTCCCGGGAATCAACAAATGCATAAATTTTTATGGTTTTTGTTTCTTCGCTCATTTTTAATCTCCTTTTTTTGCTTGCCGTTGCTGTTCTACGTGATTCTCTGACACTATACTTATCCTTAGCTTGAAAAACAATAAAAAATTTCAAAAATATAATATTTTTTTGAAACCTATTTTTTTACATAATTACAGATATATAAATACTTATTTATCGCTTTGCAGGTGGAAATTTTTTTAAATTTGTAGTTGTGTTGACTTTAGTTAAATGGGGCTTTATTTTTTCTCACGATTGATTTCATCATAACATATTGTAAAAAAGAAGAATTTTTAAAAAGGAAGAATTGATTTTTTTTCTACAATAAGTTGACTGTGGCATGAGTATTGCTTTATCGTGTTGCTGAGCATTAAGTCCCGCACCGTCAAGACGGTGCGAAAAATAAACTTTAATTAAAGGAGAACGAGATGAGTTATTACAATGTAGGGATAAGTTATGTCGGCACCACAGGTTGCTCTAATTCCGCTGGTTCCACAATGCCGCAGGTATCAATTCATGATGCTGTTTTGCATTGTGATCTTGATGAGTATTCCAACTGTGTTGAGTCTGGACAGGGGGTAAATGATCTTGATTCTGATGGGTATTCACCGCTGGACAGGCTGGTACTGGCGGAAGAACTGTCCGCTGGGGTTGATCTCGGTCGATTTTGGAAGATGCTCACATTGTTGATATCTGATGGTGCCACGTTGTCTGGGGCAAGTCAGAAAAATTGGTCAACCTATGAGGAATTTTGTCTAAAACCCAAGGCTACTCATCTTGACTGGGAGGATTATGACGGGCTGGTAAAGATTCTCGAGAGGCTTTGTGTTGGGTCTGTTAAAGACAGGATTCCTGCCGACTTTCAACATCCCCAGAGAATGAAAGTTGGGGGTGTTTTTTCGTCTGAACCTGATTATGCCGATTTTTATAAAAAATTTAAAAATGGAGGATATACCCCTGATTGCTTAGTGCCATTTTTTGAAAATGACGGAACAAGAGCTGTTGTTTTGAGCGGTCTGCCTTTTCCCAAAGTGTCGATGGAAGCCATATGTACATATGTAGAAAAGGTGAATAGTAGGCGTTTTTCTTCCAGCAATCGCCTCTAACAGGGCAATATAAGCCTGCCGCGCCAGAGCGGAATGTTCTTCTTCGCTCTGGCGCGGCTGCTCTTTTCCTTTTTTTAGAAAAATAACGAAAAAGCGCACTGCCAAGCGTATATTGCCGGGCTATGGCAAGCTGATTTTACTGTTTTATAGAAAAATAAAAAATTTCAATAAGGATAAATTTGCAAAAGTCGTTTATACTCTCTTGGCGGCGTAAGTTCTTGCCTCCGCTCTTTTGCATAATATTAGATATAGTCAAAAACATATTTCAAACATTTTCCCTTGAGCCATGGTGAGAAAAATGGATAAAATTTCAACACAGGACGATCTTAAACAATTACTGACAAAGCAGCAGGAAATCACAAACACGCTGTTTTATAACCTTGATTTTCAGGAAGTTGCAGAAGTGCTGGATGGCCATCGTTTTACAGAGTGTATCTGCTTTGGCTGCACCTTCCCCGATACCCTCAAACAAAAGTGCCGCCTGGTGCAGATTATGGAGTTCCCTCAAATTGATCTGCCCTATACTATATACCCCGATAAACTCTATTCCCAGGAAACTCTTTTTAAGCATTTTATCCCCGGAAAACCGGAGAGCTATCAAAACACTCTAGATAAGATTATCCATAACCACTTTCTGCAAGATGGCCTGCAGGCAAAAAGCATGCAGGAGTCTCTGGCCAGAGCCTTGCACGATCAGGCAATAACGCATCTTCTCTATCAATTTCTTGCCCAATTTGATGAGAAGAAAATCGTTGGCGTTATGGGTGGGCATGGCCTTTCAAGGCAGCATAAGAGCTATAAGCAGGTGGTATATATAAGCAAAAAGCTCACCGAAGAAGGGTATCTGATGATATCTGGCGGCGGTTCGGGTGCAATGGAGGCCACCCATTTAGGGGCATGGCTTGCCGGCAGAAAAGATGATGAGGTTGAGCAGGCACTTGGCATTGTTGCCCAGGTGCCCTATCATAATGATCCTCAGTGGCTTGATAAATCATTTGAGGTGCTTAACAGATGGCCGGAGTCATCGTATATCAGTCTGGGAATTCCCAGCTGGGCGTGCGGCTATGAGCCTCCCACCCCCTTTGCCACCCATATTGCCAAATATTTTAACAACAGCCTGCGCGAAGATGCGCTGGTAAGTGTTGCCAAGGGCGGCATACTCTTTACCCCTGGAAGTGCCGGAACAATAATGGAGGTTTTTCAGGATGCGGCGCAAAACCACTATAAAACCTTCGGTTATGCAAGCCCCATGATCTTTCTTGGTACAGAATATTGGCAAAAGGAAAAACCCATCTACCCCCTCTTGGAGGATATGGGAAAAGAGGGTAAATATGAAAACTTGATTCTCTCTCTTTGTGATAAGGAGGAAGAGGTGCTTGCAAGTGTGCGTAGTTTTACTGCCGGGTAGGAGTATTGCCTGGCAGGATATAGATGAGTTTTGGCTTAAGGAGGATAATTAATGGCAGAGGGGAAAAAATCTCGGAAGAAAACGCAAAACGCCTTAGCGGTGGTAAAGGGGTATGTTGCCGGAGATGATCAATCTATTGTAAAATTTTTTATTATCCTCCTTTGTCTGTGGGGTGCGCTCTTTGCTTTTCTTATTGTTGGAATCTTTTTGCAGGGAGGAGAAAAAGAGATCTTTACAGGCTTTAGTATGCCAAAAGATACCAGTGAGCTGGGTGGTTCGCTGGGGATTCTTGATGGCTTGTTTTCAACCATTGCCATTTTTCTTGGGTTGATTGCCGTTATCCTTCAGGGAAAAGAGTTAAAGGAGCAGACCAAAGCCATTACCGAGCAGCTTGATGAACAGAAAACAAAAAACAGGCTGACAGTCTATAGTGCGCAGCTAAACTTTAATGCCTTTATGCTTAATTACCGGATGAAAGATCTAAATAACTGGACAGAATCTCACCGCGATAATGAAAGGCGAAAGGCAGAGGATAAAGAACATGCTGCTATAGATGTTAAATTCAGCGATCTGGAGATGCTAAAAAAAATTGTTCCTATAGCAGATGAAAAGAGCTGGGCTGAGGATGAAAAAAATAAGCAGATTATAGAGAGTTTTAAGGGGAAATATAATCTGTTAAGAGAAAAAGGTGTTAAAAGCGGCATTTCTATCAGTGATGATGACCAAAAAGAGAGCTATTTTAGCCTAAAAAGTGATGAATGTCGCTTGCTTATGAGCCGCTCACGCTTTGAGATTAATAGAATTGTGCGGCAGGCTGATCAGATCAATGGGAAAATTGAGGAGCTTTTTGCGGAGCCGGGGGATGAGGTAGGGCGTTTGTCGTAGATGATGTTTTATTATAAAAGAGGCTGACACCTAACTTCTCCAACGTCGAGTGTCAACCCCTTTAAACACAATACTGCAAGTGACGAACCCCTTGCGATGCTTTGTTACGCGTGCTTAACTTCAAACAAAAATGAGATCAAATCTGGTGTGCTGCTTGATGGTGCTGGATAGATTCCATCTCTAAAACCCGCATTATCTGACCATGAAATGTACAAGGGTAATTTAGTATTTGGGTTTGAGAAAGAATATACCTTCTGCTGAGGATTGGGATCGCAGAGTTGTGAAAGAACTCTACACCTTTCGTCTGGAAAAGCAAAAGCTCTCGTTCCCGGATTAACGAATTCTGACTGTAATATCGACATTATTTCATGTAGGCGGTCTTTGAAGTCTTGCGAGGATATCGGATGGTATTTGTCGTTTTGGAAAAACCCCGCAATAAACCTACCTGCATAGAAAGAGGAAGCATTTATCAAACGAAGGGTGTCTTGCCAAAGTTGGCCTTCATGATGGTGGGTAAAAAAAAGGTTTTGGTTATCTTTATATATGGGAGCATCCCCCCACTTTGGAGATTGTATAAGATTAGAGGTTCCTTTATAAAAATATTTGTTATAATATGTTCCATTTCCATAAGGGTAAAATTTTTTCAATTCAAGGAGATGTTGTAAGTTCCCCTGATTGATAGCTAGATCCACAGAAAATCCTGGAGGATGAAAGGTATACTCCGGAGTCGTTTTTGGGGGCAACACTCCTACAGAATCCCATTTCTCTTGACCAATTTTTATTTTTTTCTCTCGAAAATATGATAATCCCATCCCTGCTAGACGAGTTTCGATTTCTTTTGTAAAAGCTTCTTCGTCACTAAGCGCGTTAATTCCTGTTAGGGTTGTTTTGTTCTGGCAGTTATTGATGACCGATGCTAGAACATTTGATAAGACCTTGATCATTTCATCTCCTTTTTTTTGTAATTAATGAGAAGCCTTTATATCACTTGCTCTGTATCAAATAATGTTTGCAAATTTACTTCGCCTCAGCCGTAACACAATCATCATGGATTGTCAAGAAGAAATCTTTATAACTATTTATTTTTAGGCGATTTAATGCCTTTGTCATTTTTTTATTTAAAAAAAGGTCTTTATTTGGTATCCCATTATAACTGTTCCTGTCAACTCATAAAAACTGCAATCAGGGTTGGTAAAAATGAAAAAATCAAAGCAGAGCCTCTGGAAGGAATAAAGGCTCCATTTCTAAAAGACTGACAGTATAAACAAAACCTTAACCCTCTAAAGGAGACGCCATGGCCTTACAAAATCAATCACAAACCCAAATAGATATAACCTCTCATCCAAGAGACGCTATGATAGAGTTCGAGCCTAAAGAACATAAATATACCATTGATGGTGTGGATGAAGGCGTGATTTCAGCAACAGGTCTATTGGAGGAATATTTCGAAGAGTTTGATGCTGAGAAGATCATTGATAAATATTATGATAATTGGCAAGAAAGAGGAGATGAAAGATATTCCGGTAAGAGCAAGGAAGAAATTGCTCAAAAGTGGGAAGAGAATAGGGAAGAGAAAAGCAGATTAGGTACCAAATTACATGAGAAAATCGAACACTATTATAAGAATAACGCGCATCATAATGATCTTTCTGAGATTAAGACCGAGTATGAGTTCTTTAAGGAATTTATCTTTAATAATCCTGGGCTAAGTGCAGAGCGAGAAGAGGATTATAAAAGTGAATGGAAGGTCTGTACCGATCTTGATCTGAAACTTGCTGGCACTTTGGATATGTGTTTTAAAAATAGTGATGGAACATACGATATTTATGACTGGAAGCGAGCAAAAAATATTGAAACAAAGGAGAGTTACTCCGGGGAAGGGAAAAAAAACATTCCCGGAACCAAGATTCCCAACACTAACTATCACAAATATAGCCTTCAGCTTACAATATATAAATATATCCTCCAGAAATATTATGGGATTAAGATTAGAAGAATGTGCTTTGTACAGTTTCACCCAAAACAAAAAGGATATATAATTTATGAAGCATGGGAGTGTTATGATTTGGTAAAATGTATGATGAAAGAAAGAGAAAAAGAAGTAGGAGAAAAGTGGTATAAGAAGCTGTATAATATAGTAAAATATATGCTGAAAAAGTAGTAAATATATCCTGAATAAAGAAGAAAAGAAGTAGTGAAGACAGGGCAGAATTAACCAATGCCCCCAAAACGCTGCCTTTTATTTCGCAAAACCCTGAAATCTATCCAGGTAGATAAAACCCCCTTCTTGAAAAAGCAGGGGGTATCTGGTTAAAGATACCTTACCCAGATAGATGCTCTATTAACGATGTTTGGAGAATGAATAATGAATGTAAAAGAATATCTCTCTCAACTAGAGGGGTATCTTTCTCAATTAGATGAATATCTTTCTCAATTAGATGTAGATGAAGAGAATATGCTTAATTTTAAATGTCTTACTAAAGAGGAGATTAGTGCTTTTTATGACGGAATTTACGAAAAGAATCTGTTCTTGAAAAGCTTATCCTGGGAAGATATGCCAAAGAAAATTTCATGCAAGGAGAAACTATGTTTAAAAGATGTTTCCGGAGAGCCAGCAGATGATATTCAACTTAAAACTGAGAAATTGTACGTACGTGGAAATACAACCTCAATTCCGCAAGAAACTCATGTCTCTTCTGTTTTTGACGCTAACAGGTCACAACTAAAGTCTTTACCGGATAATTTCGAGTGTCTGAAAATTTTTCTTTATTCTTGTCCGATAAAGGAGCTTCCAGACGAGTTAAAATGCGATGTTTTAAATATCAATAGTACGAAAATTAATCATTTGCCAGCTGGATTACAATGTGAGAAACTATTAAGCATAGAAGGTACTTCAATCGAAGAACTTCCAGATGATATAGGGGTCTCTGAATTTTTAGATGCTTCGTCATCAAGATTGTCTTCTTTACCGGATAATTTTGCATGCTCGGAGATTGATCTTTCTGATTGTCCGATAGAGGAGCTTCCAGACGGGTTAAAATGCGATATTTTAGATATCAATAGTACGGAAATTAATCGTTTGCCAGCTGGATTACAATGTAGGAAATTAAACATAGTGCATACTTCAATTAAAGAACTTCCAGATGATATAGGGGTTTCTGAATTTTTAGATGCTTTGTTATCAGAATTGTGTTCTTTACCGGATAATTTTACATGCTCGAAGATTTATCTTTCTAGTTGTCCGATAGAAGAACTTCCAGACGGGTTAAAATGCGATTTTTTAGATATAAATCGTACGAAAATTAGTCATTTACCAGCTGGATTACAATGTAGGAAATTAAGCATAGAAGGTACTCCAATCCAAAAACTTCCAGATGATATAGGTGTCTCTGAATTTTTAGATGCTTCGTCATCAGGATTGTCTTCTTTACCGGATAATTTTACATGCAAAAATATTAAAATAGATAATTGTCAAATAAAGACTCTTCCAGAAAAATTAACAGTAGATGTTCTTCGCTTGGGAAATACTCCAATTAGATGTCTTCCAGATGATATTCAGCTCAAAGATAATTTATATGCAGCAAAATCTATGCTGCAATCCTTGCCTGAAAATTTTTCTTGTAATGATGTGAATATGCTAAGTTGTCCAATTGGCAGGCTTCCCAAAAAAATGCAGGTAAGTAGGCTTAATATTAAAGGAACAAATATCCGAATTATTCCAGAAGAGTGCAAAATAGAAAATCTTATAACTGATGCATCATTTATTATTTGCGAAGATCCGAATAGTCCTCTCTTAGAAAAGAATAATAAATGTATATATATTAATACTACTTTAAATACAGATGAATTGTTAGAACTCGTAGAAGAAGAATCCGATAGAATAAAAAAACGATCGTATATTTACTATGCGTGTTATAAGGCGGAAAAAGATGATATCCCAGCATTATCTTCGTATTCAATTAAAGAGGAAGATTCTGAATCGAAGAAAATTATTACAGAGACTCTTGCAAAATTCCAATCTGGAAAAATGCCATTGTGAGATGCATATTTTTTTACCGATAAATTGTAATGGTTTAGCCCGATCTGACATCACGGCTAAAATGTTAACTGTCAGATCGGGGCTAACCCACTATATTTGAACGCTGTCTTTTTTTAATTATTCCATTGCGCTGTAAACCCGATGCTTCGCTTATGGCAAGGGGTCTTGCTGCGGGCAGAGGGGAAATCGAATTTTTTTCCGCGGGTATTTTCTGCCCAGAGGGCTTCTTTTAAGGTGCTGATATGTTCACGCAAAGAGATCTGGTTGTTCTCTTTCTCGCAATTTTCAATAATTTTCTTTGCAATCCTGCTGCATTGCCTTTTGGTTGCGCCAGAGTATGCATGTTTTTTCATTCCTACTGCGGTAAGAATTTTTATAGTCTCTTCTTTGGTATAGGGAGCAACCTCCACCGGGGCCAATCTGTTCCATAGTGGTCTGTTTTTTTGTAAGGGCTCAGCCTCATTTGCTGTCAGGATAAAAAGGGTTTTGGAGCGCATATCCATCCCTTCCCAAAGAGAGCATGCGCAGTAATCTTGCAATGGTTGCCCGGGGTCGGTAAGGTTGATCATCAAATTAAGCAGATCCTGATTTTTCGCACCCTTATCGGCCTCATCGAGTAAAACGATGCATAAATCAATATCTTTTGAGATTGCCTTCTTGCAAATACTGCCCATATCAGCGTTGCTATAGTGAGCCGCAGAACCGAGCAGACTCATCTCAACAGAATTGTTGTTCTCTCCAGCGTGAGCGGTCATCGATTGGATAACAAGTGCTGTATTGATGCCAGCACTCCGCAATGATTTGGCTAGAGAGGTCGCCATCTGCGTTTTTCCTACCCCTGGAGAGCCAATGAGAAGCGGGCTACGCACCCCGTCCACCCCCGCCAGCTTTTGGAAAGCGTGGTCTATCAGCATTTCACACATATCTGCTCTGCCGGGAAGGTTTTCCTTGAATATCTCAAGGCATTCCTGCATAAGTTTGGCCTTTGCTGGTTTTCCTCTTTTTTGGGAAGAGTCGTTAGCGGTCAATAGGGGAAGGTCGTAGCGTTGTCGTTTTTTTCGGGCAGAGATTTCCGCCATATCTTCAAGAAAAAACTGCGGGAAAATCACAGATATATCTGCAGTGCAGAAGGCCTTGCTCCAAAAAGCCGCCTTGTCGTTAAGGGGGATTTCCTCCATTTTACCGCCCAGAGCCTTGCAGAACCTCACCATATCTTTTGCAAAAAGTTTAATGTTTCTGGACTGTTTTTTTGGAATAATTTTTGTCATGTTTTTCTCCTTTTAATGAGTTAAAAAATCAGTTTGTTAGCGGCTTAGCGGCAATTGCTTCTTTTTTTTCTGTATTGAGAGTTTGCCAATACTCACCAATAAATGAGCAGGCATCATCTATGATGGAGATTTCCGTGATGGGGTTACTGGGTATTACTCCTTTCACTTCAAGATATTTCTGCATATACTGGAAGGCGGTTATCAGGATGTAAAAGTCTTCTTTGTTTCTTATTTCAAGCTGGTCGATAGTATGTTGAACGTCATTAACAGATTTAAAATTTCTTTTTTGACTTTTTTCTGTCTCCTTTGTTCTGAATGGCTTTGCCATAGCTTCTCTTCGCAATAATTGTTCTAATTGTTTGTTCTTTGCCATAGCTTCTCCTCGCAATAGTTGTTCTAATTGTTTGTTTTTTTTTAAGATAAGTGTTTTTTTGTATCCTCCTGTATAATAGTTAAGGTTGATGTTTATTGAGAGCAGGGGATAATATATAGTACTTTCCCTCTTTATCAATAGAGGTAAAATTTTTGCATAAAAAAGATGATGATATTTGTATCAGCTTGTAATTATTCATAAAAAAAATTAAATAATTTGGAAAAAATTTAGCTATTCCCTTGAATAACAGCTATTCATATAAAAATATTGAAAAAATCCTGAAGAAGGCAGAGGAGGAGAGATAGTGAAAAGAGGTTGTAACAACTCAGGGCCTAGCCCGGTTAGAGAGAGTATCAATGAAACTTGAGCAACTCATTTTTATTGCAATTCAAATGGTATATACTTGCTATATATAGCATTGTGATATATGCTGTGATGCACAGGTCAATTATACAAATATACAAAGGGGGATGGTTATGGAAATTGGTACAGTGTTTAAGAATAATAGAACTCAGGCAGTGAGATTGCCTGTTGCCAGCCGTTTTTCTGATGATGTGAAAAATGTTGTTGTTCGGGTTTCAGGAAAAGACCGCATCCTTTCTCCTCTGGGAAATACATGGGATAGTTTCTTCCTTTCTGATGAGGGGGTTACAGAAGATTTTATGATAGAAAGAGCATCACAAAAACAACCTGATCGAGAGCCTTTTTGATGATAAAGTACATGCTGGATACCAATATCGTTATCTATGTTATTAAAAGGCGTCCTCTTGAAGTCCTGAAGATGTTTAATCTTCACGCTAGAGAAATGTGTATCAGCTCTATAACATTGGCTGAATTGTTGCATGGTGCGGAAAAGAGTTCTATGGTTTCCAGAAACCTTCGTAAAGTGGAGGATTTTGCATCTCGATTAGAGGTATTACCATATAACAGTGATGCTGCCTCTCATTATGGGAATATACGAGCCGATTTGGAGCGAAAAGGTACTCCGATAGGTGTGAATGATCTGCATATTGCCGGGCATGCGCGCAGCATGGGCTTGATTCTTGTTTCTAATAATCTTCGGGAATTTCAAAGGGTTGAAGGTTTACGTCTTGAAAATTGGATTGAGTCATAAACCCAATCTTATTTCAGGCTTCCAGTTTTGCGACCAATCCATGCTCACTAAATCTTCAGGATTGCCGACGATACACTCTGGGTTTAATTTCAAATAGCTACCTCCTTCCCCAAGGCATTTTGCCGTTATTTATCAGTAAAAAGCCAATAGCAAAGATAATAAATCCGGG
>PDWI01021028.1_pt1 | contig 13920 bp, 21 predicted proteins | sample 1430891 | NCBI WGS metagenome assembly PDWI01 (sample SAMN01162508, study PRJNA174530) | Oral metagenome, whole genome shotgun sequencing project. | biome: Marine environment; feature: Marine mammal; material: Swab sample of the gingival sulcus; isolation source: swab sample of gingival sulcus...
ATGTATCTTAGGCGCATTATCATACGCTACCTGCAGTTGTCCTTTTAAATCATCTGTTAAATCGTTTGTGGTTAATTCTTTACCCTCTACTTTATCAACTTTGTTATCGACCAAGCTGTTAATTTGCGCCAAATTTTTAATCCGGGTAAAATCACTAATAGGCATACCTTCAGGGCTTAACTTAGCCACTCTTTTTTTACGAAAAACAACGGATTCGCCTGTTTTAAGAATGATGTTTTCAGTAGTTTCAAAAACTTTTATGTGTTGATTAAGCAATGGCGCAAAACCGCCAACTAAGGGCAATACTTCTCCATTCAAAACAACAACACCATCACTAACCATGTTTAACGATCCGTTTTGCGAAAATTCGACACCAGATAGTATAACATTGTCGCCAAAACCTTTTGCTAATAGACCCAAAACATTCCAAGCCTCTTGCATTTTTTTTAGAGTGTCCGTATCAAGTGGAAACCCTCCGGGATGATTAAACTGTAATTCATGCATTTTTAATTGTGTATTTTTTAGTAATTAACTTGTATTCATCTATCAAAGCTCGCATTTTGTATAAGTTGTATTGCAAATCGGCAGGAACAACCACCACAAAATCAAACTGATTAATATATTCTGCACTCGTATATATGTATTTTGTTTCTTCATTTTCGCCATTGATGTATAAAGGCTTACCCTCTACAGGCGTGTAAATATAAGTACGCTGATAGGTTTCAAAATCTATTATATCAATACGGCGTTGCTCATTATCAAAATGGTCATTTAATACCTTACGCAAAGAAAACACCTGACCATTATGGTTTAGGCGATACCAGTCTTTCTTTTGTTGCTCCTTAAAGTCGTTATACATTTCTTTGGTTGGAGCAATCAAAACGCTTATAAACGCTACCAACTTACTTTTGCGTAAAAAAGTCGGCAAAAGCAGTAGCACGAGCTTATCAAAGTTGATTTGATAATATTTCTTATTCGTCAGCTTCATAATTGATTGTTAGTTCTTCTTTAAACCAGCCCGACTTAGGGACTGCGCTCATATTTATGATTTGATAAGGCTCGTAAGAGCTGCCATTTATCCACGAAGTTAAAGCGTTGGTTAGCTTCAAATCTTCAACGCCCTCGACTTCTTGTACAGCATCTATCAGCTTCATCAAAGAAAGTTCTCCGTCAAAGGGCAATTGCGTTAAGTACGACTTAATCGCATCTTTTACCGGCTCTTTTCCTGTCCTTAAGCAAACGCCATTTTCGTCTAACAATAAAGGGTTGTAGCGTATGGTTATGCCTAATTTTAGTTTGTCGGGTAATAGCGAAATGACATCTAATCTAACACCTGCATCTTTTACATCTTGAAGATAGGTATTAAGATTTGTCAGTTCCTGTGGTTCTAAAGCCTCAAACTCGTTATCTACTTCTTTGGCAACCTTAACAATCAGACGACCATCGTCCGACTCATTAACCGAGCATTGCTTGATGATTTTACTTTCTTGTATAGCTTCATCAGTGGCAGTTCCATTATCGAATTGGTCGCTGTCGGGTAACAAGCCAAAACCATATTGAAATAATAAGGCTTTGGTTCTGTACCATGCCAAAGTATGCGGAACTAAGGTGTTTATTTTGTTGGTTACTTCTTGTTGGTTGCGATTAACCAACTGAAGAACAACAAAGATAACCCCTGCCAAAATATCAAACAAAATATTTTCAAAGCTCACAATTGAAAATTGTTCGTCAAAAGTCTTATTATCATCTAACTTATAATATGCTTTCATATAGCTATTATTACAGAAAGCAGTTGTAATTTTATCTTTTACCCCCTTAAATGTTTTCATTTCTATATATTTTATGATACCACAAAGTCAACGCCTATTGCCCAATACCCAATACCCTGTGGTTGTTCTTCTACCTCAGGTTCTTCAGTTAAGGCTGTGGCAGGATTAATGTTTCTTTCTCTATAATACCGTTTAACATCAGCATCGCTAAGGCTATTAATAAGCAGTTCTGTACCGGCTTCTAAATCATCGCTTACACTTATGTTATTGGCAATAGCCAAATCCACAAGAGAGGCGATACCGCCACATTCTTGCACCGCTATATCCACTAAGGACTGCCCACTAATAACCTTTACTTTTTCCATATTTTTAATACCCTCAATGCGACTACAAGAGCCAACGCTATAACTAACAAAGCCAAAACAATATCAAACGAACCCAATAAGGTACCGTCTCTTTTTTCTTTGCTTTTTTCTTGAATACTTGCATTTTCTTTACTATTTTCTTTTTCTTTGGTTTCTACGGTCTTATTTTGCTTTTTATCCAACCAAGTATTAGCTTCTTGACCCGTAATAGTAACTTCTTCTATATACTGCATCCCTGCAGTGTCAGGCTCACTGTATTTTAACACGATTTGATTGGTGGTTACATTCGTTTTTAAATGAATAGAATCACGCAACACCTCCATACGCTCAATCTGAGTATCAGTTTGGCGTTGCACTTCTTGATGTCGTTCGGTTTGCTTAACTGTTTTACAGCCAGCAAGAAATAATAAGGTCAATATTAAAAGTAGTTGTGTTCTCATATTCAAATTGTTTTAGTGTAAACCTTTTTCAGTTGTAATAATCAATTTGGCTTCTTTTAATCCCTCTAAGGATTCGTGAAACAAGCCCATAGCAAAACGGCTTTTAATTACATCTAAGAAATTATCAGCATTAATGTCTGCCGACTTTATTCCCAAGGCTATACAGCCGTTAAGCTCATTCCAATAGTTAGCTGAATGAAATTTTGCTTCAGTTCTATTAGGCACTCCTTTCAATTCCCATAACATTTTTTTAAACCTTGGGCTATACTCTAATTTCAAACCGTATTCGCCCTTGGGGACACAGCTAATATTATTTTGATTATTGCGCCAACCTCTTTCAAGTGATATGCAAGCATACTTAGGTTGCCCATCTATCAAAACAGTAACAATGCCTAAAGTTTGGGTCTTATTCTGACTATACCTATGCAGATGTACTTTTGCTGTTTTCATCCTCTGTAAAAAAATTAGTTAAAAATTTACCAATAACCCCAATGCCTAAACCGGTTAAAGCTATCCATTGTATATCTTTCGTCATAGCATAAGCTGATATAAAAGTAGATACAGCTAATAACGAATCTCCGAATTTACGCCATTTCTTAGGCGTTGGTTTATAATATTTACTTGTAATATTCATAATATCATTAATTTAATGGCACCCCCAATAATACCTGAAAGAATAAGTGTAAGAATAACCCACACAACTCGTTCTGTCCATTTAGAGGCATACCTTTTATCGTTTTCTTTTAATTGGTCTTTTAAATCTTTTTTAAATTCATCAAAACTTTCTTTAAGACCGTCTATTTTCTCCTCCATTCGTGCTATTTTGATTTTTATTTCTACAGATTCAGACATTATTTCATCATTGTTTTAAAATCATCATAATCCAACCCGGCACGTGTAAAATGCACACGGATACGAGCCGCTATTTGTGAGTGGTCTAATTTGCCACGCATATATTTTGTTAAGCCTACACCGATTAATGGGTCAGCTTTCAAATTCCCTTGATGCAACTTCAAGGTCATAATACCATTTTGCACGGTCGTATTACCAACTACCAAACCGGACACTATTTTGCCCTGTTCATCTTTTATCGGACGAATAGCCAAATCAAAGTCTTCAGTTAACAATATGCCTTTATGTTGCCTCATTAGTGTGTTATTTTAGTATCTTCTATATCTCCAAAGTCCTCTTTATCTATAATACTTGCTAAGCCTGTTTTTATATTACCTATAAGAGTTGCTCCCGAATCAGGAGCACCGGTAGCAGGCACTGCATTATTCAATGCCGAAATAATACCATCAATTCTTGCAGTCATCTTATCCAATTGGGTAACTAATTCCGGTGTAATAGTTAAGCCGCCATTTTTACCACCATTGAGTTCTATTAACTCAACCTTTTCCGCATTGATTAAAAACGCAATAGTATCTTGCCCCTCCAATAAGCCGACAATACACAAACTGTCTTGTTGTGGCTTAATGCAAACAGAACCTAAACCCAATGAAATATTAAACAACTCCAAACCCTCATTATCGACTGCAGTCATAGTTTTGTCGCCCCAATTCACATTGGCACACTTAACCACTCGCAGTTGTGCTTGTTTTTTGCTGTTTAAATGCCGTTTAAATAGCTTGTAAAATTCATTTGCCTGTATTTCCTTACCCATTACTGTCTAAGTTTATTAAATCGCTTGTTTTGCCTTTTCCCCTAATTTCAATATTTGACGATAACCCTCGCTATCTGTAATGCTCTTTTCTGTATTATCAATATAAAATGTGCCATTCCGCTCGCTGTACATATTACTTCGTAGCTCGACACTCATTCCGTGTTCTAATCTTGGAACACCAAAAAGGGTTATATCACCATCCAATCCTTCTTGCTGAGATTTTTGATACATTTTATCGCCAATCTCTTTAATCTCTACTTTGCTTAGGTTAGGCTGTTTGATGCTTAACATCGTACCGCCTTTATCTCCGGTTTCATATTTCAGAAGCTGACCGTGTTTCTGCAAACTTTCAACCTTAACCCAAGGTCGTTTTACCAACTACCAGTTTTTTACCTCTAAAGAAGCTGTGTAAGCCTGCCTTTTCTTTTAAATCTTCCAATATCTGTGTTACCGCCACATTAGAATATCGCACATCGCCCAATTGTGTGTCTTCGCAATCTATCTCATACCCTTTGGCTATTACTTGTAATAACTGTTTAAGAGTACAACGCTGTTTACTGATGCTAACCGTTTTGCGTTTTAGTTGGAACATCTCATCTTCACAACTAATAACAAGTGGACTTCCGGTACTAATACCTTGAATATAGCCACTAAACTCTGTAAATAAATTATCGTTACTGTCATACCCCATTCTAAACACAACAGGGTCTCCGGTTTTTAGATACTCTTTGACACGATTACTGTCAATCACATCACTTTTTCTTGCAATAACCACTTCTGCAGTATCCGTTAGCATTTCCCAACCGCTAATTACCTTCAAAGAACTAAATTTGCGAATACGCAAGCCTTGCCGACCTCTGTGTGCCGGAAATACAACCTCACCATGTATTGCATAAACAGCCATTAAACATCAAATATTAAAAAGTCCTCATCACTTACAGCTTGTATCTCATATTGGATAAGATTCGGCTTGCCCTGTACAGCTTTAAAACTTAAACTTTCAATCACAAAGCGTGTAATTTGCTTATCCAAGAAAATAGAGCCTTTCTCTATAACCAATGCCCCGGCTATTTCATTCAAAGCAATCAAAGCCAATTGCTGTTCCTTGGCTGTTATATTTTCTTTTCTACTAGGGTCATTCATACAAAATCCCCGTATGTTAATATTCCAATCTTGCAAGCCAAAGATTTCTTTAACTGTTCCTGTACTACCGATGGTTGGCGTTTTAATCACATTTTTATCACGAGAAAAATCGACGATACTTGCCACCGGGAATTCAAAAGAGCTGTATTCTTTATCTTTCAATAAGCCTGTGCGTTTGTCGTAAACTTTATATTCGCCACCTCGCACAATAAAAGAACCTATTACAGGTGTACCAAATTGGCTTAATCGGTCGTATTGCTCATCTGCTACTACTTCTACCTTATAGTCAGCATCAGACAACGCATAGCGTTCACTTAAAGAATACGGTAGATACACCGGAGAATTAAAGTCGAACACATTACTCAACAAACTAACTGCATACCCTATATCTAATATATTATTGTTATTTGCCATTTTACATTGCTGTTACCAATGCGTCACGCATCTTTTGGTTAATACTTCCTATTATTTGTTCGGCTATTGCCTCTACATCTACACCTTTAGCTACATTGAAATAATTTTTAATTTCAATCTTTTGAGAAATAGAGCGTCCGTTACTGCCTGTACTTCCCGTACCCGAAAAACCATTACTAGTACTTGTTGTTGTTCCATTTAGTGGAGTGCTAGGGGTAGCCACAACAACGGGCGAAACCTTTTTCTCTAAGCTTGTAACCTTTGCTGTTTTAACACCTTGTTTAGCATTTTCGGGGCGTTCTTCGGGATATTCATTATAATAACTCTCTAACCCCTTTTGCTTACCCTCACTAAAGGCTTTGGCAATATTTTCTCCATAAGTTTTAGCGGCATTGGTAATTTTGTTCAATCCATCAGCAAAGGAATAATTATCATCGAACCAATTAGCAGGATTAAACACACCTTTAATAAGATGCCAAATACCTTGCATTACCTCAAAAATGAATTGGTAATATCCGGTAAAAGTTACCTTAATGACTTCCCAAACGCCTGTAAGCACACTTCTAAATGTAGCGGATGTTTCCCAAAAGTATTTACCTAATCCTACCAATCCGGCTATAATAGCCACTATCCAACCAATGATTGGAATGTTCATTATAGCAGTTCCAAATGTTTTAGCACCGGCACTCATCATACCAAAGCCCCCCTGTACAATAGTACCCACTACCGGCATGGTTTTTAAGGTTGAAAACAGCATCATAACACCAGCCTTGGCATTGGCTAAGTTTGCCATTATCATCACAGCACTACCTAAGCTATTCACAAATGGTAATATGTGTTGGGTTACTCCAAAGATGCTAATGCCTAAATCAGAAAACCACGCCTTGGTTTTAGCTACTTTTTCAGAATAACTGCCCATAATAATATTGGCTTGTTCTGTTGCCACATTAGTACCGCTTATCTTTTCAATCATTTTGTCTTGATAATCGGTACTACGCAATAATATTTCAGCTGCAGCTGCATTTTCAACTCCAAATACTTGAGCCATTATAGTAGCATCACCCTGTGCTTTCTTTAACTCACGTAAACGAGTAGTAAAAGGTAAAGTTTTGTCTGCTACAATGGCATAATTAACACCCAACGCTTTCAATTTGGCTTGTGCCGATTTGGGAACAACATCTATTCCCGACATTTTACCCAATACATTACGCAATGCTACACCGGCTTCACTTCCTGTTTTACCACCTTGGGCTAATGCTTGTAAAGCGGCATTGGTTTCTTCAAAAGAAACCTTGCTGTTTAATGCTTGTACACCGGCTTGTTTTAGTGCTGCACTAATTTGTGGCACTTCTGACGCACCCTCTTTTGCCCCTGCAGCCATTACATTCATCATCCGCGTCATTTCATTGGCGGCATACATTGGGTCGCTTAAATCAATCCCGAATTGTAAAACAGAAGTTGTCAGAGCATCCATAGCCCCAACAGCATCGTTATCCATTGTTTTACTCAAGGTAGCAATATCCTCACCCATTAAGCTTAAGGCTTCTTGATTTTTTGCAATGTCGGGTCCGAGACGTGAAAGAACAGCCTTGTAACTTTCTGTCATTGCCGAAGCATCACCACCAAAATCGACTGCCATATCTCGGGCACTTTCTCCCAAATCATCAAGGGCATCGCCGGTTAATCCGGTGATGGCTTGCACTTCTTTCATTGAAGAATTAAAAGCAATACCCGGAGCTGAAGCATCATTTAACATTCCCGACAATGCTTCTACCGAATTAGACACAGCATACAAGTCGATAGCCGACATAGCTTTAAAGCTATCTGTCAGCTTACCGGCTTTTTTCTGTGCCTGCTCTGTTGATGAAGTAATGCCCTTCATAGGGGCAGTTACTTTATCTATAAGCTCCAGTATCCACTGTGTTGTTTGGGATGCCATCCGGGAATATTGCTTTTAAAATTTCTGATATAGCGGACATTATTGCCGCCTTTTGATTTTCGTGATTTACTTTCTGTACAAATTGCCAATCTGCATAAAGCCTGCTCCATTCGTCCACCTCTAATTTAGTAGGATCTTTTCCATAATGACAACGAATGACAGCATCTACCTGACCAATAAGATCATCATCTGTAATTTGTGCTTGCTTTATGCTTTGGTTAAAAAACTTTGATATGGTTTAAGAACATTCTGTAATTGCGAGGTAATACCCATATAAACCAAACCATCATCTAAAGCATCCATATCACCACCAACCACTAAATTTTTAATAGCTGATGAAATAAAATTATCATCATCGTTAGCCAAAGATTTAAGCATACGCATCAGTTTTTGTGTCGGTCTGCGAACCGCAAAATAATAAACCTCACCCACATATATTACAGCACCTTCTTCATCTCGTTGAGGCTCGTCTATCACTACCGTGATAATTTGTATTTTGCCGTACTTGTTTTTTAAAGCACTTAAATCTTCTTTAGAGATAGTGCAGTTTTCGTCTAAGTATTCTTTTAAAGTTTTCTTTTTCATTTTTTTATAATCTTTATTGGTTCCAAAGAACTTTACTTACAATCAATTCAAATTTATTGGCGATAGTTTTATCACCTTGTTTCACAGCCACAGCACGTCCTGTAAATTCAACATCTTTGATTATGTCTCTGTAATAACCTCCTTTGTATTCGTACTCAGCCAACAAATCAAATGCTTCGATGTCAACAAAACCTTTACCCTTTGGCAAGCTACTTTGTAAAGCCATCTGCTCTTCAAAGTTAAGTGTTATAGAAGCTTTGGCAGAGCGATTTCCATATCCTCTACCAATAACTTCCCCACCTGCACCATAGATATTTTCTTTACCCAGATTGTCTCCATATTCAAATTCTGTAAAGCCTTCAATATCTCTACCCAGTCCATTTACGGTTAAAGAGTTCCATCCGGTCATTCGACCAAATTTGTTTACAATTACATTTTTACTTTTTCCCATTAGCTTTCAATTTTTGTGGTTAAACCTAAATCAACCTCAAACTCGTGAACAATCTGTCCAACAACAACCAAGGCTTTTATCTTCATTGGTGTGTCTTCATTGACCACTTGTTTAGGGTTGATATATATATCTACTCCGTCAGCATTACCTGCAGAAAGCATAGGCTCTAATCGCTTTTTGCAAAGAGCCTCCATAGAACCAATCCAAGTGCTTTTAATGTAACCTGTACTTGGGTCAGTTGGCACTTTAGAACGCACCTTTGGAATCAAAGTTCTGCGGATAATTCTTGCAGCTTTGTTCCAAATGCAATTACGGTTAAAATAAGCGTAGTCGCTTGTCTTCACAACTGCGGTAGGACAGCCACTCAAGTAAAAGCCTGTGTATTCAGCAAAAGAGCCTACATAGATGTAACCTTTCTTAGTCAATTGCTTTTGTTGCATACCTGTTAAATGCCCAAATGGTGTACCGTCAGACAAGGCAGAAGACAACCAACGCTCCTGTACCATATCGGTAAGGGAGTAAGATTCTTCGCCTTTGCGAGTTCCGGGCTTATTTTCAATATCTACAGAACCCAAATCCTCGTGCACTTTACGCACCCCTACAGAACCTAACACCGTACCCACTGCAGCACTTCCTTGGTAAGCACTATTTAAAGCGACTTGTTTAGGGTCTTGACCTACTACAACGGAAACATTTGGAGCTTCCAGACCTCGCAAATCAAAGACATCGCTCATAAGATTGAACACATCTTTGTCATTGGCTTTGGGTTTACCCTCTAAGAAAACACCATCTATCAAAATGTGCTCTTGGGCTAAATCATTAACCATACCTTGTAACTTCATCACATCGGTATTGATAACATCTATACTCTTAGAATTAATACCTGCAACACCAATCACATTAACACCTTTCACGCTACGGATAGCACTTAACAATTCAATATCACCAACCAAGTTGTCAATAGTTGTTGTCTTATCCACAGGAATAAGATAAAAAACAGTGCCCGGAGCCAAACGAAACATTTCGCTTAGATGGTAATGTAGTTGCTCGTTGTTGTTAGCATCTGAAGCAGGCGTAATGCCATAGGATTCTGCATTTTTAATATCAACCAATTCATACACGGTTTTGTGTATGAGTTGGCTTGTAGCAGTAGAGCCACACAGAAGAACTACCGTTCTATCTGTGTCAGCCCCTGCTGAACCTAAGCCCCCATTTAGCCTATTTATTTTTGCACCTTCAAAACTCATTACGCTTCATTTTGAGGGTTAGTATCTTCGTTCTTGCTTTTCTCAATCTCTGAGATACGTGTTTTGGCAGCTTCTACAAGCTCCTCACGTTTATCATCTCCAAGAATAGCCTCAACATCTTCTTTAGTTTCTGCCTGTTCAATAGCTTCAATTAAAGAAGCTATTTCTTGAGCCTCTTCAATTTCCGAAATGCGTTTTTTAGCAGCCTTTTGTACTGTTTTATACTCGCTATCTCCAAGAATATCCTTAACAGCCTCAATAGTGGTTGCTTTTTCTATTTCATCAACCAATTCACCGGCTGTTTTTTCGTGTTTTTTTGACTCTTTGGTCATCACATCATCACGCAAGAATGTACCCAATGACAACTCTTTGCCATAGATATTGTTATTGGCGTGATTCTTAGCAGCAGCATCGCCATCGTCAATAATGAATGCTTGCCCATCACTTACCACAGCTACTTTCTTTGCTTTTGGGAATCGCTCAAATACCTCTTTGGCAATTTCCTGCATTTTTTCTTTTCCAATTTGTTTCATCGTCTTGTATTTTACTGATTAAACAATATTTAAACAGTTTACCTATGCTTTTAGGCAAACCATTTATTTTACGATACCACTAACAATAGCACCCACACCGTAGTCCTCTATACGGTCAACAATACCGTACACTTGCAATCTGAACTCAGAAGCTGGGTCAGCAGAACGAGTGTCAGTCGTTTCCGGCTTGTACAACACTTTTACTTTTTCCAAGTGGTAGTAAGTATTTGGAGCATAGAAGAACATAGACGCCACGCGGTCTGTTGAAGTTAATACAGCACCTTTAGCACGTACTCTACCTGTATCAGAATTGAAAAAGATTTTTTTATCTGCAAACAATTTCGCAGAATCCTTATCTAAAACCAAGTCACTTGAATGTTCCGGTGAAAGAACCATATATAACTTATCCATTTTAGGTAGATTCAACTTTTTAACCCTTTCTAAAAGGGTAACAATATCCTTAAAGGTCATTCGCTTACGTCCTGTACCGTCATCCTCACCGGTGGTTCTTACTACTGGCATATTAGCGTTGGTATCGTCATTTGGTGCTAATTTCCAAACAACATGGTCACGAATACCCATTTTAATAGCCTCAGAATGCTTAACACGGACAGCATCACGCTTATCAAATGCTAAACCTCTAATTTCAGAATCGTCCACTTCAGTAGGTGTAGTATCGTATTTTTCCCACTCAATAAAGATTTTTTCACCATTCATTTTCTTAGGTGTAAAACCTGATGTATTATTCACAAGAAAATCAACATTGTTAATTAGCTTATTGAGTCTAATACCATCCGCAGTAATCGCTTTTTTAGGAACTCCGGGAAGTACTGCTATGAAATCATCTTTGTAGTTTTTGAACTCTTGTAGCAACTGAGGTGCTACATATTTATTCAACCAATTTCCTGTTTCAATTGTTGCCATAACTCTTTTATCTTATACTGTTTCGTTTTTCCCAGTCAGCAAATAATTTGTTAAATGCTTCCGGATTTGTGTTCTCTAAATCGGCAAGAGCCTCGGGATTTTCATCCTGCAATTGCTCAAAGGTTTTACCTTGATAGGTTGCACCTGTACCGTCTGCAGATGGTTTAATATCTGCTGATAATTTTTGCACAGGATTCATATCGTCAAGTAACACCTTGTTACCTTCAAAGTCTGCCTCAAGTAATTTTTGCCATTGACTTCTGTTAGTCGCATTAATTACTTTGGCTTTTTCTTTCTCATCCAAAAAGGCTGTAATTTGCTTTGCCTTTTCAGCTTTCTCTTTGCGTTCAGTTTCTGCTTTTAACGCATCATACTGACTTGCTTTTTCGGCATTGGCTTTAATGCGAGCGTTTACCTGTTCTTCGGTAGCATCCGCACTCAAGCCAAGCAATGTTGCTGTTGCTTGTAAGTTCATCTTATTAATATTTGGTTCTACAATTATGTCCGTTTGAGCAAAAGCGATTGGAGAACCGCTTTCTTTGATTTTAGCTGCTATAGCTTTCGTTACCTTAACTGATTCTTTTATTTCAGTAACAAAGCCCCATTCTTTAGCTTCTTTGGCAGTCATCCAAAAATCACCGGCTTCCCATTTTTCGCTAAATTCTTGTTCGGGCTTTGTGCATCTTTCAACATAGGCAGCATAATAGGTAGCAGTCATATTTTGAAGTAACTTCAAGTAACTTTCTACCTCTTTATCGTTACCGTATGCACCACCGTGTGGCTTATGTATCATAAATTGCCCATTCTTAGCAAATACAAAAGAGGTAGCATTAATAGCAATATAAGTTCCGGCACTGGCTACAATAGCTCCACCTTCAGCTGTATATTCACCAAACACTTCTTTAAGAATATTGACTATCTCATTGGCTTGAAAACAGTCACCGCCTGTCGTCATTAGATATACATGGCAAGAAGTAACGCCACTATCCTTTAAATCGGTACACTTTGTACGAAAATCGGTTGCATTGTTTTTATTCCATTCCGAAATTGAACCTATAATATCAATACGTCCTTTATCTTTTTCAGAATATACTTTTATATTTAAAAGGCTTTGTTTCATACTATTTTGTCTTTTATTTTCTGCATTTTCGAAACAAAAATAAGGGCTATTTATGTGCCTAAAAAATAAGCCTTTGATGTACCGATTATATAAGTTTAGATGCCGTTATATATTGGATTAACAATATTTTTTTTGTGTACATAAAAACACTTTTTTACCACACCGCTTTTTTTCTTCAATTTTGTACAGAATTAGAAAATAAACAGGTTTAGTGATGAAAAAAAATCAATATTCAAATGGTACTGATTACGCCAAATTAAAGCATTCTTTTTATGAATTGGTCGTTGTACAAGGACACTCACAAAAAGAGGCTTGCGAGATATTGGATATTTCAACCGTTACTGGCTCAAGATGGGCTAAAGAGGGTAAATTTAAAAAACTGAGAGAGGGAAGACAGCAAGATTATCGCACTGATGTTGATAATATTCGGCAATTGATTCGATTAAAGGCGAAACGGAAGCTGACTATTGAAGAGGAAATAATAAATGCTCAAACCTCCGGAGATGCCAACGAGGAAGAAAAGTTAAGAAAAGAATCAATGCAAATAGCAGATGAACTTTCTAAACTTACCAAGACTATGCAGGGTATCGAAAAAGACCAAAAATACAGTCTTGGTGAATTTATTAATGTAATGGACGACATCTTTACAGCGATGCGTGAATATGACTTGAATTTATTCAATAAAACCATTCCTTTCCAAGGCTACATTGTAAGAAAGAAAACTAATGAATTAGGGTAATATTATGAATAAGTGGATTTCAATAGAAGAAGCAACACCTGCTTGGAACACCAAGGTATTAGTACAAAATACAAAAAAAGACATATTTACAGCTTACTTGAGATGTAAAACGACTGATGAAGACGGCGAGTCCTATTATTGGTATGAGCATGATTCATCTGAAAACATATCTAATATTACTCATTGGCAATACTTACCAATACCTGCATAATGGCAACAAGAAGAAAGTTAGACAAAGATTTAGCCAAAGCCTATTTGGAAAAGTTGGAGTTTGCCCAAAAAGCAAATGAAGTTAATCCCTTTGAAACAAAGGCAGAACAAAACGCACGTATAAAAAAGTCGCAAGATAACGTTGTGTATATGGTAAAAACATACCTACCACATTACGCAACTGCTGATTGTGCCGACTTTCAAGTTGATGCAGCCAACGATGTTGCCAATGACCCTTTAATTAAAGAGTTTGAAGAATGGGGACGTGGATTGGCTAAGTCTGTATGGTGCAATATCATTATTCCATTATGGCTGTGGATTCGTGGCGAAGATGTATTCTTTTGTTTAATGTCCGATAGTAAGGAGCGAGCTCAAGAA
>PDWI01007143.1_pt1 | contig 13918 bp, 3 predicted proteins | sample 1430891 | NCBI WGS metagenome assembly PDWI01 (sample SAMN01162508, study PRJNA174530) | Oral metagenome, whole genome shotgun sequencing project. | biome: Marine environment; feature: Marine mammal; material: Swab sample of the gingival sulcus; isolation source: swab sample of gingival sulcus...
GTTTCCGTAACCGGAGCAAATATTCTCAACGCTAAAACCATGGCAAAAATCGAAGGCGATTTTTTCGGTCAAAGAAACGACAACATTAATTTATTGCGTTTACGTCATGCTTTTTTCAAACTGCAATGGACAAACACCAACTTAATCGTCGGGCAATATTGGAGTCCCATGTTTAATTTGGAAGCTTTTCCGGGCACCGTTTCATTTACCACCGGAACACCCATATTGCCATTTGCACGCAATCCGCAAATCAGGGTAACACACCGCATAAAAAATTTATCCTTAGTTGCTGCTGTTTTATCGCAACGCAGTTTTTCAAGCTTTGGCATAAACCCTAAGAAACTCAAAACTCCCAGAATTTCACACCAAAATAATGTACGCTTATCAAGCAAACCGCTGGTTTTTCAAAACGGGTATAGGCGTTGGTTACAAACGAATTATGCCACGAACAAGCACCGAAACAAACTATGCGACAAGTAAAACCATACCAGGCATTGCTGCAACAAGCTACATAAACGTAAAATACAAAAATTTCAATGTTAAATGTGGAGGCTCTTACGGAAACAATGCCACCGATTTAATGAGCATAGGCGGTTTTGCCGTAAAAGCCATTATCGACAGCGTTAAAAATTATTACGAATATACCACACTAAGCTCGTACTCGGTATGGGCTGAAATCAATCAGCAAATCAAACAATTTAATTTAAGCGTGTTTTCGGGTTATACGGAGCACCTCGGAGCAAAAGAAAAAATCACAGGACAAACTTGGGGTTTTGCCAACAACATTGCTTATATATATCGCATTGCACCACGCCTTACATGGCAAGTTAAAAATCTGCGTTTAGCTTTTGAAATAGAGCATACCGTTGCAGGATTTGGAACTCCCGACGAAATGGGGATTCCACAAAATCCGATAAACGTATCCAATACACGTTTTTTATTAGGTGCGTATTACTTTTTTAATTAACTTAGCAAATTAATAAACGACTTTTTAATAAAAGCAATGTTATTAATTTTCAAAGACTTGCTTTATTAGGATTCTAAAATGAACAATTAAAATTTATAATGATGAAAAAAATTTTACTTTCTATGATGGTTGTGCTATTTGCAATAAACTTGCAAGCACAAGACCTTATGATTACAGGTATTTTTGACGGACCAATGCCCGGAGGAAAACCCAAAGTACTCGAACTTTATGCAATAAACGATATTGCAGACTTATCCGTTTACACTGTACAAAATCAAACCAATGCAAACACAGAATGGGGTAATCCTTTCAGTTTATCAGGCAGTGCAAGTGCGGGAGATTTTATTTACATTACCGGAAACTCTCAAACTGCAGAATTCAACACTTATTTTGAAAATAGTATAACTCCCATAGAAAGTGGAGTGGTAAATGTTAACGGAGACGACAGATTAGCTATTTTTAATGCCGATGTTATGATTGACGTATTTGGTGTTGACGGTGTTGATGGATCCGGCTCTGAATGGGAATATTTAGACGGTTGGGCATACAGAAATAACAACTCTACTCCAAATGCCACATTTAATGCTGCTGAATGGACTTATTCGGGTATTAATGCCAATGACGACCAAACATCTAACGCAACAGCTCCAAATCCTTTCCCGATTGGAACTTATACAAACGGAGGCGTTGCTTCTCCTTCGCTTTCCATAACCAACCCTGCTAACAATGCAGTAATAACTACAACCGACGTAAACATCGAATTTGTTGTTTCTAACTTTGTGATTTCTTCAGACGGTTCAGGTGATGGATATTTAACCTATACACTAGATGCCAACGCTGCGGTAAATCATCAAACAACCAACCCAATTGCACTAACCGGTTTATCGGAAGAAGCACACACTTTTGTACTTGAGTTAGTTGACAATTCAGGAAATTCACTTTCTCCGGCAGTATCTAAAACCATAAACTTTACCGTAAACACCAATGTACCTCCGGTTGAATTTGTTTCTATTCACGACATTCAATACACTACCGATGCTTCAGGAGATTCTCCGATGAAAGACCAAGTTGTTAGTACAAAAGGTTTGGTTACTGCCGTAAAAGACAGTAAATTTTGGATGCAAGACGGTGCAGGTGAATGGAATAGCATTTATGTTTTCAACACAGCCACTGCACCTGCCATTGGCGACTCTGTAATGGTAACAGGAACAGTAGTAGAATATTACACTGCCACACAAATTGGTACTGTAACCGAAATGACTATTCTTAACAGCGGAAACACGCCTCAAGTAGCAAACATTACAACTGCCGAAGCCAATCAAGAGTCTTACGAAAGCGTACTTGTTAAAGTGGAAGGAACTAACAACGGAGCAGTTGACCAATACGGACAATGGCCAATAAATGATGGTTCAGGCAACATACTTATCGACGACTTTTTGTTTGCTTATACTCCGACACAAGGAAACTCTTACCAAGTAACCGGCATTGCAACCTATTCATTCAGCGAACGAAAAATTCTTCCTCGAAGTGCCGAAGACATTGTTGATTTAGGTGTTTCTGATGCTCCCGCAATTTCCATAACATCTCCGGCTAATAACTCAACCATTTACACCGACGCTGTTGACGTTGAATTTACCGTTTCAAACTTCACCCTTGGAACCGACGGAAAAATAGCTTACGCGATTGATGGTGGAACAGTAGAATATCAAATCACAAACAACAACATTACTTTTACAGGTTTAACCGACGGTTCTCATACCGTAAACCTTGAGTTGGTTGATATGTCTAACGCTTCGTTAAATCCTGCCGCAACAACTAACGTTACATTTACCGTAAACTTGGCAGGACCAACCATTACTCCTATTCACGACATTCAATACACTACCGATGCTTCGGGAGATTCTCCGCTGAAAGACCAAACCCTTACCGTAAAAGGCGTTGTAAGCGGAAACTTTAACGGCACACAATATGGCAAAGGATATTACGTACAAGACGGAGCAGGTGCATGGAACAGCCTTTATATTTTCGACCAAGACCACACCCCTAACATTGGCGACTCTGTAATGGTTACCGGTAAAGTGGTAGAATTTAATGGTATGACCGAAATGAAAAATGTTACCGATTTCCAAACCATAGGCATTGGAGGTAATGTTGCCGAACCAATACTTATCACAACTGCTGCTGTTGCAGAAGAGCAATACGAATCTTGCCTTATTAAAGTGGAAAATGCCGAATGTACCGAAGCCAACGGACAATACGGAAAATGGAAAGTAAACGACGGTTCGGGTGATGCTGTTTGTAAAGACAACGGAGCATTTACTTTTACCGAAGAACTTGGAACAAAATACAACATCATAGGACTTATCAATTTCTCATTTGGTGAATCTACCATTAACTACAGAATTGAATCTGACATTGAAATTGCCAATGGTATTGATGATAATTTTGCATTGGATGTAAACATTTATCCAAACCCTGCAAACTCAATCATAAATTTTGTCAACCTTAATCAAGTTAAAAACATTGAGATTATTAACATGACAGGACAAACCTTAATGTCAGAAAAAGTTAGAAATAATACAATGACACTTAACATTGAAAACCTTTCATCAGGTGTTTATATGGTTAAATTAACATCAAACAATAAATTTAGAGTCATTCGTATCGAAAAATTCTAAGAAAAAAGCAGAAATAATAAGAAGCTCTACTTTTAAGTAGGGCTTTTTTAATTATAGACACTATCCTATAATCAACAAATTGCATTTAGTACTCCTTAGTCATTGCACTTCCCGATGGCTATCATCCCAAGTTATCGGGACAAGTACGGAGTGACCGGGTAAGAGTATCATACTCTACAGTCATCCTATGTTTACCCTCCGTAGTTCATTTCGTACTTGATGCGGAATTTCATAAACACAACAACAAACGCAAAGCACAAAGTAACAGAGATTGCTTCGGTCATTCTACTCCCCCGCAAAGACACTAAAGCCATATTTTCAAACCAACAACCCGGGGATTAAACTTGCTTATTACATTATTCCTTGTGGATACAATTACACCTTTAAGAATACACTTTCCTTTTTTCAAAAAAACATACAAAAGAAACATATACCTATAAAAACAACAAACAAGTAACAAGAAACAACAACGAAAACTCTTTTTAAAACAGATTAGGAGAGAAATAAAACACTACATTCTCTTTTTTTTCATTATATTTGTAAATAATATTCATTATACTGGTGTAGTGTTCTTCACTCAAATCCAATATAGTAAAACACAAAATGTATAATTAAATAATAAAATATGAGAAAGATTATTCTAAATTTTAAAAGAAGCAATTTGCTTTTATTTAGCTTGCTAATAATGATATTGCAAGTATCAAGAGTAAATGCACAAGTCAATTTTAACGGTGCCTTACAATCCAATGACATATCTGTTTGTGATGATTCGTCTCAACCTTTGGAGGTAGATTTTACCGTCGAACAAGCAACCAATAATGCCATTAAGGTAAGCGTAGCACTTGCCAACGGTATAGAGTATGACGGAGGATTCGCTATTGTAAGTTCATCTCCGGCAGGTGTATCGTATACTATTACCGAAGATGACATTACAAACCCCGCCAACCCAAAATTTGAAATTAAACATACCGATGGGTCGCCCATTCAGTTGGCGGAAGGCGTGGTGTTTAAGTTTGAACGCAAAGCGGTGTGTACAGCATACAATAATGCGTTAACAGCTAATGATACAGGTTTTGAGTTTAAAGACCAAGTAAGTATAACCATAGATGGTACTACCAAAAGCAAAGAGTCTTTCGCTTACAATGTATTGTATCCCAATTTTGTGCTAACACCTCCAAACGAGATAAATAATGCTAATATAGGAGATGATATTATCCGTACTTATACTTTGAAGAATGGAGGTCTTACCTCTTCTAACAAAGTATTCCTCACCATAGATTATGGCGATGCCAAATATTTTCAAGCACCGGGGTCTGCAACACTAGAAGTAGATGCAGGTAACGGATTTATAGCACTTACACCTGTAAACACTACTAATGGAAAGGTTACTTACGTATTAGAGGATGACGCTTTAGGTACAGATAACCTATTGGTAAATGGTGAAATCATTACACTACGCGAACAATTTAAACTAAAAACCTGTAACCCTATTACCCACTATACTGCCGGTTGGGGATGTGATGCTTCGGCACCTTGCCAACAGACAGAAAAAGAAAGTGTAATAACTATGGCTGCCGGAGCTCCTAACTTTGACAAAGTAACTTTCGAACGTGTAGATTATGTTAATCTGTGTACATCCTATAAGATGAAGTTCAAATACACGAACACGGGTACTGGTGGAGCTATGGGAACAATGTACGATGTTGGACTAATCTTCAAAGGAGGGAATGGTCCTAATGCTATTGGTTTTACAAAACATTTCTTTTCTGATTGTAAAATAGGAGGCAATGCAATTGCTAATTCGTTTACTAACCCTACATATCATGCAGTAGACGTAAAAACGGGAGGAGTATTTAATTTTGATCCTGATGGCGCCGGTGAAGGGCTGGAAGATTTAGATAATGACGGCTTTTATGATGACCTAGCACCAGGTGCTACTGTAGAGCTAGAAGTAACGGTTACCGTCGATAATACTCCTATGGAATGTGCAGAACCACTTCATGAGGCTTATAATTATGGCAAAATAAGTTTCCATACAGCTTGTGATGATCAGGAACAAGTGTATGAGACTAATAAGGTATACGCTATTTACTATTCTAGAACGCAATTGGCTGATGCATCTTACACGCCTGCCAATATAGAAGACGGGGTGCCGTTTAGTGGTAGAGTTGGAGCTTCTTACTTTGGTTACGGTAATAATTACAGCAATGACAAGACTCGTTTTGTAACTGAAATTACTGTTCCTACAGGTATGACGCTTTCTAATATTAAGTGGGTAGATGGCAGGTTTCCTAGCACGGCAACACCAGTAGCACCACAAAGTATTACACAAAACGGCAATACCTATACTATCGTATCTGCCACGAAATATTTCGGTCATGTTACTTTCGATGCGACATATGATTGTCAAGCCGACAATTCTAATGTAGCCATTAGTTACAAGGTACATGAAGTGAGTAATTATGAAGACTATCAAAATTGCTATTCCTTGGGAGAAAATATTATTTGTGGATCACGAAGTTTTAATGTAGTAGGTTGTTCTCCTTGTCCCGGAGGTGGTGCTTCTACAGGTATTCCTGTGGTAGAGCGTTCCGACAATTCCTTGGGATGGACAGATGCCACAATGACGACACTACAAGATCGTAATAATATTTCTGCTTACGATTTGGCAAAATCCATGTACAAAGACGAGTTTAAAGTGGAAACTACCACCGCTAAACAGTATGGTGCTGCTACTAATTTGGGGGCTCGCTTGGTGGTAGCTACCGATACTAAAAAGCAAAATGGACTTGAAGTATTGACTGCTAATGTCAAAATAACAAGAGCCGGGACTGTGGTTGCAACCGGAACGGATTTAACGACTTTCACCACTCAATATTCTACTACCGACGAACAGATAATAGACTGGGATTTTACAAGCATATTGCCTGCCGATGGTTTACTAGATGGCGATAAAATAAGTATTACCACTCACTATAGAGTAAATAGTCAAAAGTACCCAATGGTAGATCAAAATGCCGGACGGAACTGGTATATATACAATTCAGACAGTCCTGTCGGCACACCTGTTTGGGAAGGTACTCATAAATATTGTACAAATTTGACACCAGAAATCTATTTAATGGGAAGCCGGACTATTAATGCTTCAAACACCTGGTTCTTACAGGCTTGTGATGCTACCAATTTAGGAGGTAACCTTGCTTATATAGCAAGACGTTTTGATGTTGGTGCTTTACAATATCAAAGTGAATACCGTCCGAGTTTGAACCTTAAAAAGGCGTACATTGAAGTTCCTAAGTCTTTAACTATTAATCTTGTTCAATATAGAAGATTAGACCCACTAGTGGATTATCAAACATTAACAGCAGAGAGTGTTACTGATATGGGCGATTACAACCTATTTGTATATACTATTCCAGAAGGTATAGGGCATTCTAATTTTACGTATAGAAACACTTATGATGCACATCTTAAAGTAAATCTATCGGCAAATTGTATGACTTCCACCGATTTTTCTGAAGCACCTCGTATAAAATCGTATTTCGATTATGAAGATTACTATTATTACTCTTCTAAGCAAAATCCTATTCCTTCTGATTTGAATATATCTAAAGAATTAGAGTCTTCTCAACCTGTCAATTATTCTAAAAAACCAGGCATTGAGTTAGTCAATCAAACAGGAGTCGTTAATCTTACCGGTAAAACGGGTAATTGGGTCTTGCGTTATAATAATGTCTCGCAGGCAAGTGCTCCCTACACTTGGTTGGCATTGCCTGATGTGGCAGGTTTAACCATTACCGCTGTTACACGTGTGTCGGATGGTACACTAATGACGCCTATGGCTTACACCGGTGGTAAGATGTATCAATTGGGTGATGCAGGTGTAGCATCGGGAGGTTCTGAAGATTACAAAATAGAGTTTGAATATACGGATTGTACCCCTGTTATTTTAACTGCCCAAGGTGGCTGGAATTGTAGTGATTATCCGGCTACTCCCGATCAATATATTTGTGATGCTAAAGAGGTGGAATTAGAAGCCAGACCATTGAACACATTAATAGAATTTTCAGAAACGACTGTGCCAACTACCAATCCTAAACCCGACTTATGTACAGAATTGAATTATGAGTATCGTATTCAAGCTTCTGATGCAGCTAATTTATATGACCTAATATTCCAGATTGTACCCGTAGAAGGGTTATCCTTAGCAAATAATAATGTAGAGGTACAGTATCCTGCCGGTTCCGGATCTTGGGAAACTATTACTTTATCAGGATTACAAAATGGTGTTTACAACATCAATGTTTTAGAACATACTGCCTTAGCTACATTGGGTTATTTACCGGGTACCGAAGAGGCCGGTAGCAATAATGATAATCGTCAAGCTAATGTGCGTTTTACACTTACTACCGATTGTGATTTTGTTTCCGGAAAGAATTTTAATGTAAAAACAGAAGCCAAAAACTCGTGCGGTCAATTGGTACAAGGCTCTTTGGTTCCTTTCTCTGTACCGGCTATCGAAATTGAAGGTGCTGAAACACCTTATCTTACGATAACAGAATTGGTTTGGGTAGATGACGCTCCCGGTGGTGCAGATTGTAAAGCAGCTAAAGAAATGAAGGTTAAAGAAATAATATCTGCAGCCGATGGGGTTGTAACCGGTGCTACAGGAAAAATTGAGATACTGATTCCTAAAGGCTTTAAATACAATGAAAATAGCTATAATGCGATTACTCCAGCTGCTCCTGATGCAAGTACTTTGCTTACTGAAATTTTACCTACCGGAGAACAGCGATTAACATTAGATATTCCTGCCGGATTAACAACAGGTACTATTATGGAATATACTTTGGGTATTAAAGAAGACAATAGTGGAGATGCTGTTTGTGGAGAAGTAAATATACAAGTTAGTGCATTGGATGTAATTACCGGCTTAACTTGTGGCAGTACGGTTTGTCCGAACTCGGAAGCTATAACCGGTGTAAGCAATTTGTCGTTTACATTAGAAAAAGCAAACATTACTATTTCTACCATATCTGCCAATTCTATTTATGGTAATTCCGGTGAAAATATTACTGTAGAATACAAAGTAGAAAACAGTGCTGATATTGCATTAGCAACAGGAACAACGATAACATTATTTGACGATAAAGACGATAATGGTGTATTTAGCACAAACGATGTGATAGTAGCTACACAAACTACAACAGCAGATGTAACTACAGCAACTCCGTTTACAGGTACATTTACGGCAACAGATGTAGATCCTGCAAATTTATGTCATTTAAAAATTAGTATATTACCTGCAGATGGTTGTTTCTGTAGTATTATACCCGCAAATGTTAATATTAGTGATTCTCCAGCATTGGCAGGCGACGATATAGAAGTATGTGCCGGAGATACAGAACAAATAGGTGTTGCATCAACAGGCTATACGTCTTATGCATGGAGCAGTACAGAAGCCGAAGCTACCACATATCTTTCTGCTACAGATATAGCACAGCCCAACTTCACATATACCGGAGCCTCTTTAGAGACTGCAAAAACCCTTACATACACCCTTACGGTAACACGTCCGGGCAATTGTACATTTACCGATGAGATAAATGTAACCGTAGAAAGTCATGATGTTTGTTTTGTTAAAGCGTATAACGACATCAACCAAACACCGGAAGGATTCCCTGTAAGCGGTGATGTTTCAACCAATGACGATAATATAGCTGATACCAATCCTATAGTATCTGCTCAATATTACGATGCAGCAGGTAATCCTCAAAACTTGCCATTAGGTACACCTACTACCGTGTACGGTGATGATGGTTCTGAAGCCGGTACTATGACTTTGAACGTTGACGGAACATATACTTTTGAACCGAAAGACGGATACACCGGAGATGTACCATTTACTTATGTTGCTCAAAATGCTAATGGTCGTACCGATAGTGCTACTTTAGATATTAAAGTAATACCTGTACCTGATGAGAACAACAACAACGACCCAATTGCACAAGACGACACTTATACCGTAGAACAAGGAGAAACTGCTAATTTGAATATTATATCAAGCAATGACTCCGATCCTGACGGAGATAACTTAACCGTAACATCTGTTGAATTGCAAGGTAATTACACCACAACAAGTGGAGGCTCAGGTACTACCATTCCTGTAGGTACACCTACAGATGTATATGACGGAACTACTAAAGTAGGTGTGCTTACCGTGAATTCAGATGGTTCTACAACCTTTGTTTCTGAGGCAGATTTTACCGGCGATGTACCATTTAAATATACTATTTCTGATGGTAATGGCGGAACCGATACAGCCATAACTACAATTACTGTATTACCAAAAGATCCAAACAACAATGTATATGCCAACGATGATGCCAATACAGGAAACAAAGGTGAAACCCTTACAGGTAATATCTTAACCAACGATGATATCGAAGGTTCCTTAGGAACATTAACCGTAAATGGAACATCGGTTAGTGGTAATGATACAGAAATAGATATTCCGGGTAAAGGTAAATTAATAATGAATCCTAATGGAGAATATACCTTTATTCCTAATCCCGACTTTGTAGGCACGGCCGTTATACCTTACACTGTGTGTAACACCGATGGAGAATGTGATACTGCAACCTTAAATTTAACCATACTTGATGAAGTAGTTAAAGCAAAAGACGATGTTACACAAACACCACAAGACGTACCTGTAAGCGGTAATGTACTTACCAACGACGATGGTACAGGCTTAACCGTAACCGGAGCTACTGTAGGAGGTGTAAATATAACACCGGGAGTCGAAACAGATGTTGAGGGAGGAAAAATTACACTTAACTCTGACGGCACCTATACCTTTAAACCGAATACAGGTTGGACAGGTACAGTACCAACCATAACTTATACGGTAAAAGATAAGTATGGTAACGAAACTACTGCTACTTTAGACATTACCGTTATACCGGAAGTTGTAGAAGGTGAAAATGAAGCACCAATTGCAAACAACGATGTTCGTGTAACCGAACAGGATACACCGGTATCGCTTAATGTTTTAGATAACGATCACGATTCTGATAAAGATGAAATAACCGTTACACAAATTAAACTTGATACCAATGGTGATGGTAATTTAGAAACTGTTGTTGTTCCTGAAAGTGGAAGTATTACCAAAGATGTTTATAAGAACGGAACTAAGGTAGGAACAATTACCATTAATTCAGCAGGTGAAACAACGTTTACTCCTGAGTCTGGTTTTGTAGGTCAAGTACCGGATATTGAATACACCCTTCAAGAAGGTAGTGCCGACCAAGAAACAGATACAGCATTAATTAAAATCACCGTAATGCCTAACAATGGCAATAGTGTTTATGCTAACGATGATTACGGAGTAGCGAGAAATGCTGCGGAAGACATTACCTTAAATGCACTGGACAATGACTTAGATCCCGAAGGAGATCAGAAAAAAATAGTATCAGTACAACTTTACAATTCTAGTGGTGTTTTAGACACTGTACCATTAACAAGTGCAATATCAAATAGACCTGTTTATGATGAAAATGGTACAAAAATCGGTACTATAAGTATTGATGAAGATGGTAACTTAACTTTTGATGGCAATACTAATTTCCAAGGAACACTTGCTATACCTTACGCTATAGAAGATGGTAAAGGAGCTGGAGATAAAGCTACTATTTACTTAACTCAACTTAGAAAAGATGAAGAAGAATTACCGATAGAGTTGGTATCTTTCGATGCAAGATTGCAAGGTAACAGTGTAGAGTTAACTTGGGTTTCTGCCACAGAAATCAACAACGATTTCTACAGCATTTACAAATCCAACGATGGTGAGATTTGGGAATTCTGGAAAGATGTTCAGGGTGCAGGAAACAGCAACGTAGAATTAAGCTATACCGAAATGGATAATGAACCTTACCAAGGCAAAAACTATTACAAGTTAAGCCAAACCGATTTCGACGGAACAACCGAAGAGTTAGGTGTACGTGTAGTTCAAATCAATGCAGGTAGCAATTTCACAGCTTATCCTAACCCAACCGAAGGATTAATTACCATTGACGGAGCATACAACGACCTAAACAGTTTACGTATTGTAAGTACTCTAGGAGCAGTTGTAACCAACGATGTTCGTGTTATTTCCGTATCAGCTCTTCAATTGAAGTTAGATTTTAGTAACTTGTCAAACGGTACATATTTCATACATTTGGATAATGCAATCATTCAAATTGTAAAACAATAGTATGATATAACTGACATCAATAAATACAAAAAAGAACTCCGACCAATGTCGGAGTTTTTTTGTCCGTGTTTTTTATACCTTTATTTATGATTTTATAACAAATTCTAAACTATTAGTGTCCTTAAAAGTTTTTTAAAGTTAAAAACTAGGGTAATTTTCATAATAGAAATCAGCCCTTAATATCCATTTTTGAATTGAAACAGGCAATGTGGTCAAAAAACAAGACATGAGAAAAGTCCACATTTTATCAGACACTAATAATTCTTTATACTTTTCTACAACATTACGCCCAATAGTTTTTTTGTTAACATCAAGTCATTACCATATCAAAAAATCTCATAAAAAAAAAGAGTGTCCGGGAGTTTCCGAACACTCTTTTTTCGTTATATATTTTGAGAAAATATTTTATTTCTTCATTACTTTTTGCACAAAAGTTCCTGTATTTGTAGTCATCTTAAATATATAATAACCATTGTTTAATTTTTCTGTGTTATATTGGTAATTTTTGCTGTTAAGATTTACTATATCAACCAATTGTCCTAAGAAATTAAACACCTCTATTTTATGCATATTAATATTGCTTTCAATGTTAAGTAATCCACTAACAGGGTTTGGATAAAGAGTAATATTTTCTTCATTATCACTTTTATCAATACCATTAGCGTTATTTACTGTAATAATACACGAATCGGAAAATCCGCCATCTTCAGAGCTTGCAGTAATGGTTGCATTTCCTTGTTCTACTGCTGTTACTAATCCGTTTTCATCTACCGTTGCAATACTATTATCAGTACTACTCCAACTTACATTTTGATTGGTCGCATTACCGGGTTGCAGAATAGCCGTTAATTGTAGCGTTGTATTTTTGTCTATAGTTGTGCTTTGAGGTACAACTGTAATTCCGGTAATATTAATAATAGAATTATTAACTGTTACATTACAGCTAGCGACAAATCTACTGCTTATAGTTGTTGCTGTAATAATAGTATTACCTGATGCTATTGCTGTTACTAAGCCATTTTCATCTACCGTTGCAATGTTATTATTGTTACTGTTCCATATTATATCCACATTGGTTGCATTACTTGGTTCTAGTACCGCAGTTAATTGCCCTGTTGTATTTACATCTAAAGTAATATCTGTAGGGTTTAATGATAAACCAGTTACATCAATAGTATTATTATTAACAATAACATTACAAGAATCTGTAAAACCTCCTTCCTCTGTTGTTACAATAATGGCTGTATTTCCCGAAGCAATCGCTGTTATTAACCCATTGCTGTTTACAGTTACCACATCATTATTATTACTACTCCATGTGATATTGGAATTGGTTGCATTACTTGGTTGTAAAACTGCTGTCAGTTGTAGAGTAGTATTTACATCTAAGGTTGCACTTTCCGGAATAATATTTATACCTGTAACGTTAATGAAAGGGTTATTAACTGTGACGATACAAGAATCAGTAAAATTACCGTCTTCTGTGGTTGCTATAATGCTTGTATTCCCTTCTGATATTGCAGTTATTAATCCGTTTTCATCTACTATTGCAATTTCATTATTGTTACTACTCCATGTTAGATTTTTATTGGTAGCTGTTGAAGGAGTTATTGCTGCTGTTAATTGTTCGGTATTACCTTTAATAATAGTTGCTGTATTAGGTGTTATTGTTATACCTGTTACAGGCTCTACTACAGTAACGATACACGAATCGGTAAATCCACCGTCTTCGGTGGTTACAATAATGGTTGCGTTTCCTTGTTCTATAGCCGTTACTAAACCATTTTCATCTACGGTTGCTATATCGTTATTATTACTACTCCAACTTACATTTTGATTGGTCGCTGTTAAAGGAGCTATTGTTACAGTTAATTGTTCGGTGTTTTCTTTAATAATTGTTGTTTGGTTAGGCGTTAAAGTTATACCTGTTACAGGCTCTATTACAGTAACTATACACGAATCAGTAAATCCGCCGTCTTCGGTGGTTACAATAATGGTTGCGTTTCCTTGTTCTAC
>PDWI01007289.1_pt1 | contig 13918 bp, 17 predicted proteins | sample 1430891 | NCBI WGS metagenome assembly PDWI01 (sample SAMN01162508, study PRJNA174530) | Oral metagenome, whole genome shotgun sequencing project. | biome: Marine environment; feature: Marine mammal; material: Swab sample of the gingival sulcus; isolation source: swab sample of gingival sulcus...
AAAAATCGTTTTAGAATTTGGGATAAATCCGACTGATTTTGATGAAATACAGCATTCAATTACAGAAAGATTTTCAGGGCAATTAACATTAGAAGAAATGAAATAGGTTTTTTATGCAACAATTCTTACTTTTTATCAAAGTATTTAAAATACGTTTTATTGAAAATAAATTGACGATGGCAGCAGGGCATTTAACTTATAATACAATGCTGGCTTTAGTACCTTTAATAATGGTAATGTTCTCCATTTTTGCAGCATTTCCAATGTTTAATGATATGACCACAGAGTTAAAAACGTTTATTTATCATAACTTTGCACCTAGCGTAGGTGATGTTGTACAGACGCATCTTGATAATTTTGTGGATAACTCTAAAAAAACCAGTGCAGTAGGGACAATGGTTTTAATAGCTATTGCGTTATTATTGATTTCTAATATTGATAGAACGCTTAATGCAATGTGGCATAAACCTCAAAAACGCAAATGGCATATTTCTTTTGCAATTTATTGGATGATCTTAACCTTAGGTCCTTTATTGGCGGGAGTAAGTATTTCGGTAAGCACCTATATTTCTTCTTTAGATTTACTTGGTGGTGCAATTACAACAAGTTATTCAATACTTTCAATAGTACCTTTTATCATTACTTGGTCGCTATTTACTTTGATTTATACGGTAGTGCCGAATACCAATGTGTTATTTAGACATTCAATTATTGGAGCATTAATAGCTGCAATATTCTTTACATTAGGTAAGCAAACCTTTATTTGGTATATCACTACTTTTCCTTCTTATCAGGCAATTTATGGTGCATTAGCTGTATTGCCTATTATGATAGTTTGGATTAATTTAAGTTGGTTAGTTATTCTTATAGGGGCACAAGTTTCAGCAGTATTCAAAGATATGATGCTGATTAAAGTGGGAGTACTTTCAATTGAAAATAACGGAGAAATTCAATGATAGCATTAATTCAACGCGTAAAATGGGCAAAGGTAGAAGTTGATAATCAAGTAGTTGGGGAGATTTCTCAGGGGTTATTAGTGTTACTTGGTGTAGAAAAAGAAGACGATCAGGTTAAAGCAGATAAATTACTTGATAAGGTTTTAGCTTATCGTGTTTTTGAAGATGATCAGCAAAAAATGAATCTCAATGTACAACAAGTTAATGGTAGTTTATTAGTAGTTTCTCAATTTACCCTTGTGGCGGACACTCAAAAAGGATTAAGACCAAGTTTTTCAAAAGGGGCAACACCTAGCGAAGCGGACGCTTTATATAATTATTTTGCAAAACAAGCTAGCCAAAGAATTAATACCCAAACAGGGCAATTTGCTGCAGATATGCAAGTGAGTTTGCAGAATGACGGACCAGTAACGTTTTGGTTACAGGTGTAAACCTGTTTCGTCTGATGACTACTTACTTTTTTTGCTTGTGCAAAAAAATACACTACCAGAGCTGATTGCTATTCTAAATTTTTAAATTTTTCTTATCGTGATAAAAATAATTTGCTTCGTTGAAGTATGATTTTTAAAATTATAATACACCAAGGAAATAAAAATGAGCTATGAAAAAGTTAATTTTGATGAAATGAGTTCAGATGAGATAAAAATATTTCTTAAAAGAAAATTTAAAAATTGGAATACAGAGAAAAATGTTTATTTAAACCCACGAATTTGGGATATAGAAACGCATGGTGAAATGTGTATTATGAGAAGGAACTCTCAAAAAATAATAGAAGAGCTTCATTATTCAAAATACTTATCAAATAGTTTTTTAAAAAATGTAATTATATCTCATAAGAATGATTTTGAATGTTATCATAAAACTTTGGATGAATTTTTAAGTGAATATAGGAGCAGAATACATTTATTACATCCGTTTAGTTTGGGCTTTAACTTAAAAAATGATAAAGATTTTGAGATATTATCATTGTTCATATTAACAAATAGAGATTTAAAGGATTTTTTTGATTCTATCATTAAAGTTCATAATGAATTTATAAAGTTTTGTTTAAAGAATCAATCTAAAGAAGAATCAATTAATATAATAAAATGCAGTAACTTACATTATAAAAAAATAGATATTTTAGTAAAAGAATTGATAGAGTCTTCCAAGAATTTTCTTTATCTAGACTTTGAAGGTCTTGATAATTTCAAATTAATTGAATGCCTTTCAAGGGTAAAAGGTGATTGGAAAATAATTTATAAAGATTATTTTAATACTATTACTGAGATATTAAAAAAAATTATGAAAGCAGCTAAGTAGTTTGTTTTTTTCTTATCTTTTTTTATAAGTAAAAAAGTAAGTCACCATTGGCGAAACCGACTATGGAATAAAGTAGTTGTGAGTAATCACTTATTTTCGTAAAATAACCTCAATATTTATTTACTAGATAATCCAATGCTAAAAAACAAAAAAATTGTCGTAGGAATTACTGGTGGTATTGCTGCCTATAAAACGATTTCATTAATTCGTTTATTAAAAAAGGCAAATGCACAGGTGCGTGTAGTTTTAACACCAGCGGCAGAAGCCTTTGTAACACCTTTAACTTTGCAAGCTATTTCAGGTAATGCGGTTTCTTATTCTTTATTAGATCCTCAAGCGGAACTTGCAATGGGGCATATTGAATTGGCGAAATGGGCAGATTTAGTATTAATCGCACCTACAACAGCTGATTTTATAGCACGTTTACGAATGGGAATGGGTAATGATTTACTTACTACTTTATGTCTTGCGACTCTAGCCCCTATTTTTATTGCACCCGCAATGAACCAACAAATGTATAAGCGATTGGTTGTTCAACAAAATTTGCAGAATTTAATAAACGAACAAGGAGTTTATTGCATTGACCCAAATAGTGGTGAACAGGCGTGTGGCGATGTTGGCGTGGGAAGAATGGCGGAGCCAGAAGACATTTACCAACAGGTTGAACAATTTTTTAATCAGCAACAAGATTTGAAAGGTCTAAAAATTGCTATTACTGCAGGTCCAACTCAAGAAGCTATTGATCCTGTGCGTTATATCTCAAATCATAGTTCGGGAAAAATGGGCTATGCTATTGCAGAGGCTTTTGCAAAGCGTGGTGCAGAAGTTATGTTAATTTCAGGAAAAGTAAATTTAGTAACACCAAATAAAGTAAACCGAGTTGATGTGCTTTCTGCATTAGAAATGGAAAAACAAGCGGTGATATTTGCACAAAAAAGTGCAATTTTTATTGGTTGTGCCGCAGTAGCTGATTATCGTGTGGCGGAAGTCGCAACTCAGAAAATTAAAAAAACAGAGAATAATGATGAACTTATCCTTAAATTAGTCAAAAATCCTGATATTATTGCCAATGTAGCAAATTTAAAACAAAATCGTCCTTTTGTAGTTGGCTTTGCGGCAGAAACACAAGATGTAGAGCAGTATGCAAAGGATAAATTAAAACGTAAAAATTTAGATTTAATCTGTGCAAATGATGTTTCAAATGGCAAAGTATTTAATAGTGATGAAAATAGTTTACATTTATTTTCGCAAAAAATGGATAAAATCTTACCGCTTACAAATAAAAATAAATTAGCAGAAATGTTGGTAGATGAGATTGTAAAATTATATAAGGAAAGCAAATGAAACAAATAGATTTAAAAATTTTAGATAATCGTATTGGGACAGAATTTCCTTTGCCAGCCTATGCAACTGAAGGTTCTGCTGGGTTAGACTTGCGAGCTTTAATTGAAGATAAAATGGTGGTTAAAGCAGGAGAAACTGTACTGATTCCAACAGGAATTTCTATTTATATTGCAGATCCTAATTTAGCAGCGATGATTTTACCTCGCTCTGGTTTGGGACATAAAAATGGTATCGTTTTAGGTAATCTCGTTGGTTTGGTTGATTCAGATTATCAAGGACCTTTAATGGTTTCATTGTGGAATAGAAGTACGACTGATTTTACTATTGAGGTTGGCGATCGTATTGCACAATTAGTTTTTGTACCTGTAGTGCAAGCAAGTTTTAATCTTGTTCAAGACTTTGACCAAACAGAGCGTGGAGAAGGCGGTTTTGGGCATTCGGGTAAAAAATAGGGAGAATTAAAATGGCAGCACCTATTATAAAGATTCCTAAGCGTTCAGTGAAAGAACGTCAGCAGCAGGTTTTAGAGGTATTACTTGTGCTATTAAATTCTGAAGAAGGAATGCAACGAATAACAACAGAGAGACTTGCAAAAGCAGTTGGTGTTTCTGAAGGTGCGTTATATCGTTATTATCCAAGTAAAACTAAGATGTTTGAGGCTTTACTTGATAATATTGAAACAGCATTGATGAGCCAGTTAAAGATAGTTGCACACAGAGAACACACTACATTGGGCAAAATTAAAGTTATTCTTTATACTATTATTGAATTTGCGAGAAAAAATCCTGGAGTAACTCGCATTTTAACAGGACACGCTTTAATGTTTGAAGATGATATTTTAAAAATGCGTGTGGCAAAATTCTTTGATGGTTTAGAATTACAGTTTGCAAGTATTCTACAAATGCGTAAACTAAGGGAAAAAAGAGGGTTTGAAAATAGTATTCGTGTGCTTTCAGCTTTTCTTATCAACTTTTGTGAAGGGCAATTTCTACGTTTAGTTCGTTCTAATTTTCGCTCTGAAGAATCACAACAGTTTGAAAAACAGTGGCTTTTAATTCAACCTCTTTTTGAATAACGATGATAATTCCGTGGCAAGAACTTTCTGCAGAAGCATTAGATAATATTTTAGAATCTTTTATTCTAAGAGAAGGTACCGATTATGGTGAAGTTGAACTTTCTATGGAAGAAAAGAAAACACGTTTATTACATTTAATTAAATCTAAACAGGCTGTTATTGTATGGTCTGAATTACACGAAAGTTTAGATATTAAAGAAACTAAATCTTTTTTAGGGTAGAATGTACAGGAATGTTAGCTTAGCTAGCCCCTATTTTAAAAATTAATAGAGAAAAAATATGCAAGATATATCACTTGTTGTGCCACCCGTTGCACCAATGAAACCTACAGATGAAGCAACAGTTGATTGGTTTTTAAGCCACTGCCATATTCATCGCTATCCTTCAAAAACAAGTTTAATTCACGTTGGTGAAACGGCAGAAACACTTTATTATATTATTAGTGGTTCTGTTTCTGTTTTTGTTAAAGATGAAGATGGTAAAGAAATGATTTTATCTAATCTAGGAGAAAATGAGTTTTTAGGAGAAATTAGTTTATTTGATGAGGGGGAGTCTAAGCGAACAGCTTCTGTAAAAACCCGTACTTCTTGTGAAATTGCAGAGATTTCTTATACAAAATTTAAGCAACTTATTTATATAAATCCTGATATTTTAATGTATCTTTCAGCTCAAATGGCTCGTCGTTTACGTCAAACCTCAATGCAAGCAAGTAATTTAGCTTTCTTAGATGTTGCAGGACGAATCGCACAGACATTGATGAATTTAACTAAACAACCTGATGCAATGACTCATCCAGATGGTATGCAGATTAAAATTACTCGTCAAGAAATTGGGCAGATGGTTGGTTGTTCTCGTGAAACAGTTGGACGGATTTTAAAAATGTTAGAAGATAAAGGCTTGATTTCCGCACACGGTAAAACAGTTGTTGTTTATGGTTCAAGATAATAAAGGGAGTATCTGCTTCTTGTATTATTAAATTCTTTGTATAGACGTATATATGATATGTCTATACAAAGAAGAGCTTTTTTTATTAATTATGTAATAAATTAAGCATTGCCATAAGCCGTTTTATTATCAAGCCAGCGATTAATAATTTGTTGAGCAACAGCTGGATGTTTTCTGATTAATTGTTCAGCATAATATTGTACTTGTGGGATCATTTTACGATCTCGCATTAATTTAGCTATTTTAAACTCGGCTTCACCCGTTTGTTTTGTACCTAGAACCTCACCTGGCCCACGAATTTCTAAATCTTTTTCGGCAATTAAGAAACCATCTTGGCTTTCTCTTAAAACCTGTAAGCGTTTTTTAGAGATTTTACCCAGTGGTGGTTTATACATTAATACACAATGGGAGGCGATAGCACCACGACCAACACGCCCTCTTAATTGATGTAATTGTGCCAAGCCTAAACGTTCAGAGTTTTCAATAATCATTAAGCTAGCATTAGGTACATCAACCCCTACTTCAATAACAGTTGTAGCGACTAATAAATCTAAATGTGCCTGTTTAAATTCATCCATAATAGCTTGCTTTTCTTGAGGTTTCATTCTACCGTGAACTAATCCAATTTTTAAATCGGGTAAGGCTAGACGTAAGTCATCGGCAATAGATTCCGCAGCTTGTGCTTCTAATACTTCTGATTCATCAATTAACGTACATACCCAATAGGCTTGGCGGTTTTCATTTTTACAAGCCTGATAGACTCTTTTTACAATTTCATCTCTGCGTTCTTCTGAAATAGCAATTGTTGTAATCGGAGTTCTTCCTGGTGGAAGCTCATCAATAATTGAGGTATCTAAATCAGCATAAACGGTCATTGCTAATGTTCTTGGAATAGGGGTAGCGGTCATAATAAGTTGATGTGGATAAAGACTCTTACCATTAATAGTTTTTATCCCTTTTTCTCGTAAGCTAAGACGTTGATGTACCCCAAAACGATGTTGTTCATCAATAATAATTAAACTTAAATCAGAAAATTCAACATCATCTTGAAATAAAGCGTGTGTTCCTACAATCATTTGCACTTCACCATTTTTAATAGCATCTAATTGTACTTGACGGGCTTTACCTTTAACTTTTCCAGCCAGCCAGCCAACTTTAATCCCTAAAGGCGTGAGCCAGTTAGTGAAGTTAATGCTGTGTTGTTCTGCTAGAATTTCAGTTGGAGCCATTAATACGACTTGTTTGCCATTATCTATTGCTAATAATGCCGCTAAAACTGCTACTAACGTTTTTCCAGAGCCAACATCCCCCTGTACTAAACGCATCATAGGCTGAGGTTTGGCTAAATCTCTTTCAATATCTAATACAACTTTATTTTGGGCATTAGTGGGAGAAAAAGGTAAGGTTGCAAGAAATTGTTGCTTTATAGCGGTTTGATAATGCAAAGATTCTGCTAAATGTTGCTTTACTCCAACTTTAATTTGTTGCATAGCAAGATTATGAGCTAGTAATTCTTCAAATATTAAGCGTTTTTGAGCAGGATGATTTGCTTTTTCTAATATCTCTGCTGAGATACTTGGTGGGGGACGATGCAAAAGTTTTAATGCTTCTTTCAAACTATATTGATGAGGATTAAATTCATTGGGTAATAGTTCATTAACTTGAATTTTTTCTAATAAAGTCAGGGCTTGATCAGTTAATTTACGCAGAGCATTTTGTTTTAAGCCTTCTGTTGTATTATAAATAGGTGTTAAGTTTTCTTCTAATTTAAGTGGCTGGTTATTATAAATAATTTGATATTCAGGGTGATGAATTTCTGCCATAAAACGCCCACGTTTAATTTCACCAAAGGCTTTTACTCTTGCTCCAATGGATAGGCTTGTTTTCATTCCCATATTAAAATTAAAAAATTTAAGGGTAATTTTGCTTGTACTATCAGAAATAACAACATTTAACATTCTACGTCGTCCAAATTGAATCTCACAAGATTGAACATAACCTTCGACTGTAACATAATTTTCAGGACGAATATCACAAATAGGGGTTATTCGTGTGCGATCTTCATAGCGAAAAGGAAGATGAAATAATAAATCTTGTACATTGTTAATGCCAATTTTACTTAATCTTTCTGCTACTTTTGCTCCAACACCTGCAAGTGCAGTTAAGGGAATGCCGTCTAATAATTCATTACTCATTTTGTAAATTTTTTTAAAATCCAACCGCTTATAAAAAGATAATCAGCTATTCTATAAATAAAATATATAAAATAAAAGTGGTTAAATTCAAAAGAACTTAACCACTTTTTCTAAATCTTGGTTATTTTACTTTTTACGAGTATGTAGCCCTTTTTTCTCTAAACTACGATATATCCACCATTGTTGGAATATTGTGATTGAGTTTGAAGTGATCCAGTAAAGTACCAATCCTGATGGGAAGAATAAGAAGAACCCAGTAAAGATAATTGGCATAAACATCATTACTTTTTGTTGCATTGGATCAGCCACTGGTGTTGGCGACATTTTTTGTAATAAGAACATCGATGCCCCCATTAATAATGGCATAATGTAATATGGGTCTTGTGCTGATAAGTCTTGAATCCAGCCAAAGAATGGGGCGTGACGTAATTCAACCGCTTCCATAAATGTCCAATATAATGCAATGAAGATTGGCATTTGGATAAGAATTGGTAAACAACCACCCATTGGGTTTACTTTTTCTTCTTTATACAATTTCATTGTTTCTTGGCTCATACGCTGACGATCATCGCCAAAACGTTCACGCATTTCTTGCAATCTTGGTTGCAACATACGCATTTTTGCCATTGAAGTGTATTGTGCTTTGGTTAATGGATATAATAAACTTTTTACTACGATAGTCACACAGATAATTGCAATACCCCAGTTTACAACTAGCTGTTGAATGTGTGTTAATAACCAGAATAATGGTTTTGCAATAAACCACGCCCAACCATAATCAACGGTTAGTTCAAAATGATTTGCAGCTTGTGCCATTTCTTCTTGATTTTTAGGACCTGTCCACAAATGGCTTTTAATTGTAGATTTTGAATTTGGTGCAACTGTTGTGGCTTCACCACGATAACCAATTGATGCAGTACCATCACTATTAGTACGAGAATAAAGGTGGTTTTCCGCATTTTGATTTGGGATCCACGCTGATACAAAGTAGTGTTGTAACATTGCAGCCCAACCAGCTTTAGTATCTATAGAAAGATTTTTTTCAGCCATCTTATCAAAAGAGTATTTTTCATAATTTACTTCTGATGATGAGAATGCTCCTCCCATATAGGTTGGCATTGTTAAATTACCTGAACCATCTTGTAAAGTATGCTTAATTTGTCCGTAAGGCTGAACTTCAATTACTTGATTTGATTTATTATCTATCACAAAATCAACAGCAATATTGTAGCTGCCACGTTTTAAGATAAATTCTTTAGTATAAATAACACCGTCTTTTTCAAATGTTAATGGAACAGTTAATGAATTTTGACCTTCTGCTAATACAAATTTATCTGCAGTTACTTGATATTGTGGACGACCAGCACTGCTATCGATACCATTTTTACCTACTAAACCACTTTGTGCAATGTAAACGGTTTTTGCATTGTTCTCTAATAATTTAAATGGGGCTTTACTGTCTAATTGTGCATTATGCTTTAATAAATCAGACTCAACAACATCACCACCTAAAGTATCAATTACTAAACGTAAAACATCACTTTCAACAACAATGGTTTTACCTGTTGTTTTTTGCTGATTAATTACGACATCTGATGATGAAGGTACATCACTTGATGTATTATTTGTAGTAACCTGAGTTTGTGTTTTAGTTGCTTGAACTGCTGGGTTATGATCTGTTTGCCATTGTGTAAAAATTAAGAATGACACCAGAAAAAAACCAATAGCGAGTAAACTACGATTTGAATTCATTTTGATTTCTCTGTTATTAATTTAAAAAAGGGATTTTCCCCCACTACTAAAGTAGACCATTTTATAATAGGTTGGCACGCATTCCAACCTATTTATGTCTATAATTGGTAAGATCTTTATTAAAATTAGTAAAAATAAGTTAAAAAATAACCGCTTATTTTTTTCTATTCTTTATTTTAGTAGGGACAGGATCATCTCCACCTTCATTCAGAGGGTGGCACTTTAAAATGCGTTTAATAGTAAGCCAGCTACCTTTGATTGCCCCGTGAACTTGAATAGCTTCAAATCCATATTGAGAACAGGTAGGATTAAAGCGACAGCGAGGTAGTAACATTGGACTAATGAAATAGCGATAAAATTTTATGATAGAGATTAAAATAATAGCTAAAAAACTTAATTTTCTTTTTGTGCTAGGCGAATGTGGCGTTGCCATAATTTATCCAATGCTAAAAAAAGAGTTTTATTATCTAATTTTCCAATTCCACCTTTTGCGATAAACACAAAATCAAGAGTAGGTAAATTATGTTGATTTAAACGAAAGCTTTCACGGACAATACGTTTAATTCGATTACGATCGTGGGCTCGTTTTAAATGTTTTTTTGCAACAGTCAAGCCTAGGCGAGGAGTGTCGCTATTATTCAAACGACCAAGAATAGTCATTTGAGGGGTAGATGCTCGTTTAGGATCTTCAAAAACGGCTCTAAATTGAACGGGAGCTAACAGACGTAGCTCCCGAGAAAATTTTAGCTTATTCACTTTTAGTTTAATTAACTAAGAGAGTATCTTATGCAGATAAGCTTTTACGACCTTTAGCGCGACGACGTGCTAAAACTTGGCGACCATTTTTAGTAGCCATACGAGTACGGAAACCGTGTGAACGAGCGCGTTTTAATCGTGATGGTTGAAAAGTACGTTTCATTGTTATTCTACCTAAATTAATTATTAACCATAAAAAAGAGTTGCGATCTTACATAGTATTTCTAAATAAATCAAGAATAATCTGCGAACAATTTGCTGAAATTCACAAATTTTATTTTGTATCTTTATACTTATTCTTCTTCATTTAAGAGAATCCAGCCGTTATCTAACCAATCACAAAGGCTATCTAATAAGTATTCAAGCTCATTTTGATCCTGAGTTTTAGAGGCTAATTTATTCCAAGAAATTGTATCGCTATTCGCAATACGAATAAGTAAATTTATTTCTGATTCACTTAACTCATCGATCCATTCGCCATTTATATAAATGCGTAATGGATCTTCTGTGTATATTATTTTAACATTTGTATCCTGAGTAATCCAAGCCCCATCTTCTAATGCGGTTTGTAGTTCATCAGGATAGAAGGCATCATCAATTTCAAGTTGTTCATAGCGACGAGAACTCACGGTTGTTGCAAGACTATGCAAAAATAAATCATCAAATTTATCTGAATTTTGTAAAATGTGAATGAGTTGTGACTTAATTTCTTGAACCATTGCTTTGTCTAATTTAGCATTTGGTTGTTCTTTTGGTGACAAACGAAATGGAATATTAAACTGAGAATAATCTTCTATATTATACTTAAGTGATGTATGGATATTTTCAAATATTTCATTTGGATTAGGAAAGCGTAAACCAAAGGAGAAAGTTAAACAATCTTCTTGAGCTACACCATAATGTGCCATTCGAGATGGAATATATAAAATATCGCCTGGTTGCATCACTTCATCTATGACCAATTCTCCCATATCATCAAAAATACGAATAGGTTGATTTGCTTTAAATTCAGTGCTTGGATCGCACCATTTTCCTAATTGCCAACGACGAGAACCGTAACCCTGCACTAGAAAGACATCATATTCATCGTAATGTTTGCCTACAGAGCCTCCTTTTGGAGCAAAAGAAACCATAATATCATCGCGTTGCCATTGTGGAAGAAAGCCAAATGCTTGCCATAATGCCCCTAATTCGGGTGACCATTGTTCTAAGTTTTGAACTAAGACAGACCAATGCTCTGGTAAGCTATCAAAATCGTTACTATCTAAAGGGCTGGTTTTCACTGTCCATTTTGATTCATCATATTTTTTAACAAGACGAGCAGTCACATTTTCTTCTTTTGCTAAATCAATAATATCATCTGGCGTAAATAAGCCGATTATTTGTGGCATTCCATTACGAATAACAAGGGGTTTCTTCTGCCAGTAATTTTGTAAAAAATCTTCAGGGGTAATATCTTGTGGTAAACAAAATGGAATATTCATAAGAACTCCTTTTTAGTGCTTAGATTTAAATTATAGGTGTATTATTAAGGATTTGTAAACAAGTTTCTAATAGATAATAAAAAACCCAGCAAAAGCTGGGTTTTAAAAAAGAAGACAAGATTATTTAATTTTTGCTTCTTTATACATAACGTGTTTACGCACAACAGGATCGTATTTTTTGATCTCCATTTTACCTGGCATATTACGTTTATTTTTATCAGTAGTGTAGAAATGCCCAGTTTCAGCACTTGACACTAATTTGATTTTTTCACGATTACCTTTAGCTGCCATTTTTTAGCTCCTTAGATTTTTTCGCCACGAGCACGAATATCAGCCAATACTGCATCGATGCCTTTTTTATCAATAATACGCATACCTTTCGCTGTTAAACGTAAAGTTACGAAACGTTTTTCACTCTCAACCCAAAAACGATGAGTATGAAGGTTTGGTAAGAAACGACGACGTGTCGCATTCAGTGCGTGTGAGCGGTTATTTCCCACTGCAGGACGCTTGCCTGTTACTTGACAGACTCTAGACATTGTTATTCTCCAATTATATTACTTAAGCTTAAGTTAAGTGGTTCGGGCATTTAAAATAAGATATATTTTAACTACCTCGTCAGGTATAAACCCAATCCACAGGTTACTTTAAAGGACAACGATTATACTTTGTTTATCAAAAGCATTCAAGTATTGTTCACTCTTTAATTTAAATTTTCCTCTTCTTTGAAAGAAAAATAGTCACCTTTTCCTACAATTATATGATCTACAAAGCGAATATCAACTAAATCACAGGCATCAATTATTTTATTTGTTAGTTCACGATCTGATTTACTAGGAGTACAATTTCCTGATGGATGGTTATGTGCCACTAATATTGCAGCAGCATTGCATTTCAAGGCTTCTTTAATCACTTCTCTAGGGTGTACAGTTGCTTGATTAATTGTACCAAAAAACATTTTTTCAGATTTAATGACTTGATTTTGATTATTTAGAAAAATAACCATAAAAACTTCCCTTTCATAGTCTTCTAGTTCTGACTGAAAATATAAAATAGCTAAAAGAGGTTCATTAATAATAGTGCTAAGTTGGATTTTTTGATTAAGATAACGTTTTGCTATCTCTTTAGTGGCTTGTAATTGAATAAATTGTGTTTTACCTAACCCTTTTATTTTACAAAAACTATGAATATCAGCAGTTAATAACTCTCGTAATGAACCAAAGGTTTCTAATACATTTTCAGATAACTGCATAACAGGTAACCCTTTTATGCCTGTTCTTAAAAAAATGGCGATAAGCTCTACATCAGTCAGATATTCCACTCCATATTTAAGAAGCTTTTCTCTTGGTAATAAAGGTTCAGATTCTTTCATTTTATTGTTATTTTCTATTTAAGAATAACAACAAGTGTACCCTTTAAATATTGTTTAACATAAAATAAAAATAGTATTTTTCGATCAAGATCGCAGAAAATAAGGTTTAATACTATTAAAAAAGGATTAAGTACTTTTGATACCTAATCCTTTTATTCATTAAATTAATTTATTTATTTATTAAAAGAAATTAGCTTTCCATTGCTTCTTTGTGTTTCGCTTCTTGGATCATTGTTAAGAATAATAATACACAAGCTAATGCACTACCACCTAACATCACGTGGAAACCACTGTCCCAACCGTTGTTTTGAACAGTCCAACCAATGAATAAACCAGTAAAGCCTGCTGCTGTACCTGCTGCTTTTTTAGGTGCTAATTCTAATGCGTGTAAACCGATTAACATTACAGGACCATAGATTAAGAAACCTAATACAACCATCATAGCCATCGCAAGATCCTGTGAAGTGGTTTGCCAGTACACATATAATGCTACCGTTACGGCTACCATAAAGATAAAGCCAGTTAAACCACGTTTACCTTGGAATACTTTATCAGATACCCAACCACAGAATAATGTACCTGGAATTGCGGCAATTTCATATAACGCATAAGTGATAGATGATTTATCGATACCAAAATGACGTACTTCTTTTAAGTAAGTTGGTGCCCAGTCTAATACACCGTAGCGGATTAAATAAACGAATACGTTAGCGATCGCGATGTACCATAACAATTTA
>PDWI01006997.1_pt1 | contig 13915 bp, 9 predicted proteins | sample 1430891 | NCBI WGS metagenome assembly PDWI01 (sample SAMN01162508, study PRJNA174530) | Oral metagenome, whole genome shotgun sequencing project. | biome: Marine environment; feature: Marine mammal; material: Swab sample of the gingival sulcus; isolation source: swab sample of gingival sulcus...
GACTCTTTACTGGCATTATTCCAGACGCATAATATTTCTGCCGATGCCGGTAAATATTCCCCCTCAGCGGTTATTCTGAAACAACCAGACGTATCCTTACAACAGCTGCCAGGTTTTACCGAAGGCTATTTCCAGGTTCAAGACCAGGCAGCACAGCTTGCCTCCATTCTACTTGGTCCATATTCTGCAGATACCCTATGCCTTGACGGCTGTGCCGGACTTGGAGGAAAAACAACCCATCTTGCAGAATTACTCAATGATGCAGGAAATAAAGCCCATCAGAATGAAAAAAAACTGGTTGCAATCGAACCTGAATTATTTCGCTATAACAACTTGAAAAAAAACCTGGAGCGTCTGTCACTGATGGATCTTGTTTCATGCAGCAACTTACCCTTAGCAGAGTTTGCCGAGCAGACAACAACTCTTTTTGACAAAGTTCTCATCGATGTCCCATGCAGTGGCACCGGTGTGACCGGAAAACATCCAGATATTCGCTGGAACAGGGAAGAAAAAGATATTTTAAACTACACTCGAATTCAAAAAGAATTGCTCCAAACCGCATCAAGACTGGTAAATGAGGGTGGCACCCTGGTATATGCAACCTGCTCAATTGAACCGGAAGAAAATTTTCAGATTATCGAGCATTTTCTTACCGGCAACCATTCCTTCACCCTGTCTCCTGCTGAAGACTACCTTCCCGCCTCTGCATCGACCCTGGTTCGTGAAAACTGTTTTGCCCCGCTTCCAAACGATGAAATTGACGGTTTTTTCGCTGCCAGATTGGTAAGGAAAACAAATTAATCTTTTTCTTTTGCACTGAAGAGTACCATATTGTACACTCAACCAGATACAAGGATGCCCTCATACCAAACCATTGATACAAAACCCCTTATATATCCGATACCTGTGTAGTTTTATTTGCAATATTACAACACGGGTTGCAACAATGGGGTAAGTATTTAATTTCAAGGGTATTTTCAGAAAAAAAACAAGTATTTTAAACCTTTTTACTTTAACTTGAATGGTCTATTATGGCAGAAATAAAAAGTACCATGGACATGGTCATGGAACGGGCAGCGAAAATAGCTGCAGAAGCGGACTCGGAATCAAGCAGGGAAAGTCTTGAAAAAGAAGGGATGCGATTTACAGCATCATTTCTTTCTAAAAAGGAACAGGACATCTCCTCACAGATTAATCAGTATGAAGGTGAACAAAAACGGGAATTCCTCTCAGGTGTAATTCAGACACTTTTACGAAACATTGTTTTACCAAGAGATGGTGAACTTTCTCCTGCAAGCATACTGGCACTTCAGGCGATAGGAACAATCGGCGGAGCAAAGCCTGCGGTCACAGCATTAACAGAAGAAATACAACAGATTCTCAATCAATATGACCAGCACAAGGTACAAGTGCAACAACAGCTCGAAGACGCATTAAAAAGTCAACTGCAGCAACAGGCGATGGCTCAAGGGATAGAGAATCCTTCCCAGATAGACCCCAAGATGCATCCGCAGTATCAGGAAGAAATGACTAAATTATTATCAGACTTGAACAGTCAGTATCTCAATGCTTTGGATGAACGAAAAAAACTTATCAAAACCCATCTCATCTGAGAAAAATGAACTACGCTAAAAGAATAAAAAAAGTACAGACCATTCTAAAAAAAAGAAGGCTTGACGCGCTTCTTGTAACCCAGCCAGAAAACCGAAGGTATCTGAGTGGATACACCGATGGTGATCTTGGAATTACAGAAACCTCTGGAGTCCTTCTCGTTCCTGCAAAAGGTACACCGTATTTCCTGACCGATTTCAGATATAAAATTCAGGCAAAACAGGAAGTTACAAATGCGGAGGTAATGCTCTACCCGAAAGGGTTATTAGCACTTTTAGAAAAATTATTACCCGATCTCGGGATAAAAAAACTTGGTTTTGAAAGTCATTATCTTCTTTACTCAACCTTTTTACAACTTGAACAGTTTGCAAAAAAAGCTGGAATTACCCTCGCCCCACACAACAATATGGTTGAAGAGTTGCGCCTTATCAAGGATGAAAAGGAGATTAAGGCAATCAGAAAATCGGTTGTTCTCAACGAACAGGTTTTCAGAGAGGTGTATGAGTTACTCTCTCCCAAGATGTCCGAACTTGATGTCGCGCTGATGATTGAGTACTTGATGAAAAAGAAAGGAGCATCAGGTCCAAGCTTTGAAAGTATTGTCGCAACAGGGCATAACAGTGCATTGCCCCATGCTGTTCCCACCAACACCAAGATTCAAAAAAATGCGCCTCTCACCATAGACATGGGACTGATTTTAGACGGGTATTGTTCGGATATGACCAGAAGTTTTTGCGTTGGCAAAACAGGAAAAAAATACAAGAAAATCCATCGAATCGTAAGAAAGGCACAGTTGGCGGCAATGAACACGGTCAAAGCCGGTGTGCGAGCAGATCAGGTGGATAGAGCGGCAAGAAAAATCATCTCCCAGGCCGGATATGGAAAACAATTTGGACATGCTCTTGGTCACGGGGTTGGATTGGCAGTACATGAAGATCCAAGGGTTTCTTCGATGAGTAAACAAAAATTAAAAGAAGGTATGGTTATCACCATCGAACCGGGAATTTATCTGCCAGGCTGGGGAGGAATCAGGCTGGAAAACATGGTTGTAGTGAGAAAAGACGGTTGTGAAAATCTCAACAGCGATACCACCGAACTTGATATTTAGAAATTGATGCTAACTGTTTCAATTATGCTGAAAGAAACAATCAAACCAACTATTACACTGTACTAGAAAAATCATGCGCCAGTTTGTTATAGATGAATTATCACCATTGGAACGTGATAATATAGACTCCTACCTGAAAAGAACATTAAAACCAGGACCAATGATTGGATTGTACTGGATTGTTCTACCACCGGATCTACTCTCTGCAATTCAGCAGGAACACCGTGATTGCGGACCTTTTTATGTTGGCGTTGAGGTGGAACAGGATAAGGTAAGGTTTGAACTGCTGGTTCGTTCGACCACCAACCTGCATTGTGACTGCATTGCTCATGCAACAAGCGATCAGCGTCAATTTATACTCGATTTTGTCGACAAGATGCTTGACGAGGAAAAGATCAGATCATAACCGAAGATGAGAAAAACCATGCTATCTGTAGATTCAACACCTGCCTTTATTGAAAGCGTTTATCGTAAAATCGAATCAAATTTGTCACTGGTAAGAAAACGGCTTGGCAGACCTCTCACCTTTGCCGAAAAGATCATATATGGTCACCTTGAACAATCTGGTTCAGAATCCTTGATTGCAGGTACTTCCTACATAAAAACATGGCCGGATCGGGTTGCATTGCAAGACGCTACCGCACAAATGGCTATTCTGCAATTCATGCTGGCCGACAAGGACAGTGCTGCCGTTCCGGTGACGGTGCATTGTGATCATCTCATTCGAGCACAGAAAGGAGCTATTCCTGATCTGCAGATGGCTGAGACAGAAAACCTTGAGGTGTACGACTTTCTCGCTTCGGCTTCAAAGCGTTATGGTTTTGGTTGCTGGATGCCTGGCTCTGGAATTATTCACCAGGTAGTTCTCGAACAATACGCGTTTCCAGGACTTATGATGCTTGGAACCGACTCCCATACCCCTAATGCCGGAGGGCTTGGCTGCTTTGCCTGCGGGGTAGGAGGTGCAGACGCGGTAGATGTCATGGTTGGTATGCCATGGGAAGTTCTCCATCCTGAGATAGTTGGCGTCAAACTCACCGGTCAGATAGATGGCTGGACAGCACCAAAAGATGTTATCCTCAAACTGCTTGGCATCATGACCTGTGCCGGTGGAACAAACCGGGTTTTTGAATATTTTGGTCCCGGTGCCGAAACCATATCCTGTACCGGCAAGGCAACTATCTGCAACATGGGCGCAGAGATGGGGGCAACCACCTCTCTTTTTCCCTACGACAAAGAGATGGCAGCTTTTCTCAAGGCCGCCAACCGACCTGAAGCAGCAGAGCTGGCAGAAAAATATCAACATCTGCTTGGAGCTGACCAGGAAGTCCTTGAAAATCCTGAAAAGTATTATGCCAAGGTGGTTGAAATTGACCTTTCCACCCTTGAACCTCATGTGGTAGGACCCCATTCACCTGACCGTATTACCACGGTCAGCAAGATGAAAGATCATGTTGCCGAAGGTGGCTACATCAATGATATTTCTTGCACCCTGATTGGGTCATGCACCAATTCGTCCTATGAGGATATGGGACGAATAGCGGCTATGGCCGGCCAACTTCTTGCCAAAGGTGTGAACCTCAAATCAAAATTGATGATTTCTCCAGGATCTAACCAGATCAAGGCAACAATTGATCGAGATGGTCAGCTTACCAAACTTGAAAAACTTGGTGCCAATTTCCTGACCAATGCCTGTGGTCCATGTATTGGTCAATGGCAAAGGGATGATATTGAACCGGGAGAAAAAAATTCTATTCTCACCTCGTATAACCGTAATTTCCCAAAACGAAATGACGGCAATCCGGAAACCTGCTGTTTTATTGCCAGTCCTGAAACCTGTCTGGCCTTTGCTGTTTTCGGTCATTTTGGTGTAGATCCTTTCCACCAACCAATTAAGGCAGCAGATGGCTCTGAATTCACTCTGACTCCTCCACAGGAAATTGCCAAAACACCACCATTGGGACTTGTTACCGATAAAAGTGCTTTTCTTGCCCCAGAACAAGATCGCCAACATATCAAGGTTCAGGTCAACAGTGATTCGCAGCGACTTCAGCTCCTTTCACCTTTTAAAAAATGGGACGGAAATGATTTCAAAGACTTACGCCTGTTGTTAAAGGCAAAAGGAAAATGCACTACAGACCATATCTCTCCAGCAGGTCCATGGCTTCGATACCGCGGACATTTAAACAACATTTCTGACAACATGTTCAGTGGAGCCGTCAACAGCTTTTCAGGAGAAGCAGGGACAGGCAAAAACCAATTGTCAGGAACAACCATGAAATTTTGTGATATAGCAAGAGCCTACACAGAAGCAGGTGCTAACTGGGTGGCTGTTGGGGATGATAATTACGGCGAAGGCAGTTCAAGAGAACATGCGGCCATGAGTCCTCGCCACATGGGAGCGCTGGCAATAATTACCAGATCCTTTGCAAGGATTCATGAAACAAACCTGAAAAAGCAGGGTGTCTTACCTTTGACCTTTAAAAACAGTGAAGATTATAACCTTGTTCAGGAAGATGATGTTATTGATCTTACCGGTGTTACTGAAATCGCGCCCGGCAGTGAAATTACCTGCACTCTAAGACATCAGGACGGAAGTTCTTCGACCATTATTCTAAAACATTCCATGAACGAAGAGCAGATCCTGTGGTTTAAAGCTGGATCTGCCTTAAACCATCTACGTAACACATAAATTTTATGTGACAAAACATTGCATAAAAAACGACTTCTGCACTGGAAAATATCAGCATAGTCTGAATTTGTACAAAAAAAGGGGTTCAATGATTTATTAACATAAAACATTGAACCCCTTTTTTAACTCTGGCGGAGAGAGAGGGATTCGAACCCTCGGTGGAGTATTATCCCCACACTCGCTTAGCAGGCGAGCACCATCGGCCAACTCGGTCATCTCTCCATTAAAAATGGCGGAGGAAGTAGGATTCGAACCCACGGTACTTTCGTACAACGGTTTTCAAGACCGCCGCCTTCAACCACTCGGCCATTCCTCCGCTTTGACAGCTTATTACCATCTGATTTTTAGAATGTCAATAAAATGCATATAAAATAAATTTTTAAACATTTTTGTAATATTTTTTCGTGTATTTTTGTCTTTTATGGTAGTATTTTTTATCCTGTTTCATTTTATCATCATAGTCTTTTATACTGCCAATTACGTTCTCCTTATCAATATACAATTTGAACAATATTATGAATGAAAAAGACGGCATAAAGGTACAGCTTGAAGATCTTACAACTCTGTATGAAATAACCAAAGAGCTTGCCTCTTCTCTGCAGTTAAGTGATTGTCTCGAAAAAATTATGCAAACCCTTTCAGAAATGAAAAAGATGGAAAACGGGACAGTCACAATAGTCAATCCAATTACTGGAAAACTAGAAATTGAAGTTGCTCATGACATAACTCCTGAAAACAGGGAACGCGGTAAATATAAGATAGGGGAGGGGATCACTGGTAGAGTGGTAGCAACAGGTGAACCCATTATTGTCCCACATATTGCTGAAGAGCCCAATTTTTTAAACAGAACCAGATCACGCGGAAATTTAAGTGAACAAAACAGATCATTTCTCTGTGTTCCGGTTAAAGACGGTAGTAGAGTCATCGGTGCCTTGAGCGTGGATCGAATTTACGAATCCGGTCTAACTGATCAGGCAAACAAGGATCTCCAGTTTTTGACCATTTTAAGTTCAATTATTGCTCAAACCACCAAGAGAATACAGATTGTTAATAAGGAAAAAGACCAGCTCCATACTGAAAATCTAAAATTAAAAAGAGAGCTGTCAGAAAAAAACAGAATTAACGATATTGTCGGCAACTCTGCGAGAATGCAGGACGTGTACGAAATGATTTACCGGGTTGTCGATTCAAACGCCACCGTTTTACTACGCGGTGAATCTGGTACTGGAAAAACCCTGGTTGCCAAAGCATTACATTACAACAGTAAAAGAAGTGAAAAACCTTTTATTGTTGTCAATTGTTCTACTCTTCCTGATACCCTTTTGGAAAGTGAGCTCTTCGGGCACGAAAAAGGAGCATTTTCAGGTGCCACAGAACAAAAAATAGGACGTCTTGAACAGGCAGAGGGTGGAACCCTGTTTTTAGATGAAATAGGTGATATAAACCATTCTATTCAAGCAAAACTTCTCCATGTCGTTCAGGAAAGAAATTTTCAACGCCTTGGTTCCATAAAATCGATCGATTGTGATGTGCGTCTGGTCGTGGCAACAGACAGAAACCTTGAAAAGGCTGTGGAAGATAAAAAATTTAGGGAAGATCTTTATTATCGCCTTAACGTTTTTCCGGTATATATACCTCCTCTTCGAGAAAGAAGAAGTGATATCCTTCTTATTTCTGAATTTTTCCTGGAAAAGTTTGCTAAAGAAAACAACAAGGTAATCAAAAGAATTTCCACCTCCGCCATAGATATGCTTATGCAGTACCATTGGCCAGGTAATGTAAGAGAACTTCAAAACTGTATTGAACGGGCGGTTTTGATTTGTGATGATGATTCTTTAAAAAGCATTCATCTTCCCCCGACTCTTCAAACTGCCGACAGGGAAAATGGAAAAAATCCACTCTCTTTGGCTTCTGCTGTAGAAAATTTCGAAAAAGAACTTATTATAGACGGATTAAAGCAAAACAATGGCAATCAAACAAAAACTGCCAAATACCTTGATACGAGTTTGAGAATTATTAACTATAAAATTCATCAGTATAATATAGACCCTAAAAAGTATAAGATATAGTTTTGAAATTACTTCTTCACAGTTGTTGTGCACCATGCACAATTTATCCCCTGATGGAACTCAGTGATGCAGGACTTTACAGTTCCATAGAGGTACTTTTTTATAATCCAAATATTCATCCCTATACAGAATATAGAAACAGGTTAAATGCATTAAAGGAGTTTTTAGAGAAGAAGCATATTAAATTACATGTACCCGAAGAATATGAATTGCAGACTTTCTTCAGACGAGTTGTAAATAATGAAACCAAGAGATGTACTGCCTGTTATGAAATCCGGATTGATTATTCCATTGATTACATGAAAAATAATGGATTTGATGCATTTTCAACTACTCTTCTTTATTCCAAATATCAGCGTCATGAATTAATTAAAAACTATGCTGATCTTAAATGCAGTGAAAACGATTTGGGTTTTGCCTATGAAGATTTTCGAAAGGGTTGGCAATTTGGCATAGATAAATCCATTGAATTTGAAATGTACAGACAAAAATATTGTGGCTGCCTTTACAGTGAACAGGAACGGTTTGATAACAGGTGGAAAAAACGACAGAAAAAACTCATTAAAAGTCAAAATAATCAGGAAAGGTAAACAATGGTCAGTATCATAATACTTGCAACATCCAACAAGAATAAGATTAAAGAATTTCAGGAAATATTAAAGGATTTTAAAATAGAAATAAAATCCATTGGTGACTTTCCCAACCTGCCTGAACCGGTGGAGGATGGTGAAACATTTGATGATAATGCCTACATCAAAGCATCCCATGCAGCAAAAATTCTTGGTCTTCCAGCAATAGCCGATGATTCCGGGCTGGTTGTTGAAGCACTTGATGGAAAACCCGGTGTTCATTCTGCCCGTTATGCCGGTGAAAATGCAACCGATGAAGAAAATTGTGCAAAATTACTCGAAGAGATGAAAAATCATCGCAATCGAAATGCCAAATTTGTCTGTAATCTTTCCATTGCAGTACCCGCAGGTCCAGCCCTTACCTACGAAGCAGAGTGTGAAGGCATACTGCTCAGGGAAAAAAGAGGTAATTCCGGTTTCGGTTATGATCCACTTTTTTATTTTGAGGAATACGGCAAGACCTTTGCCGAATTAAGTATGGAAGAGAAAAATAAGGTGAGTCACCGAGGCAAGGCTCTTGCAGAATTCAAATCTGAGTTACCAAAGGTCATAAAATGGCTTGAACAGCGACTATTTGAAGCAAAGCCACCAAAGCCTGATCACAGTCAATTTGAAAATAATGACTGGTCAGATGAAATGTAAATTTATTCCGGTTTCAAATCTCTTGAAAGAAGATCCCTAACCGCTAAAGAACAATCCTTGTTTTCATATAAAATCTTATAAACTTGCTCAAGAATTGGCATATCCAGTTTCAATTCCTGGGCAAGTTTATATACCGATTTGGTTGTCTTGACTCCTTCTGCAACCATATCCATTTCTTCAAGAATTTCTTCCAGAGTCATCCCCTGACCAAGCTTGAAACCAACGGTACGATTTCGGCTCATTTCACTGGTGCAGGTCAGAAGCAAGTCTCCAAAACCACCTAGACCATAAAATGAATCTGTTTTTCCACCAAGGCTCTCTCCTAATCGGGCTATTTCAGTAAGCCCTCTGCTTATAAGAGCTGCGCGGGAATTTAATCCATAACCGAGTCCATCACTAATACCAGTTGCCACGGCAATAATATTTTTTAAAGCTCCACAAATTTCCAGACCTAATACATCCTCGGTGGTATAAACCCTTAAATAGTAGTGAGAAAAAATTTGCTGTAATTCTTCAGCCCTTTTAACATTTTCACACCCTATTGTTACCGCTGTTACTTTTTTTTCAATTACTTCCCAGGCAAAAGATGGTCCACTTAACACAGCAAGATCAATAGTTGGTTTAACCTCAGCTTTTTCAACGCAATCATGCATCACCTGACTCATGGTTTGTAACGAATCGTTTTCTATTCCTTTTGTTGCAGAAACAACTACAGAATCATTTTTCAGGTACGGTAGCAGCTGATTAAAAACTGATCGATAGACGTGAGAGGGGACAACCATACAAATTATAGAACAATCCTTTGTACATTCCTCCAATGAATTTGTTGGTAATATATTTGTATGTAGAGAGTAACCTGGAAGATATTTTTTGTTTTCGTTGTCATTTTTAAGGTCTTCAACATGGGATTTTCGATGAGCCCATAAATTAACCGTAACACCTTTATCGGCTAAAACACTCGCAATAGCCGTTCCCCAGGAACCTGCTCCTATTACACTTATTTTACCTTTATTCATCATCCTCATCATCGTTGCATGTCTCCTTGGCAACACAGTCCATGCTTACGACTTTTTCACCTTTTTCAATATTGATAAGTTTTACTCCCTGGGTATTTCGTCCAATAATTCTAACCGATTCAAGATTCATTCGAATCATTTTACCACTATCGGCAATAAGGATAATTTCGTTATCATCATTAACCTGCATTGCACCGATCACCGCACCGTTTCTTTCACTGCGTTTAATGGCAAAAATACCCTTTCCACCACGTTTTTGAATACGGTATTCACTGACCGGACTTCTCTTACCAAAACCATTTTCGGTAACCACCAGAATTGAATCATCATTTGATATGACAATTGCGCCGACCACTTCATCATTTTCATTAAGACGAATACCACGAACACCAGCGGCTGTTCTTCCCATGGTTCGAATATTTGATTCATGGAAATGAATACACATTCCCTCCTTGGAAACAAGGAATATGGTATCATCACCATTTAAGATATGAGCACCAATTATTTCATCTCCCTCTCGAATAGTTAATGCCCGCTTTCCTTTGCGAAGTGGACGGTTGAATTCTTTAAGACTGGTCTTTTTAATCCGTCCAAACTTGGTTATCATCATGATTGATTTTGAAGATTCCTCGTCCTCAAAATCTGTAACCGGCAGAATTGCCGCAACCTTTTCATCTTCTGCCAGATGAAGGAGATTAACTATAGCCTTACCCCTTGCAGTTCTGCTTGCCTGGGGAAGTTGATAGACCTTTCGCCAAAATACTTTGCCGTAGTTGGTAAAAAAGAGGAAAGTATCAAGGGTCGATGCCACATACAGATGGGAAACAAAATCTTCTTCTATATTTTTAACCCCTTTAATCCCCTTACCGCCACGATTCTGGGATCTATATAAAGTCACAGGGTTTCTTTTTATATAACCTGAATGAGTAACTGTTATAGCCATATCTTCAGGTGCTATAAGATCTTCCGGTAAGATTTCATCAACGGCATCTATTATCTCTGTTCTTCGTTCATCACCGTAAATTTCTTTTAATTCATTAAACTCATCCTTGATTATCTGCATAACCAAAGCTTCATCGCCCAAAATTTCCTTTAATTTTTTAATTTCTTCTAAAATTTCCTTGTAATCCTGGGCAATTTTATCCCGTTCAAGACCGGTTAATCTATGCAGACGTAAATCAAGAATATGCTGTGCCTGAACTTCAGATAAAGAAAATCTGGCTATTAATCCTTCTTTTGCTTCCTTACTGGTTTTTGAACCGCGAATAAGAGCCACAACTTCATCAAGATTGTCTATGGCTATATTTAATCCTTCGAGTAAATGGGCCTTTTCTTCCGCTTTACCAAGATCGTAGGCCGTCCTTCTGTAGACAACAACCTTTCTGTGAAGAATAAAATGTTCAAGAATTTGTTTTAAATTAAGTATTTCTGGTTTGTTATTAACAATGGCAAGAAAAATAATTCCAAAAGACTTCTGCATCGGTGTCATCTTATACAACTGGTTGATAACCACCTCGGCAATTTCATCCTTTTTCAGTTCAAGCACTATTCGTAGTCCCTGCCTGTCAGATTCATCACGTACTTCTGAAATTGATGTAATTTTCTTGTCTTTTACCAGTTCAGCAATTTTTTCTACCAGCGAAGCCTTATTTTGCTGATAAGGAATTTCGGTAATGATGATGGCTTCCCTCTTACCATCCTTTAATTTTTCGATATGGGTCAACGCACGCATCACCACAATTCCACGACCGGTTTCATATGCCTCACGAATTCCTGCCCTGCCGCATATTTGTCCACCGGTTGGAAAATCAGGTCCGGTTATAATCGACATTAATTGATGAACCGTCAGATTAGGATCATCAATCATTGCAATAAGGCCATCGAGTACTTCAGAAATATTGTGTGGAGGAATATTGGTTGCCATACCAACCGCAATACCTGAAGAACCATTTATCAGCAGGTTAGGAATTTTAGTTGGCATTATTGCCGGCTCGGTCAGAGAATTGTCATAGTTTGGAACAAATTCCACCGTCTCTTTTTCAAGATCAGCAACAATCTCTCTGTCAATACGGGTCATCCTCGCTTCGGTATATCGCATAGCGGCAGGAGAATCGCCATCCATCGATCCGAAGTTTCCCTGACCATCAACCAGTGGATAACGCATGGAAAAATCCTGTGCCATCCTGACAATTGTATCATAGGCTGCAGTGTCGCCATGTGGATGAAATTTACCAATAACATCACCGACAATACGTGCCGATTTAACATATGGTCGGTTGTGAAAAACACCAAGTTCACGCATCGCAAAAAGAGCCCTTCTGTGAACTGGTTTTAAACCATCACGTACATCAGGCAAGGCTCTACCAACAATTACGCTCATTGCGTAATCCAGATAGGATTTTTTCAGTTCTTTTTCAACGGATATGGACGGGAAAAGTTCCTGGTTATTATTGTTTTCTGTGCTCATATATTTATGTGTTCGCTTTTATAATAAAATCATTAATGAGATTAATATCCTATATATCCAGATCTGTTACTTCCAGGGCATGATTCTGAATAAACTCTCTTCTTGGCTCAACCTTATCTCCCATTAATGTTGTAAACATATCATCAGCCTGTTCAGCATCTTCAATCTTCACCTGGACAAGGGTACGATTTTCAGGATTCATGGTTGTTTCCCAAAGTTGATCAGGATTCATTTCACCGAGTCCCTTATATCTTTGTAAATGACTGCCTTTAAATGTTTCTTCCCTTACAATCTGTACCATTGAATTCCAGTCAGAAGCAGCTATTTCTCTTTCAGTACCACTCTTTGCCCGTTTACTAATGGTAAAGGAAGATTTGATATATTTCTTGATCGAATCAAATATTTCAAGTGCCGATCTGTACTCATTGATAAGAGGAATCTGGGGACCAAGAGTCATCATTATCTGTGCTTTTCCCTTGACCGCGATATCCACTTCATAACAATCCGGCCTCCACCTGCAGGACCGCACATTACCTATAATAAATTTTTCCTCTGGGAGTTTATCCAGAAGAGAATCTATATATTGCTTTTCATTGAATTGATCCGCCGATCTTATACCATTATCGAGAAGAAAATAGAGCATTTCCTCCCAGACATTCATGCGATTCATATAAGCAACAATTCTTTGATATATTGAAAGATTATTAAGAAGAGTTACCATATTTTCACCAAATATCTCTTCTTCGCTATCGATCACCTTGATACGCATGAGTTCACTTGCCTGACTAAACAGATAACTGTTCAGCTCACTATCATCGAGAAAATATTTTTCACTTTTTCCCTTACCAAGACGATACAGTGGCGGTTGACCTATATAAACAAAACCCTGTTGAATGAGCGGCAACATCTGACGATAAAAGAAGGTAAGGAGAAGGGTACGAATATGTGCCCCATCCACATCGGCATCAGTCATAATAATGATTTTATGATACCGCAGTTTTTCAAGCTCAAATTCGTCTTTACCGATGCCGCAACCAAAGGCGGCAATCAGCTGCTTAATCTCTTCACTGTTTAATATTTTATCAAATCTTGCCTTTTCAACGTTGAGAATCTTACCTCTGAGTGGCAAAATAGCTTGAACCGAACGATCTCTACCCTGTTTTGCCGAACCACCTGCCGAATCACCCTCAACAATAAATATCTCTCTCTTGGCAGGATCCTTTTCCTGGCACTCTGCAAGTTTTCCCGCCATCAAAAGAGAAGTGGAACCTTTTTTCCTGGATAAATCCCTTGCCTTTTTAGCCGCTTCCCTGGCTCTTGCCGCCTCAACCACCTTGGTAAGAATTCTCTTTGCAACCTGTGGATTTTGTTCAAGAAAAATAGTTAATTTTTCGGTACAAATAGATTCTACTATGGATTTTACTTCTGAATTACCAAGCTTGGTTTTGGTCTGCCCCTCAAATTGCGGGTCAGGAACATGAACGGAAATAACGCAGGTAAGTCCTTCCCGCACATCATCACCACTCATTTTTTCTCTGAGATTCTTGGGAATTATATCATCATTGGCATATTTATTAATACATTTGGTCAATGAAGATCTGAATCCGGCAACGTGGGTACCTCCTTCTCTTGTATTGATATTATTGACAAAAGAAAAAAGTCTTTCAGAATATCCATCAAA
>PDWI01007000.1_pt1 | contig 13912 bp, 10 predicted proteins | sample 1430891 | NCBI WGS metagenome assembly PDWI01 (sample SAMN01162508, study PRJNA174530) | Oral metagenome, whole genome shotgun sequencing project. | biome: Marine environment; feature: Marine mammal; material: Swab sample of the gingival sulcus; isolation source: swab sample of gingival sulcus...
CATTTGAGCATAAAAAAAAGATTAATTCGTTTGATTATAGAAAAGATAAGAGGGAATCTTGTCGATGTATATTCGTCTGCGGTAAATGAAATTATCTCTCTAAGTGATAATGATAATGCTGGAAAACAGATAGAATTTAAAAACATAATATTTGAGGTGAGTAGGGATAAGATGCTCATAGCACCTCTTATTGAGGATGAATTGGAAGAACGAGTTCTTAGCTTGGGTGAAAATACATATAATGGCGCTCGTATTTTAGTGAAGACAATCGATTATGATACAGCCTTAGACTATGAATCGAATCGCAAAGGTGAAAATGCTTATATCATTCTGCCAGAAAAATATCTTCACGAACAGTTGATTCTAAGGAGGAGAAAGGCGGGGGACTACATAAAGCCGAAACGTTTAAAAGGTAAGAAAAAGAGTTTAAAAAAATTGTATATTGATTATAAGCTCAGTAGGATAGAAAAGGCTAGGCAAATCGTCCTCTCCAAAAATGACGAAATCCTCTGGGCGCTAGGCTTAGAGAAAATAGACAATATAGAAATGATCGAGAAATATAAGAATGAAAAATTTTTATTAATGGAACTTTTCAACTTGTGATTCTACGCTTTTTATGTTACTATTACATAGGTTTTTATATAGTTACTAAGAAAATATAACATGATTAACATGAGGAGGTTTTGATGAAAAAAATATTGAAAGGTAGTGGGATATACTTAATCCTGATCTTTGCAATATTACTTATTTATTGGTTCATGTGGGATACCCCAAATGCCAAGGAAACATGGCCAATATCAAAAACTATTGTAGAAATAGAAAATGGAAATGTAAAGTCGGTCGATATTAAAAACAATACTATTATTGTAGGTAAAACGAAGACTGGCAAGGATTTTGATAGTTATATACCTTTTATTTTAAAAGATGAGTTAGGTAGAGTTTTATATAATAAATCCTTAGAAAATAAAATAAAATTGGAAGGTGAAGAACCTCAGGAGGGCTCAATACTCACTGACATCCTGCCTATGATTTTCACCGTGATAATATTTGCGGTTATATGGTTCTTCTTTATGCAATCTTCTGCTGGTGGCGGTTCAAAGGCTATGAGCTTTGGTAAGTCAAAGGCAAAACTCCATAAAGCAGATAAGCGTAAGAAAGTTATCTTTGATGATGTGGCTGGTTTAAAAGAGGAGAAAGAGGAGCTGTATGAGCTTGTAGACTTCCTGAAAAATCCACAAAAATATAATTCTTTAGGCGCTAGAATACCAAAAGGTGTATTGATGGTAGGTAGACCTGGAACGGGTAAGACTTATCTTTCTAGAGCGGTTGCTGGGGAAGCGGGCGTTCCGTTTTTCAGTATAAGTGGTTCTGACTTTGTAGAAATGTTCGTAGGTGTCGGTGCATCTAGGGTCAGAGATATGTTTGAAACCGCTAAGAAAAATGCTCCTTGTATTATTTTTATAGATGAGATTGATGCCGTAGGTAGAAGGCGTGGAGCTGGTCTGGGCGGTGGACACGACGAACGTGAACAGACGCTGAACCAACTTTTAGTAGAGATGGACGGTTTTAGTGATAACCAAGGGATCATCATCATGGCTGCTACAAACAGACCAGATATCTTGGATCCGGCACTCTTAAGACCAGGAAGATTTGACAGACAGGTTATGATAGGACTTCCTGATATAGAGGAAAGAGAAAAGATACTTGAAATCCATTCTAGGAATAAACCAGTAGCTCCTCATGTAGACTTCAAGGTTATTGCCAGAGGAACACCAGGTTTTACACCTGCTGATTTGGAAAACGTTTTAAATGAAGCAGCTATATTAGCGGCTCGTAAAAATGAAGCCCAGATAACCGAAGCTACCATAGAAGAAGCGACGACGAAGCTAATAGCTGGCGTAGAAAAGAAAAGCAGAGTTATTACGGAAAAAGAAAGAAAACTTACTGCCTTCCATGAAGGTGGTCACGCAATAGTTGGAAGGGTGTTATCACCAGAAGACCCTGTTCATCAGGTTACTATTATACCTAGAGGAATGGCGGGCGGATTTACCCTTCAGCTTCCAGCGGATGAGAGATATTATAAGTCTAAAACTGAAATGGAAAATGAGATTTGTGTACTCCTAGGTGGAAGAATGGGTGAAAAACTCGTTATGGGTGACATTTCAACAGGTGCTAGTAACGACTTAGAAAAAGTTACGAAGTTGGCTAGGGCAATGGTTACCAAATATGGTATGGCAGAGGAATTATCTGTTATGTCTTATGCCTCAGATGATGATGAAGTATTCCTAGGACGTTCTATGGGTCACGTAAAACAAAACTCTGAACACGTTCAAGCAGAGATTGATAGAGCGGTTAGGAGAATAGTGGATACAGCATATGAAAAGACAGAAAATATACTGAGAGAGTATATGCCTAACCTAGAGCGGGTTGCGGAAGCTCTCCTAGAATTTGAAACCATATACAATGATGAATTTGAGGCTGCGTTCTCAGACGGCATAGAGAAAGTTAGAGAAGTCAGGGAAAATGCCAGAAGGAAAAACAAGCAGTCAATGGACGAATACAAAGAAAAAAAAGCGAAGGAAGAAGCGTTAAAAGCTGCTGAAGAAGCTTTGAAGAGAGAGGCTCAAGAAGCTCTCTTCAGAGGGGCGGAAGAAACTAAAAAAGAGGAAGATAATTAATTTAAAGCAGAGTATTGGCAAAGTCAATACTCTCTTTCTTTTATAATTTGCTGAGGGATTAGAAGTATGAAAAAAATTATCAATGAAATTTTTATCATTATATTTGTGCTTGCTGCCATGTATTTGATTTCTTCATCTGGATACGAGTATGAGGATGAGAAACATGGTTTTCACTCTAAGTCTAGCGAAAAGGTGAATGAGAAAAATCAGCTGGAAATAGGAGAACTTGAAGAAAAAAATAGGTGCAGTAAACTGAAAAAAGCTAAAGAAGAACTGAAATTATACCGATTACTCAAGAAGGACGGATTAATTAGATGCGTCACTGTAGTTACTGAAGAAAAGGTATTAGACATAAATACTTCTACCTCGTATGAATTGTGTGAAATAAAGGGTATAGGAAAGACTTTATCTAAGAGGATAGTGGACTACAGAGTAGAAAATGGAATCTTCAATGATGCGAAGGAATTGATAAACGTAAAGGGAATTGGAGAGAAAAAACTCAGTAAAATAATAAACAATTAATATAGATCCTTTTGGAGGCAGAAGTGGGAAGTCAAGTGTTATTCATGTCAAGCGTATTCGGCTTTGTCAGTTTAGTTTATATTTTAATAGCCCTGTATGGATTGTCATTAAACTTTGAAAGTAGAATAAACAGAGTATTCTTTTTGATGGGCGTTTCTTTAAGTATATGGGGGTACTCATATTCTGTTTCAACATCTGCTGATACTCCTCAAATAGCCCTATTATTCAATAGGATTTCTGTTTTAGGCTGGGGGTTTTTCTATGCTTTTTTGCTTCATTTTACCAAGCTTTTAGCGAATGGAAACAAAAAAATATCGAAAAAATATTACTTTTTAATATATTCACCATCCATCTTATTTACTTTTGTTTTTGGACTGCTAGATTCAGCGATATCTCAATGTCATATAGTCTTGAGCACATGGGGATATACTAATGTGGCTCCTCCTACTTTTTTAAATCATTTCTTTAATGTGTATTGTGCTGTATTTGCTTTCTTATCAGTCAGAAATACCATTCAGTGGTATAATAGAACAGGTCTTAAAAAGATTGTAAAACTGGTTAAAATGACCGTCGTTTTATCGGTTTTATCCATTCTCTTTTCTTTTCTCAGTGATGTAATCTTGGTTAGATTATTAGGTTATCATACCTTACAATTGACCATCATTTGGTTATTCCCATCTGTTTTATGTATGTTTTACGCCATTGTTAAGGGGGAAACACTGCATTCGGAACTGACTATTGATATCGATATATTAAATGAGAGCGATTCTTATATTAAATCTTATAATATAATAGGGTATACCTATGTCTTTGTTTCTTATGTTATCTATTTCTTGGATTATTTGTTTTCGAACCATCGTGGATATGATATCATACTCTTATCAGTATCTGGGATCATGATAGGCTGTTTACATTTTTTCTTGTCTAATGCATTTAAAAATGGAAATACTCGTAATTTATTTTTGACTCTTTTGTATATGATAAAATTAGGTTTTATATCATTTATCTATTATCCAAGTGTTGCAGTTACTATATGGGGCGTTTTCCTATGTTACCTAGCGCTTACAAGTCTCTTTAAGAGTATGAAGTATTCTTATTTTATGATTATATTCATGCTTCTGGTAACAGCGTTTTATTGGTACACGACGCCAGAAATTGTGGTTACTTTAACGTGGAGAGATTATTTTGGTAGAATCGGTATCACCATGGTATTCTCGTTTTTAATTTTATATATCAATAGCGAGTATAGAAAAAAACAGGAGATTAACATTAAGCAAATAGAAAAACAAAAAACAATTAGTTATTTCTCTAGAAAAGTGATTGATTTAAGTGTGGAAAATTCGGATGAAAAGACCTTTGAATTTTTAGGTATCATGAACGAAGGTTTTAATATTTCTCGCTCATACTATATCCAATTAGATGAAGAGGGGGAGTGTAGTAGAACTTTTTTCAAAGAGGGAAATTTTAAACATCTAAGTAATAATTATGATAATACTATTTTTTCTATTAATGAAGATTGGCTAAAGGAAGTGAAAGAGAAAAAAGAAATCTTAGTTTGGTCTATTAATTCTATGGATTCAATTCCCGATTCTGTTAAGCAGGCTTTTGAGGAGAGAAAAGTGAATGCCTTTTATGCGGCGATTATAGAAGTGGAGTCAAAACTTCGATCTTTACTTGTTGCAGAATTTGTTTACTCTGAAGAAAGCGTGTTTTTAAGTATTTATAAGGATATGTTTAGAAACTTGATTATAGACTCTGTGAGAAAGATGGATGCTGAGAGAGAACTTCTACAAATTGCGAATTTCGATGATGTCACTGGTTTAAGGACTAGGGTATATTTTGCGAAGAGCGTCTCAAAAATATTAGCTGAAAATAAAAACAAATCTTACTATGTCATATACTTAGATATTGATAACTTTAAGACGGTAAATGATACCTTTGGTCATGTTGTGGGGGATAAGGTTTTAGTTAGTGTGGCTCAACTATTAGAGAGAATGGGTAAGGATGAAGACGTGGTAACTAGAATCAGCAGTGATGAATTTGTTATTTTCTGCGACCCTTCTTATGATAAGGAAGAAATAGAAGAATTTTCAAAAAATATAGTGTACAATATGAAAAATGGATTGAAAATAAATGATAATAATTTTAGGTTGAATATCAGTATAGGAATATCTCATTATCCTGAAGACGGTGATAACCTCGAAATGTTAGTGAAGAATGCGGATATTGCTATGCATAAGTCGAAGGATTTGCCTTATAAAAAGTATCGTTTCTGTGAAGAAGGGGATAAAGAGCAGGTTATCGAAGATGCTAAGTATACTGATAAGCTTTATTATGCCTTAGCAAATGAGGAATTCTTTGTCGTATACCAGCCACAAGTTTCCCTTAAAGATCATTCAATTGTAGGAGCTGAAGCTCTCCTTAGGTGGGAATCTAAAGACTTTGGCATGGTTTCTCCAGTTAAGTTTGTTCCGATACTTGAACGAACAGGTCTCATAGTAGAAGTGGGCGAATATATAATAGTTCAAGTTATTAAAGAGCAGCTGAAGATGAAAAAGATGGGCTTTGGGAATGTTCGATTTTCTATTAATTTATCGGTGGTTCAGTTTTTGGATACTAGTTTTTTGGATAAACTTGAAAACATCCTTGATAAGTATGATGTAGATCCAGAATTTATAGAGTTTGAGCTCACAGAAAGTATCGCTATAAATGATAATTCCTTTGTCATAGATTCTTTTACGAAGCTAAAGAAAATGGGATTCTCTATAGCTATCGATGACTTTGGTACGGGTTACTCATCTCTGAATAGGTTGCAGCAACTTCCTATCGACAGACTTAAAATAGATAAGAGTTTTGTGGATGGGATAGGAAAGCTTGATAAGAGAGAGAGTATCGTAAACATCGTCATTGAGTTTGCTAAAATCTTGGGGCTTACTTCTATTGCAGAGGGAACTGAAAACCTAGAGCAAGTAAATTATCTGAGGGAACACTCTTGTGATGAAGTTCAGGGGTACTATTTTGCCAAACCTATGAAGAGCGATGACTTTGAAGATTTTATCAGAAACTATAAGCCTGAATAAGTTCTTGTACACACTTTATTTACAATTTGTTATAAAACTTAATTTTTGATTTTTTGATAAAATAAGCAAAATCTTATCTATAGTTATATATTATTTTCTTGTTGTTTACAATTGAACTATTGAAATAGGCCTCGCTTCGTATTATAATGACGTAAGGAGGATATTCATATGCATATAAAAGATAATTTAATAAAAAATTATTCTAATGTGTTTGATTTTGAAGATGAATTTGTTCTTGGAGAATATAAATTTGATTTATATGCTAAGTTTTATCAAGAAAATTTGAAGTATTTTGGAAGTAAAAAGATAGAGGTATACTCGTTCACGAATAATGAACACTTGTTTTATAAACATCTTGGCAATAATCAAATAGATTTTGGTGAGATAAAAAACGTTTTATTATATGCTTATAAAAATCTCGTGAAAGTAGATGATAAGCATATGTCTTCGTTGATTACTCTAATTTATTCAGTCGATTCTTTAAAAGATTCCGAAAAAAAATTAATCAAGAAATTTTCATTTTATAAATCATACATGTTTGGTTTAAAGGGATATGTTAACGGGAAGCTTATCGTTTTAGACTTAGGAGAAAACAAAGCATATGAAAACAAAATGGCAAAGGGAGATGCGATTAAGCTTAAATTATTATCTTAATCGTCCTCTAAATCAAGAAAGGAGTTTTTTATGAATTCTGTATTTTTAGTACTAATAGCGGTGGTGCTGTTTGCCATAGCCTATGTTAGTTACGGTGGTTATATTGCTAAAAAATGGGGCTTTGATCCTAGTAGAAAGACGCCTGCTCATACCTTGAGAGATGACGTTGACTATGTTCCGGCTAAGGCACCTGTTCTTTTAGGTCACCACTTTTCATCAATAGCTGGTGCTGGTCCAATCGTTGGACCTATTGCGGCTGCAGTTTTTGGTTGGATTCCCGTATTTTTGTGGGTAGTGTTTGGATCAATATTCTTCGGAGGAATACATGACACAGGTTCTTTATTCGCTTCGATTAGACATGATGGGAAATCACTTGGCGAGGTTATAGGTGCTAACTTGGGAAGAACTGGTAAAGTATTATTTGCTACCTTCTCATGGCTGACATTATTACTTGTCGTTGCGGCCTTTACTAACATCGTAGCGAAGACCTTTGTGTCTGTTCCATCTGCTGCGACAGCATCATTACTATTTATCTTGCTAGCGATTGTATTTGGATATTTCGTTTATCGTAAAGGTGTTAGCTTGGGAATAGGAACCGTTTTTGGTGTAATTGGTCTATGCCTTAGTATATGGCTTGGTCAGTTATTCCCACTTAATCTTAGCGTAAATACATGGATGATTTTGATGCTGATTTATATCTTTGTGGCTTCAGTTACGCCAGTTTGGATACTACTACAGCCACGTGATTATCTAAATTCATTCCTACTCTATGCGATGCTTTTAGGTGGAATAGTGGGCGTATTCTTGTATGCACCTACACTTAAAATTCCAGCTTTTGCAGGTTTTGCGGTACCAAAGGGTGATGGTTTTACTTATCTATTCCCATTCTTATTCGTAACAGTTGCCTGCGGAGCGGTATCAGGCTTCCACTCGTTGGTTGGTTCTGGAACCACTTCTAAGCAGTTAGACTCTGAAAAAGATTTGAAACTTATCGGTATGGGCGCTATGCTTATCGAGGGTGTTTTAGCGGTAGTTGCTCTAATCACAGTAGGTTATTTGGCTACTGGAGAGGCAGCAGAATTGGGATTGGCTAGTCCTATCGCTATATTCTCTCATGGACTTGGAACGTTTATGACATCGTTTGGCTTACCATATGCTTTAGGTAACAGTTTTACAGCTCTTGCGATTTCAGCATTTGCTTTGACATCACTTGACACAGCGACTAGACTAGCTAGATTTATATTCCAAGAAGCCTTCTCTAAGGCTGGTGAAAATGCGAACCAATCTGATAAATTGATTACAAACAGATTTGTATCTACTGGAATTACAGTTGCTTTATCAGGTGTATTAGCATTTGCTGGTTGGAAGATTATTTGGCCTATATTCGGTTCAGCGAACCAATTACTAGCTGCGGTTGCTCTATTAGCGATAGCAGTTTACTTGAAGAAGTCAGGAAGAAGCTTCAGCGTAGTTATATTGCCTATGGTAATAATGTTTGCCGTTACGCTAAGTGCGTTGATTTTCTTAATCAAAGGGAACTTGGCGGGCGCTGCAGAAGATCCTACAAAATATGTATTGGTATTCTTTGCGATTGCGTTGTTTATGCTAGCTTTCGTTTTGATCGGTATATCTGTCAAAGCCTTCAAGAATGAACATGAATTGGGTGAAGAAGCTAACAAATAATTTGATTTTATGATTAAGGCGTAATGGCTCTATGCCATTACGCTTTTAATTTTATTAGGAGGCTTTATGAAGTTTTTAGAATTTATAAAACTTTTTTTTTCTGGCGCTTTAGATTTTAATAATATGTCCACCTCTAGACTCTCTTACGCTCATGATGATAGCTTAGAGGAGTTTTTATTGTTAGCGTTTAGTGATGTCATTGGAATAGACCTACCCACATCTTATTATGCCTTGGAATTATATCCCTATCTTATAGAAGACATTATGAGGTGGAAGGATTTCTCTAACAGCAGGAAGTCTGTTTGGGAAGACAAGGGATCGAAGATGGATTACGATTATTAAGGAGAGTAAGATGGGTAAAATAGTGTTTTTTGGTGGTAAGGGAGGCGTCGGAAAGACGAGTTGTTCAGGTGCATTCTCCTTACAGAAAAGTATAGAGGGAAAGAGGGTTTTACTTATTTCTACTGACCCTGCTCACTCGGTTTCGGATTTATTCGAAGCGAAGATTGGCAATGAAATAGTAGAGTTAAGAAAAAATCTCTTTGCCACAGAGATAAATCCAGAAGAGGAAGCGGAAAAGTATATAGAGGGCATAAGAAGAAATATAAAAAAGATTTACAGTCAGGTGGTCATAGCGGAGATAAATAAGCAGTTAGATTCAGCGAAGGTCTCTCCTGGAACTTACGAGGCTGCCCTTTTTGATAAAATGATAGAAATAATAAATCAAACTAGTGAAGATTATGATTACATCGTCTTTGATACTGCCCCTACAGGTCATACGGTGAGGCTCCTCACTCTTCCTGACCTTTTGGATTCATGGGTGAATAGCCTGCTTCAAAAGAGAAAACAAACGATTCAATATAAAGAAATGAGTGAATCGGTGAGAGTTGGTAGCACGGATGATGAGATTGTAGAAATTCTCACTAGAAGGCAGGAAAATCTGAGGAAGGCAAAGGAAATTCTTTTGGATTCAGGAAAGCTAGGTTTTATGTTTGTCTTAAATGCGGAAAAATTAGCTATTGATGAAACCGTAAAAGCTGTCGATATTTTAAGAAAGTATAAGATTCCTATTTCGGGTTTTGTGGTTAACAGAATCTTACCAGATAATCCTACGGATGATTTCTGGGTGAAGAAAAAGGAAATAGAGGCAAAACATCTGGCTGAAATAGAAGAAAAATTTTCCTATGCTAGGATTTATAAGATACCACTCTTGGTAAGCGATATGAATAATAGGGAGGTTGATGCAATAGCTGAGAATTTTAAAGAATAGCCAGATAGATAGCAGCTTAAGAGAAAAGGAGATGGCTATGAACGCATTAGATGTAGTTGAATTTAGAACTCAGCAAGTAAAGACTGAAGTGAGCACCAGATTGTGCAAAAATGTTATGGAAGAGAATGAAGCGTCAATGCAGAAAATTATGGATATGGCTCCTGATGTATCTGCTATGACTGGAGTTGGAAAACAATTTAATATAAAATTGTAGATTTTAGGGGCTGATTAAGCCCTTTTTTTCTGAGGTTATGATGATACTGATCACGCTTTAAAATTCATATGTATAGGAATAACTGTGTCATTTCGACCGAAGGAGTGAAACGAACGCAGTGGAGAAATCTCATTGCTATAGTTCATTATTTAAAATCACTCTGAAACACATTAGAGAGAAGCGTAAGAACTTGTTCTTAGGTACTTGAATATTACATAGCTTTGTTATAAAATAAAGGTTGGCTTATATATTGTAAGTGTCTTTTTATCTTGCTTTAAAAAAATGGAGAATTATATTACTATGCAGGACTTACACCTTAATTTACAGAGTTTTGATGGACCATTATCATTGCTCTTACACTTAATAGAAAAAAATGATTTGGATATATACGATATTGAAATATCAGTTATCACAGACCAATTTTTAGAATACCTAGAAGTCGCTAAAAAGAATAAGATTGAACTGGCGACTGACTTTGTTTTGATGGCTTCCAATCTTTTGGAAATAAAGGCTAGGATGCTACTGCCAAATGAGAATGATGCCTATAAGGATGTGATATTGATGTCTGAAGATGACCCACGATACGATTTGATGCAAAGACTGATAGAGTATAAGCAATTCAAACAACTGAGCGAGAACTTGGCTGTACTCTATGAGAAGTATGAGGGAAGACGATTTAAAGAAAAGAAATCTCTGCCTAGTGATAAAAAAACGAACATTAATTTTGACGGTATCGATTCTGCCATATTGGGTGCTCTTTATAAAAAGCTCCTCTTAAAAATGCCCTTAGAAGATGAAAATAGAAAGGGGTTCTTTGAATCCATAGAAAGAGAATCGATTGACCTCGAAGAGAGAACAGAGGATATCGTAAGGTATATGAAACAGAGTAAAAAAGCGAAGTTCTTAGATTTAATTCAGGATGCTAGATCTTCTGAAGAACTTATCGTAAGTTTTATCTCCATTCTTAATTTGATGAAAGATAGGGTTATAAGTGCAGTCCAAAACAGCCAGTATGGGGATATAGACTTAGAGTATGTAGGTGTTTAATGATGGAAAAACTAGACTTGAATGAATTGAGCAAACAATTAGAGGCCATTCTTTTTTCTTATGCAGAGGCACTCTCTTATAAGAAGTGTTGTAAGGTGCTAGCTGTAGAATTTGAGGATTTAAAAGAGGCTATAGAGATATTAAAGATGCGCTATAAGGAGAACTCGGCGATAGAATTATTAGAAGTAAATTTGTCCTTACAGCTAGTGGTTAAGGCAGAGTATGCTAACTATGTCGATGAACTTTTTTTAAGTGATAAGAGTAGGGGCTTAAGCAAGGCACAGTTAGAAGTGTTATCCATCATAGCCTATAGGCAGGAAGTGACAAAGCGAGATGTGGAAAGAATAAGAGGGGTTAATTCAGCAAGAGTAGTACAATCCCTGATAGATTTAGATTTAGTGGAGCCTTTAGGAAAGAAAGATGCTCCTGGTTTACCCATTATTTACGGTACCACAGAGACATTTTTAATACGGTTTGGATTAAAGAACATATCGGAGCTTCCAGAACTGGAAAGCCCCGATATGATCAGTTTATTCTCATAGATAAAAAGACAAAAAAATATACAATTAAAATACAATTAGAGGTAGCGATGGCTAAAAAAACAGCAAAAAAAACAACGAAAAAATCGACTTCAAAGTCGAGTAAAAATACGCAGAGTAAAAACAAAAATACAAAAAATACCAAAAGTAGCAATAATACGGGAAAAAAGAAGAGTAAAAACACAAAAAGCTCAAAAAAGAATACATCATTAGAACTGAAGATAATGATTTTATTCTTATTGTTTATTATCTTAGCTATGTCTGTGCATGGTTTTCCTATGGGGATACTTGGGGATAGTATAAGAGCGCTTCTATCAGGCTTATTTTCTGTGTCTATGTATTTTATTCCTTACTTTTTTATTGCCGTTATACTTATTCGCTACATGCGAAAGCTCAGAGAGAATAGAACTAGATATTCCTTTGCCCTGCTTTCTTTATTCTTAGCTCAGACCTTATTTGTGGGGGTTTACAGCAGAGAAAGGTTACATTCCTTGAGTTTTGCTGATATGGGTGAAATCTATACAAATGGAAAAGCCTTTATCGGTTCTGGTTTTATAGGAAATCTCATTTATTCGCCTATATATTCACTCTTTGGCTATATAGGAACCATTCTTTTGATAATTGCCTTATGCTTAGTCTTCCTACTACTTTCTTCTAAATTCAGTCTTTCTGAAATGATGAAAATATTTGGCAAGTCCATTAAAAAGACTGGTGAAAAGGCTGCTGAGTTTAAACGAAAGGAGAATAAACTCTTTGTTCCTGACGGTTCAGAAGAAGAGAAGATGCCTCCCGTTCTTAAATCTCTTCAATCTATTGAGAATGAAGAGAAGCATGAGGAATATATAGAACAGGAATATATAGATGATGAAGTCAGTATAGGGGATGAATACATAGAGAGAGAAGTAGCGATTGAAAAGAGGCAGGCTAATTTTAAATTTATAGATATTCCAAATTCAATGGACGATTATAATCAGGCTGATTTTATGGATGAGGATGTGGATAGTGAAGAGAGTGTTGAATTCAGATATAATTTAAGAGAAGATAGTTCTGAAGATGAAATGATTGAAAATGACTACCTTCCAGAAGAAATGGAGACAATTGAAGAAGTGGACAGCTCAGATGATGTAATAGAGGAACAACAGCCAGCTAGTAACCAAAGCCCTCAGTCTAGCGGAAGGGAATTAAGTACTGATATCACTGATGACGATTATATCCTACCCAGCTTAGATCTTTTGGTGAAGGGCAGTTCAGCTGGGACTTATGAGAGCGAAAGAGATATGGTGAATAAGGCGGCAATCTTAGAAGAAACGTTTAAGAGCTTTAAGGTAGATGCTGATGTGATGAGTGCGGTTCAAGGACCTATGATTACTCGTTTTGAGGTGAAGCCTAAGGCGGGGGTTAAGATTAGTAAGATAGCCTCATTGAGTGATGATATAGCCATGCGCTTGGCGGCAACTAATGTTAGAATACTTGCCCCCATACCAGGGAAATCTGCTGTGGGAATAGAGGTGCCAAATGATACGGTCTCTGTAGTTAGGCTGAGAGATGTTCTAGAATCAACAGCATATTCTAAAGAAAAATCTAAGATAAAGGTCGGCTTGGGTAAAGATATTTCTGGCGGGGAAATAGTCGCGGATTTGGCTAAAATGCCCCACCTTTTAATAGCAGGAGCCACAGGAAGCGGTAAGAGTGTCTGTGTGAATACGATTATTAGCAGTATACTCTTTAATGCGAAACCCAGTGAAGTAAAGTTTCTGATGATAGACCCTAAGGTGGTTGAGCTCAGCGTGTATAATGGGATTCCTCACCTTTTGTTACCGGTTGTTACAGACCCTAGTAAGGCATCGATAGCGCTTAATTGGGCGGTGAATGAAATGACGCAGCGATATGCCAAGTTTGCCGAGTATAGGGTCAGGGATATCAATTCTTATAATGAGAAATATGAAGAGTGGAAGAAAGAGAGAGAAGAGCTAGAAGAGGCTGTAAGTGATATAAAAGAACACGGCATAATGGAAGAAGACGTGATTCCTGAGGAAAATGCAGAAACACCAGATTCAGATAGTAACGTGGTTTACAGAGTGAAAAATGAAGAGCCAGAAGAAAATATCATGGAATTTATGCCTCGAATAGTTATTATTATAGACGAGCTTGCGGACCTCATGGTGGTAGCTGGAAAGCAGGTGGAAGAGTCGATAGCTAGAATAGCTCAAATGGCTAGGGCAGCT
>PDWI01007001.1_pt1 | contig 13912 bp, 17 predicted proteins | sample 1430891 | NCBI WGS metagenome assembly PDWI01 (sample SAMN01162508, study PRJNA174530) | Oral metagenome, whole genome shotgun sequencing project. | biome: Marine environment; feature: Marine mammal; material: Swab sample of the gingival sulcus; isolation source: swab sample of gingival sulcus...
CTTCGTGATATCTACGCTCATTTTTTAAACAATAACCTCTCTCGTAACGAATAATGTAGGGGCATTATATAGAGTCCCCCTGCTTTCATCAAGACCCGGCGCTATGGAACAACAATTCCAATTTCAGGCCTTTGGGCAAACCATTTTTGCATATTTTTCCTGAAAATTAACGTTTTTTTACCTATTTTACCTAAATAAAAAAATCATTTCCTGTCAAGAAAAGAGTTTTTTGCCAAGACAGGGGATTTTGGTTGATTTTGCAATAAAAAAGATTCACGGAACTGCCATAGAACCGGACACACGAAACTAAAACAGCACAGACTTTGCGTCCATATAAAATAAAACGGAGACTACATATTCAACCCCCCGATTCCCCCGAAATGGCATCCCGGGAAACACCTGAAGATTAGAACTGCAAGTCTCCGCTCTTACGGGCAATTATATAAGTTTCAAACCCGCATTACAACCTTTGCCTGGAAGAGGACTCGAACCTCCACGGCCTTGCGGCCACTAGTCCCTGAAACTAGCGTGTCTACCAATTTCACCATCCAGGCAGACTGAAATCAATTATAGATAACCCCGGATTTTTTGTCAATATATTAAAGAAAATCTTGTTTCGGAATTGTTTTCCCTGGAAATAAACAGTATTTTTAGAGTATGAAAATCCTGTTCATGGGTGAAATTGTCGGAAAAACAGGCGTACAAGCTGCAACAAAACTCCTTCCCCGCCTGAAAGAAGAGCTGCAATTTGATTTTGCAGTAGCCAATGGGAATGGAGTTACGGGAGGCTTTGGCATAGGAAAAAACCATGCCATAATGCTGAGTAAAAAAGGCATTGATATTATTACTTCCGGGGAATGTGTCTATTATAAAAAAGACATGATACCCTTTATCTCCAAAGCACCGTTCCTCCTCAGACCGGCGAATTATCCCCCGGGAAGCCCCGGCAGAGGCTGGGGGATTTTTGAAAAAGAAGGTAAAACACTGGGACTAATCAACCTTCTGGGACAATCAGGCTATGACCGGGTTCACCCCTCCAACCCCTTTTCCTATGTAAATGATTTAATTGAAAAGGTTAAAACCTTCACGCCCCATATCCTGATTAATTTTCATGCTCCCACAACGGCAGAAAAAAAGACCATGGCGGCGATTGTAGACGGTCATGCCTCCGCCATTATAGGAACAGGAGCCAAAGCGCTTACCGCAGACGGAAGAATTTCCGGCAGGGGAACTGCAGCCATAACAGATGCCGGACGCTGCGGAGGCCTTCATTCTGTCGGAGGCTTCCTCCCCGATATTGAAATACAAAAATTCATGAACCAGATACCGGAACGCTCCAAAGATCCCGAAGGGACAGCAGAATTTCAAGGTGTTTTTCTGGAGCTGAACGAACAAGGACAGGCCCTAAACATGCAAACCCTCAGACGCACTTACCCGGACAAAGAACCATGATACAGCCTGCCATTGTAGAAAAAGTTCAGAGCCGGAATCTGGTTTTTGTCCGCTACCCCAAACCGAAGGGAGCAAAATCAGAGACATCCCGTTCTTTCTGGAATGTGAAGGAGCGGGCTTTTCCCGCCGAAAATCCTAAAGAACTGAACTTAAAAAAAGGAGATGTGGTCGAGCTGATGGTTGAACCTGCCGGAGCCATCAAAGCCGCATTTCTTGTTTTTATGGTACCTTTGCTTGGTTTTTTTCTCTTCTACAAAGGGGCAGAGATGTACATTCAGTCCATGGAGGTTCTTTTTTTGGCCGGGTTAACGGGACTGATGACAGGAATTGGGATAAATCTGGTACTCTACAAGCTAAAGGGACCGGGCAAGTTACCCCGAATTCAGAAAATTTTGCAAAAAAAAGAGCTTTTCGAATTCCTGAAATGCAACAGTGCCTGTAAAAACTGCGGAGGCTGCAGCTAGCAGCCGGACAGAGAGCAAATGGTTTCAGCCATGTTATTCAAAGAAACAATATGCCTGATATAATTATGCTCTATAGCTACCCGGGGCATACCAAAGACAACAGAAGAGTCCTCATCCTGGGCTATGGTCATCCCCCCCTCTTTATAAATCCTGCCAATTTCCCTTGCGCCGTCCTTCCCCATTCCCGTCATAAGAACAGCCATGGATTTATTTCCATACTCCCTGGCAACAGAGTCAAACAAAACACCAGCAGAGGGCTTATGCCCATTTACCAACTCCGTATCTTCAAGGTGGACAATAGCCGCAAGAGGCTTTTTTTCTATTGAAACATGAGCACTCCCCGGAGCGACAAGAATTCGTCCTGCCTTAAGGATATCTCCCTCTGCGGCCTCTTTCACCTCTAAGGGACAAAGTCTGTCCAGACTTGCTGAAAATTCTTTGGTAAAACCGGCAGGCATGTGCTGCACAACAACAATAGGAACCGAAAGGGCAGGATCAAGCTGTGCAAAAACCTGTCTGAGAGCATTCGGCCCGCCGGTAGAAATCCCGATAGCAATAATTTCCGGCTTTTCCGGCTCTCTTTTCGGGGTTATTTGTTCCCAGGAATTTTCTCTGGAAAAAATCCTTGAATGAATGGGAGGTAATCCAGACACCTGCATTTTGGGGGTTACTTTTTCAGCAGAAGCCAAAGCCTTGCTCCGCTTTCTCTTATAATCCCGTCCATAGGCCTTAAGCACGGAAACAAGATGGGCTCCCATGGATTCCAGCTCATTGGGAGAGGAGCCGCTGGGCTTTGTAATAAAATCAGAAGCCCCCAAAGAAAGGGCATCCATGGTAATCCTTGCTCCCTTCTGGGCTATGGCCGAAAGGATAACAACGGGGATTTTATACCCTTCTTTTTTCATTTCCTTCAAAAACTCAATCCCGTTCATTTGAGGCATTTCCAAATCCAGAACAATGATATCCGGCTTTAGCCTGGGGAGTTTCTGCAAACCGAACCACCCATTCATGGCAGTACCTACCACATCAAGGTTATCATCCATGGCAATTCTTCTGGATAGAATACCCCGCATAAAGGCCGAATCGTCAATAATTAGTACGGATATTTTTTTTTCAGACATGTTTCATCCTTTTTTTCCGGATTTATCAATAACCCTTAGTCCTGCAACTTTCCATAAATACAAGCCCAGTCCGTTTTTATGAACTTAAAAGGGGTATCCATACCAAAAAGGGATTCGGAATGCCCTATAAAAAGATAGGAATGGGGCGCCATGGCATTCCAAAAATGGTTAATCACATTTTTTTGGGCCGGCTCATCAAAATAGATCAACACATTTCTGCAAAAAATAATATCCAGATTTTTAAGGGGGCTCTCAAACTTCAAATTGTGATAATCAAATTTGACAATGGAACTAATTTCCGGCTTTATCCGGTAAGCCCCGTCTTCTTCCGTAAAATATTTGGATAGATATTCGGAAGGAATCCCGGCCGTCCTGTTTTTTAAATAAATCCCTTCTTTAGCCTTCATAAGGGATTTAAGACTGAGATCCGAAGCGATGACCTCTATTTTAAAATCCAGCGGCAGATGCTCTTTTAGTACCATGGCATTGGTATAAGGCTCTTCTCCTGTAGAACAGCCGGCACTCCAAATGGATATGCGCTTGTTTCCGGTTTTCCGCTTTCGGGCCACAAGATCGGGAATAACATAATTTATAAAAGTATCATAGTGCGCCTGGTTTCTGAAAAAACGGGTCAGATTCGTTGTAACAGAATCAAGGAAGTCCTTCAATTCCCGAGGGTCTGACTTTATGATGGAATAGTATGAAGAGACAGTATCAAGGTTCAACAATTTAAGCCTTTCCTTAAGACGGCTTTCCAGTATCGTTTTGTTGGAATCGGAAAAATGAATTCCGCTTTCATTATAAATGAGATCCCTCATCTTTTGAAAATCCAGGCTATTTAAGAATTCCGGCATAATAATAGTCCATCCTTAACTAGCTATGAGTTTAGTTTTCACAGTCAGGAACTGTCAATAGACATTGGATTCAAAAATGACAGATTGACAGAATTCCTCTATAAAAGCATACTTTCCTTAAAATAAAATGAAAACTTCTCCCATTTTTACAGCATTGATTCTAATCTCGGCCTTATCCTGTTCCATGTCTTACGAAAATGCGGTGCGGGAAAGTCTTGCCGACAATATCCCCACATCCCAACTTTACAATGTTAAGCGGGTTCAGATTCAAGGGGGTGTGCCCAAAATTACCTTTGAAGCAGAAAAAGGGATTATATGGAAGGAGCGGGAAGAAACAGAACTGTTTTCTTTTGAGTTCCATGAGTATGATAGTCAGCAAAAGGCTCTGTCAAAAGGAAAAGCAGACTATCTTTTAATAAAGGACAATCATGACGCTCGTATCAAGGGAAATGTAGAAGGCTATTCTTCCCGGGGAGAAGCCTCTGTCAGGACCGATGCCCTGAGCTGGGAAGATAAAAGCCGAATCCTGAAAGGGGACAGAACAAACCAGGTCAGGATTGAAAAAGACGATGGCTCTCTTTTGGAAGGACAGGGGTTTTCAGCAAATCTATACACCAATACCGTAACCTTTTCCGAAGGTATACACGGCCGATTTGAATCAGGAAACACGGAGGAGGCTGCACCATGAAAAAGAAAATCCTGCTCCTGCTGATTTTTTGGGGACCCTTTTTTTTATTGGCGGAGGAATACGAGTTTTCGGGAGATTTTCTGAAAAGCGTAATGACCAAAGGAGAAGAAATCACCATCCTGGAAGGGAATGTCCTTGTAGGATCGGACACAAAGAAAATCTCTGCGGGCAAGGTAAGTATTGAAGGTGAGGATTTTGACCTGTTTCGCTGTGAAGGGGGAGTAAAGGTTCAGGATCTGGAAAGGGATCTTGTTATTACCTCGGAAACACTCATGTATGATAACAAGCAGAAAATTGTGAGAATTGATGGCCCCTCAGAGACAGAAGATAAAGAGAACAGTCTGATTATAAAGTGCGGATTCCTGGAAAACCGGGAAGAAGAAAACCTGATCATCCTTCAAGTGGGAGTTAGAATCCTTAAGGAAGATTTGGCCTGCCGGAGTGAATTTGCCGTATATTTCAGGGACAGGAACTTTTTGGAGCTTACGGGAATGCCCGTAGTATACCGCAAGGAAGATGTGTTCCGGGCTTCAAAAATAAGTGTGGATCTGGATACGGATGAAATCCTTATGGAAGGTCTGGTTCAGGGCTCCCTCCTCTCGGAAGAGAAAAGCACGAAAGAAGAGAAGGCAAAAGAAAAAAACAGGGCAGGAAAAAATAAAACCGCGTCCCCCGGGAAAAAAGAGGTTTCAAGAGAAAAAGAGGAAGAGAATGGAGAATAAGCAGAGTTCCTCCCTGAGGGTTGAAGGGCTAAAAAAGCTTTATGGACGAAAAACCGCTGTAAAATCCATGAGTTTCTCCATGGGACAGGGAGAAATAGTCGGCCTTTTGGGGCCAAATGGTGCTGGAAAAACCACCTGTTTTTATATTATTGCCGGCTTTATCAAGGCTACAGACGGCCGTATTCTTCTGGATGAGGCTGATATTACAAAAGAACCCATGTTTAAAAGATCCCGGAGGGGCATTTCCTACCTGCCCCAGGAAGCCTCGGTATTCCGAAAATTGACTGTTGAAGAAAATATCTGGGCCATCCTGGAAACAAGAAAAGATCTGTCCAGACAGGATAAACAGAACAAAATGGAAGGATTGATTTCCGACCTGGGAGTTCAGAAGGTTCGGCGGCAGAAAGCCTTTACCCTCTCGGGAGGAGAGCGGCGGCGAACGGAAATTGCCAGAGCTTTGGCAACGGATCCCCGGTTCCTTCTTCTGGATGAGCCCTTTGCAGGAATTGACCCCATTGCCGTATATGAAATAAAAAAAATTGTTGAACATTTATCAGAGAGAGGAATCGGAATATTAATCACAGACCATAACGTCCGGGATACCTTTGAAATTACAGACCGTTCCTATATATGCAACCTGGGGGAAATTGTTGTAAGCGGACACAAAGAAGAACTATTGAACAGTGAGCTTGCCAGAAACATTTACCTGGGAAAAGAATTTTCCATGTAACCAGTCCCCTGTGCATAACTCGAATTTTAAAAAAAAATACCAATTTCCATAATTTCCATTGCACTGCAACCTTCATCATGATATGATAATGCCGATATATTTTTAAAAACACATCGGTGACGGCATGTATAAAAGTCTAATAAAAGTAAGGATTTGCAACAAAAAGCCTTTTTTTGGCCCCGGAAGCGTTATGCTTCTTAAAGCCATTGAAGAAACAGGCTCCTTAAATCAGGCGTGCCTAAATATGAAACTGTCCTATTCCAAAGGCAGAAAAATGCTGAAGGACATCGCCGATGAAACAGGTACTCCAGCAATTGAGTTCAAACATGGAGGTCTTGGCGGAGGACAGGCCGTAATAACCAGTCATGGAAAAATGCTGCTGGAAAAGTATATAAATTTTTTATCTGAAGTAGAAGGCGCTACTGAAGATATTTTTGAAAAGTACTATGGAGGCAGCAAAAAATGAAAAAAAGAATCTGCAAACAACACTGCCTTTTTCCATTTATAATGTTTTTTGTCCTGGCATTCTTCTTTTCCTTTACTCTTGGAAAATATCCAATTTCCCCGGGGGAACTGATGAGGATTTTATTTTCAAGGATTTTTCCCATTGAAAGAACCTGGGCCATGGAAAGTGAAACCATAATATTTAACATAAGGCTTCCCCGCATAATCTTGGGAGGCTTTATTGGCTCTGCCCTGGGAATGGCCGGCCTGGTTTATCAGGGACTATTCCAGAACCCATTGGTAAGCCCGGATGTGCTGGGAACGACTTCCGGTGCCGGTTTTGGTGCCGCCCTGGGCCTGTTACTGGGGCTTAACTATTATGGAATTACCATAACATCATTCTGTTTCGGCCTGATTTCCGTTGTTTTTGTAATGACAATAGGCAAAAAGGTAGCAAACAATCAAATCCTGTCCCTTGTGTTATCCGGAATAATGATCAGCTCCCTGTTTTCTTCTGCCACCAGCTTTTTAAAACTGGTGGCGGATACAGAAAATACCCTGCCTGCCATTACTTATTACCTAATGGGATCCCTTACCAGCACCCGGACATCGGATTTGCCCTTTGCCCTTATTTTAATTAGCCTGTCCAGCATTCCTCTCCTGTTTTTGGCTTGGCCCCTCAATGTTTTAACCCAGGGAGAAGATGAGGCAAGAAGCATGGGAATAAACACGAAGCTGTTGAGAAATATCGTCATTATCCTGGCAACGGTCATGACAAGCGTAACTGTTGCCGTAGCAGGTGTCATAGGCTGGATAGGTTTGGTCATTCCCCACTTTATCAGGATGCTTATTGGCTGCGATTACCGCAAAACCCTGCCTGCGTCCATTTTCCTTGGTGCTGGGTTCTTAATCTGCGTAGATACCCTGTCCCGAATTTTAACCACCTACGAAATTCCCCTGGGTATTCTTACTTCCTTTATTGGGGCCCCCTTTTTTCTTTATCTGATTATAAGGGAAGGCAAAAAATTATGAGAGTACAAATTGAGGATTTATGCTTTACCTATCCTTCGGGTCAAAAGGTTCTTTGTAATTTATCTTTAAGCCTGAAAAGTGGAGAATTTGTCGCCCTGCTTGGATGCAACGGGGCAGGAAAAACAACCTTGTTCAAATCACTTTTAGGATTTTTACCATTGCAGAAAGGCCGGGTTTTCATTGATGGCAAGGAAATTGAAGAGTACCAGGCCCGGGAACTTGCCCAAAAAATAGCCTACATCCCCCAGTCTTCTTTTTCGACCTTTAACTATACCGTTTTTAACACCGTATTGATGGGTACCACCTGCCAGCTTTCCACCTTCTCTTCTCCCAAAAAAGAAGAAAGAAAGCAAGTACTTGAAATTCTGGAAAGGTTAAACATCCTCCATTTAAAAGACAAGAGGGTTAAGGAAATTTCAGGAGGAGAAAGGCAATTAACATTGATTGCCCGGGCCCTGGCTCAAAAGGCCAAAATATTAATTTTAGACGAAGTGGCAACGAATCTGGATTATGGTAATCAAATCCTCCTGTTAAACATGATAGCTAACCTTTCCAGACAGGGCTACACCATACTATTTGCAACCCATAACCCCGAAGGGGCTTTAACCTATGCAGACCGGGTCATTCTTCTGGATAAGGGGCATATTATCTTTTCAGCCCCCCCCTGCAAACTGGCTGGTTCCACTCTTTTATCCCAAATATACCATACCCCATTACATATTCAGGAAATTTTCATGGCAGACAAACTACGCTATGTTTGCTTGCCGGGGTAAAATTCATGTGGTGGAATGAAAAAAGGATCAAATGGTACACCCGGGGTGTAGAATATTCGGATTTCCCCATGAAACTTGCCGCACACCTTTTCCCCCTTTTTAAAAAAGGGGAAAGCATCGCCGAGCTGGGGTGCGGCCTTGGCTACATTACTCAGGAACTCCGTGAAATGGGACTCAACATTAAAGGCTATGATATTGAGCCCGGGGTAATAGAGGCTGCAAAAAAAAGATACAACAAAAATTGCTATTTTGTAAAAGACTGCATACAGGATATACCCACGGCCGATTCCATGCTATCCGTATTTTTTGGCCATTATACTGATCCCCGCCCTGTGCTTGCTATTTTGTCAAAAATTACAAACAGATTCGTAATAGTTTCCAATCTGCATACAGGCCACAGGCATAAAACCGGCTCGTCTTTTCCCATTGGCTCCATGCTGGCTCAGGCAGGAATACAATATCATCAAAAATCCATTGTAATCCCCTTTCCCCAGCCCTTTACATCCCCCCGGGACGCTCAGAATTTTGTAAAAAGTTATTACCCGGGACACTGGCAAATGGTGCTGAAAGAGTTAAAAGTTGCCCCGGGGCATTTAATTTTGGAAAATAATAAATCAATGATTGTAACGGTCATTGATAAGGAGGAAATATGAAAAAGTATGTAAAAGAAACATTATCTTTGGTGCTGCTTGCCCTGCTTCCCACTTTTGTTTTTGCACAGGGAGGAAGAGAAAAGGCGCATGGCAAAAATGAAACCTTTGTTTTTGTTGACAGCTTGGGACGAGAGCGGATTTTACCAAAAGAACTTACAAGAATAAGCCCTTCGGGAAATGTTGCCCAAGTCCAGCTTTACAGTATTGCCAATGATTTACTTGTAGGAAATGCAGCTGATTATTCCCCTGGAGCCAGGAAATACTTAAAAGAATATAATGCGAATTTACCTACACTGGGTGCTTTTTATGGCAAGAAAGCAAATCTGAATAAGGAAGCCCTGATTTCCTGTTCTCCCCAGCTCGTTGTGGATATTGGTCAAATTAAAGGTTCTCCCCAGGACATGGCCAGTGATTTGGACAACCTGGAAAGCCAGATAAATATTCCCGTGGTATTTGTGGAATCCCGTCTTGAAAAGACCCCCGACTCTTACAGGATTCTAGGAACCCTTTTAAACAGGAAAAAAGAAGGGGAAGAATTGGCCCACTACGCACAAGAAGCCATAAATACAGCCAAGAAAAACCGCAAACGGATTGAAAAACCTGTTACCATTTACTATTCAAAATCCCGGGATGGTTTAAATGCGGTTCCCACCGGAAGCTTCCATGCAGAAGTTCTGGAATTGGTTGGCGCCCAAAATGTGATTCCTCCCCAAAAGGGGAAGGGGGCAAACCCGATTTCCCTGGAACAGCTTTTTATGGCCAATCCGGAAGTGATACTCCTTTCCAGTGCCGAGGCCTATGACCATGTACGCACTGACAAAACATGGGCGAAGCTCTCTGCGGTAAAAAACAAGAGAGTATATCTCCTGCCTTCACTGCCCTATTTCTGGCTTGATTCCCCCCCTTCGGTCAACAGGATTATTGGGATTTACTACATTGGAGCCCTTTTGTATCCTGAAATTTATGCCGATATAAATCTTGAGGATAGGATTATACAATATTACAAACTGTTTTATAAATATGACATGAGCGATGCTGAAGCCCGGGTTTTTACAGATAGGCTGTAAAAACAAACAGGAATCCAGCCGGCTTTTACCCCTTTAGGCATGAATCGCATGAATAAAAAAACAGGACTTGATAATTTCCATATTCGTGGTATCATTTTATATATGGGATGGAGGATTTTTTGCAGTCTCAAAGGGTAATCATATCTCAGGAGCAGCGGCTCAAAATGAATCCTCAGCTCTTTCAGGCCATCCAGCTCATGGCTCTGCCTGTTCAGGATTTGAAGCTGCGCATAGAGGAAGAAATTGAAAAAAATCCGGCTTTGGAGGGAGAAGAGAACCTGCCCACAGCCTCTCTGGATGAGGCGGCTGACAAAAAGTCGGAAGATTATGATCCCTTTGAAAATTCTTCGGATCCCGGCTATGCAAAAACGTCCCCGGAAGGAGAAGATTTAAAACGGAAATTCCTTGAAGGCGCGGTCAGCCGCAGGGAATCCCTTCAGGATCACCTTCTATGGCAACTTCACATGTCCAGGCTTTCTAAAAAGCAAGTTACCATGGGAGAGCTGATTATCAGCAATCTGGATAACAACGGTTTTCACGTGGAAGCCCCGGAAGATCTGATTCCGCAAAAGGAGCAGCCCCTCCTTTATTCCATGATTGAATATATTCAGGGTTTTGATCCTTTGGGAATCTGCGTAAAGGATCACCGGGAATCTTTACTGCTTCAGGCCCGCCGGAGAAAAGACAAACCGGAAGAAGTTGAAACGGTTCTTACGGAATTTATGGAATTCCTGGAAAAAGGAAAATATAATGCTATTATAAAGCAACTTAAAATTACAAAGGAGCGGTGGACAAAAATCATGGATTTTTTACAGTCCCTCGACCCTTATCCCGGCAGCCTTTACCTTCAGAGTTCCCATGATTACATCATTCCCGATCTTTTTGTCCGCAAAAGAGAGGGCGAGTTTGTTATTGTTTTGAATGATGAGGAAATCCCGGTACTGAGGGTGAATCCTTTTTTTGAGGAAATTCAAAAGAGCGACTTATCCGGCGAAGATCGGGAAGCCGGGAAATTTGTGGACAAGAGGTTAAGGGATGCCCGCTGGTTTATTGGAACCATTCAGCAGAGGAATCTGACCTTGTTAAAAACGGCTACGTCCATTTTGGAATTTCAGCGGGATTTTTTCAGAAAAGGGCCCAAATATTTAAAGCCCCTTATTCTGAAGGACGTGGCCGGGGAAATTGGAGTTCATGAAGCGACGGTTTCAAGAATTACCACCAATAAGTATATTCAAACCGAATGGGGAATTTTTGAGCTGAAATATTTTTTTTCCAATCCTGTTTCCGGAATCGGGGCGGGAGGCTCGACCTTTTCAAAGGAAGGGGTGAAGGAGGTTATCAGGGAAATTATTCATGAGGCCGGGAAGGATAAAAAACTCTCGGATCAGAAAATCTCTGATATACTGGCTAAAAAAGGGATTCGTATCGCCAGAAGAACAGTGAGCAAGTACAGAAAAGAACTTGAGATTCACTCTTCATTTAAGCGGTATTAACCATATTTTTTGAGGTAGAACCTGAAAGGATCGGAGCCTTTGATGCTGATTTTACCAGGGCTGCCTGCAGGAGGTTATGATGACTGTTGAAGTTAAAGGTGTTCACTATGAAGTCTCCGAAAAAACACGGGAGTATGTTGACAAGAAGCTTAAAAGGCTTGAAAAGGTAGAAGAGCTGGTTGTGGATTTTCATATGTCCATCACCCGGGAACCCAAGGGAATGTACATAGCATCTTCCGATATCCATTTTCGCTGGGGAAAGGGGGGACACATAAAGGTTGAAAACCGTGATTTATACAAGGCCATTGATGTTATGTTCGATAAAATAGAACAAAAAACCATTAAGGAAAAGGAAAAAATCCAGGAACATTGATTTTGTTTCCCTGAAATTTTAAAACAGGAACGGGCCTTACTAAAAAAGCAGGCCCGGTTTGGATTTTGAATAAGGCAATATTGGAAGGATGAAAGCATTTACTGTCCTGGATCTTCTGGACATAAATTTCCATGATTATAATGCCCTGCACTTAAAGTGCATTGCCGGACGAAAAGGTCTTGCCAGGGAAATTGATTCCATGGATTTAAACCGTCCCGGACTGGCTTTAACAGGTTTTTTTGAGACCTTTGCAAAAAACCGGGTTCAGGTTTTCGGCGCCGGGGAATGGACGTACCTGTCTCTCCTTGAAAAGGAAGAGAATTACAAAACTGTTGAGAAAATGTTTTCCTATTCCATCCCTTTCTGTGTGTTTTGCCGGAGCCTGAGTCCGGGAAGCTGGTTTTTTGAATTGGCAGAAAAATCCGGAACGGCTGTTCTTCAAACGCCATTGCCAACCAATGATTTTTATGTCAGAATTATAAGGACTTTGGGAGAGGTCCTGGCTCCCTGTGAAAAACAGCATGCAGTCTTGATGGAAGTTTTCGGCATGGGAGTTCTTATCCGGGGAAAAAGCGGGGTTGGCAAAAGCGAAACGGCTCTGGAGCTTCTGGAACGGGGGCACCGTCTTATTGCCGATGACTCGGTGCAGCTCGGGTGTTTTAACGGAAAGATCATTATTGGCTTCAGCGACAAGCGTTTTCTGGAACATCACATGGAAATCCGGGGACTGGGAATTATCAACGCGGCCCAGATTTTTGGAGTCCGGGGAATACGGGACAAGAAACAGGTAGACATGGTCATAGAGCTTGAAGTATGGGATACTGAAAAAAATTATGACCGTCTGGGGACAAAACAGAACACTGCTGAAATTCTGGGGGTTCATATTCCCAGTTTTACGATTCCCGTTAAACCGGGAAGGAATATTCCTGTTATTATTGAAGCCGCCGCATTGAATGAAAAATTAAAGCGCAGAGGTGTGTACTCTGCCAGAGAATTAAATAAAAATTTAATCCAGAGGCTGGAAAGTGAACAAGCCAGGATATTATATCAGGATCATTACATTATGAGACAGGATTAAGATATGGTTCAAAAAAAGATAACTGTAAAAAACCGGGCTGGGCTTCACGCCAGACCGGCAGCCATGGTTGTAACATGTGCTTCTAAATTTAAAGCCGCTGTCAATTTGGAAAAGGGCAGTGAAAAGATTGATGCCAAATCAATTCTGGGCATACTGACAATGGGAGTCGGGTTCGGCTCTGAAATACTGATCTCTGCCGATGGCCCGGATGAGCAGGAGGCTTTGGATGCAATGGTCTCTCTTTTTGAAAACAAATTTGAAGAGGATTAATCTTTTCGGCCTCCTTTTGCTTCTGTCCGCATCCTCCTTTTGTTTTGCTGAACCGGCCTTAAACCATGGGACATTTTGGGTGGAAGAAGCAGGAACTCTTTTTGTCAGTATAAATCCTGTTCTTTACAAACCCGACAGGATACGTGCCTATATGGAGGAGGGGCGCTGCTGTGAACTTTATGCAAACTTCAGACTTCAAATACCTTCAGGCCGGGAAGGTTTTCCAAGCCTGGAATTCCGGGATGTCAGGCTGTGCCGCAGAGCCTTTCTGGATCCTGTTTCAGGCAATTATGTCATTGAGGCAAACGGAAGGATGCCGGAGGTCTACGAGGAATGGCTTCCCTTCCTTGAAAATTTCTCTTCACCCATGCAGCTGTCTCTTCAAAACTCCTTTGAAAAGGGCATGAGGATCTGGGCAAAGGAGAGGCTGGTGTATAAAAAACTTTTTCCTCCTTTCAGTATTCTGTATCTCATTCCCGGCAAATATATTTTTCAGACTCCCTGGCTTGAACTTGAACAGGGGGCTGCGGCTTGACTCAATTCAGGCTTCCGGGCATTTTTCACAGCAGCCTTGCCTCCGTGGTTTTGCTCTACCTTGTCATGATTATCCTTATGCTTGTTTTTGCCGCCACTGTCCTGGGAGGCATGGAGCAGGACACGGTGGGAGAACAAGGGTTTCAGCTGGCCTTGCTCCTGGC
>PDWI01011925.1_pt1 | contig 13909 bp, 8 predicted proteins | sample 1430891 | NCBI WGS metagenome assembly PDWI01 (sample SAMN01162508, study PRJNA174530) | Oral metagenome, whole genome shotgun sequencing project. | biome: Marine environment; feature: Marine mammal; material: Swab sample of the gingival sulcus; isolation source: swab sample of gingival sulcus...
GTAATAGCGATTAAACCGTATATAAACCACATCTTTTCGGTATTAAGAGCTTCAACAGGTGTATCCGCCGGACAATACTTTTGCAAGAACCAACCTGAATAAATAGCGGTTATTATCTTGGTCAAAAACCAAGGGAACTGCCCTATCCCCATATAAATACCGGTCATACCCTTTGGAGCAATATCTGCAACCCACTGCAAAAATCGTGGTTGCCACAAGGCTTCACCGATAGTCATCAATATCAAGTAAGCCATCAGCGTGTAGAAATTAGGTCCTAAGGCTAAGATAAACGTCGGTAATGCCATAATAAGAGTACCTACAATCATCATATTATAAGTCTTTTGCTTCAATGTAAGAGCTGTAACCACAGGTGTCAGTATAAAAATCAAAATAGGATTAAGATTGACAAAAAATTCAAAATTCTGTCCTACAAATCCGTCAAATGCACGACTTGTATATTGTGGCAATGTAAGCCAATTATAAGCAAACAAGGTCTGTACAGGAATAAGTATAAAAATAAAAAACAAGAACCTCAAGTCTTTTAAAGGGAAGTTTTTCATATAATAACGCATCTTTTCCTTAGTGCTCATGGCTGCCATCTCGTCTTCATCTTCTACTTCCTCACCATCTTCTGCTTTTACCAAGGCTTGAGCTTCTGCGATTGATTTTTTGGTCACCAATAAAGCTATTGCCAGAATACCAAGGACGGTAATGCCTACAAACACCCAAAAAACGCCGTCAATACCGTACTGTTTTCTGATAGGTGGTGATATTATTCCCGGCAAAAAACCACCCAGATTCATAAGAGCATAAAGCATAGCATACCCCATGGCAGAATTTTTCTTCGAATTTAGCTTTTTTACCGCAGCATACGCCGCAGGCTGATACATACCATAACCGATTACAATACCCAATATTCCCAATAGAGAAATGACTTGAGCCGAATTCCAAAGTCCGGGCGCACCCAATTGAGGTGACATTGTGAGCACTACACGACCTATAAGTATAAAAAACATGGCTGTTAATAGCGCTTTTCTAATACCTATCAAATCCACTGTTGCGCCTAATACAAGCATAGATATTGTTATTCCGGCTGTAAGAAAACCAACCATCCAACCGGCATGAATATCATCTAAGCCGATAAAATCATTGTAAAATAATGCCAATAAGCCTATAACTCCAAAATATGCCAATCCCTCTACAAGGTATGAGATATTGATACCCAGCATAGCTTTAGAGGTTTTGGTGAGGTCTATAAAAGGCTGTGCAATTTCATTCAAAATCGATTTCCATTTAGGTTGTACTTTTTTGTCTTCCATTGTTAAAAATTTTAGTTTCTTTTACAAAAAAAGCACTTACTTTCATCAAATAAGTGCTTCATTATATATTACTTAAGAATTTTCTTTTCTTATTCTAGCAGCTATCACAGCATTGTAAATAAATAGCCCGACTATTGTCAACAATCCTATGCCTGCAATCACATACCATATTCTGCTCGGATGATAATTGTCCCAAATATAGCGAGTCATATCATCATAATTCATATCTAATTTCTTAGATGCATCGGCATAAAAGTCATTTTTGGTATATTCCTTTGTTATTTCAGGAAGCTGAATACTTCTCTTTGCCAATTCTTCTCTGATAAACAGTACTTTGTCCGATAGTTTTTCATACAAATCTCCGGTAATCCACTTTGTCAATAAATTTGCTACCGCAAGGGGCAAAAAATAAGTTCCCATATACAGCGCTTCTTTTCCCTTGGGAGAAATTTTGGCAATATAGTCCGAAAACTTTGGATTTGAGGTCATTTCTCCAATGGCAAATATCAAAATACCCAACAATGTGAAGAAAATATTATTAGTGTAAAACGAAAGACCTATACCCACTATGGCAATCAAAATACCGGACATCATAGCATTTATAGGTTTCCACTTCAATATAATAGTCGATATCATCATTTGGAATACCACTATAAAAAACGCATCCATATTCACCACCTGCTCAGGATTAATTCCTCCATCAGCATTCTTATAAAAATCGGCTACACCCGGCAAAATACCGTGGAGCGAATTGTAAAGCGCCTTGGTATCTACCCATTCTTCAATAAATACCGGCAATGTATAAAACAATTGATTAAACATCAGCCAAAAGCCAACCATTATTAATAACAGCAAGCTAAGCTTCATATCCGATAGGGCTTCCCAGATATTCTTTAAGGACTTCCAAATGGTTTGCCCGAAAGAATCCGTCGATTTTTCCCTGTTAGGCTCCTTAAAGAATAATAATACCAAAAGCAGATTAATCGCAATGGCAGTCGCAGCCATAACAAAAACTATCTTCCAACCGTATATTTCCCTGAGTTTTCCGGAAAATAAAGGTCCGAAAAATCCCCCGATATTAACCATCATATAAAAAACCCCAAAGCCAAAAGACGAATTATCTTCGTCAGTTGACTTGGTAACGATTGCAGAAGCCACAGGCTTAAAGATAGCAGCACCAACGGCAACTACCAAAAACATGAGAAATACCGCACTATAACTGCTAACTTCTCCCATATAATAATAGCCGAACCCCAACAATAAATAAGCGATAATCAACGACAGTTTGTAACCTATTTTATCAGATATTGCTCCTGTCAAAAGTGGCAATAGATAGAGGATAAATGTAACATACGACATTATCTCTCCTCTCTCTACGTGAGAAAATCCAAGACCACCCTCATCAGTTGAACCTGTCAGATACAAGGCTAAAACCGCAAATAAACCGTACCAAGCCCATCGCTCAAACAATTCCATGACACTCGCCACCCAAAAAGGTCGTGTAAAAGAAGTTATTAATTGACCAAAAGATTTATTATTATTTTCCATAATATTTTGATGGGTAAATTCAAGTTAAAATACGGGAGACCTAATTATCATTAAATCTCCCATATTGAAATTTCATACTATTTTTAATGAATTCCTTTCATAAATTTATTCAATACCGGAGAAAGTAATAGCAAGGCTAAACCCGACCCCAACATTAAATAACTAATAAAGGGATATAATTCAAAGTCATATTTATGTAAAATGGCTTCTAGTGTAGCAGCTAAATAGTTACCTAATGCAAAGCTGGCCATCCAAACCCCCATCATAATTGAGACAATCTTTGGTGGAGAAAGTTTGGTTACCATAGACAAGCCAATAGGAGATAACATAAGTTCTCCAACAGTTAAAAGAACATAAACTACGACTAGCCATATAGGACTAACCAAATTTCCACCTTCAGCATTACCGGATGCTAGTGTCATAATATAGAATGAAATGGCTCCAATAAACATTGCCAATGCAAATTTAACCGGTGTCCTCGGATTCAATTTAACCTTTGCCAACCAAATCCATAACATTGAAAATATCGGTGCTAAAGTTACAATAGCAACAGGGTTAATATTTTGAAACCACGTAGTTGGAATTTCAAACCCACCAACCATTCTGTTTGTATTTTCTTCTGCAAATAAATTAAAGGTTCCTCCGGCTTGTTCAAATCCCGCCCAAAAAACGATATTGAAAAATGCCAAAACCAAAATCACAACTACTCTTGTCCATTCGGTAGAGCCATTGGTTCCTTTGAATATTGAAAATGCCAACGAACCACCTCCTACAATTCCTAATAACCACATGACTACTGTTTGAACAGTGTCAGAAGAAATATTCCACAAATACATTACAACAAATACAAGAACTACATTTACCACCGTATAAAGAATAATATCTCTCCAGTCCTTTATAATTAATGATGTCCTTCCTTGTTCTTTTGCTCCGGGCGGAAGACCTAAATCTTTAAGAGTACTTTGTTGTGAATAAAACCAAATCACACCTATAAGCATACCAATACCTGCGGCCAAATAACCGTAGGGCCATCCCACTTTTTCGCCAAGTGTTCCTGCTATAAAAGGAGATAAAAATGCCCCAATGTTAATTCCCATGTAGAAAATGGTAAAACCACCGTCTTTACGAGGATCATCGTTATCGTATAAATTTCCAACGATCGTTGATATGTTTGGTTTAAAGAATCCATTACCCAAAATTAACACGCCTAATCCTAAATAGAATAGCATTTTTCGCGAATCCAAATCCGCCAGAAACATATCTGTTGCACTTGCAGCTAACATAAATTGACCAATTGCCATAGTAAGACCACCAATAAAAATAGTCTTACGTTGCCCTAGAACTTTATCTGCAAACCAACCGCCAATAATAGGCGTTAAATAAACTAAACCGGTAAAAATTCCATAAATAGTCAATGATTCTGTCCTATTCATTCCAAATCCACCTGACGCCAACTCCGCTGTGAGAAATATGGTAAGCAAAGCTCTCATGCCATAATAACTAAAACGTTCCCACATTTCTGTAAAAAATAACGAATAGAGACCGCGAGGATGACCTGTTTTTTGAGTATTCATATAACTTCAATTTTGTTAAATAATAAAATTGTGAAAATTCAGTAATTTTCCACGAAAAAAACGCTGCAAGGTATGGTATGATAAATAATTAACATATCAAGATAAAACACATATTAAATTAATAATTGTGTCACAATCCTTACTTTGACTGTTCCCTTGATAGTAACTTTGCAAAAACAAAAAATAGATAATTTTTATCGCAAGTAATTAAAAACTATGATTGTCATTTGTGTGTATAGTGCCTGCAAGAAAACCCTTGATTTTTGGAGTTTTCTTGCAGAGACTATATAACAAATTATTGGGGAGGTTCCGTGTTTATGAAATATTTTGTAATTTTGTTGCGGTGAATAGTTTTTCAGTTTTGATATTACAAGATTGATTTACTGTATTTTGAATATTTCAATATGTTTTATATGTAAATTTTTAATATCTTTAAATTAAAATAATATTTTAATAGTATTTATAACTATAACATTAAGCGTATATTGGCTCAGTAATAATAAAAATATATGAATAGAAAACAATTTATATTAACTCAAGTAAAGAGTGATTTTCCTCATTTCAAAAGACAAAAGTCAATTGGAGATTATAATCTACATACAGGAAAAGATTTAGAATACGAATTTGTAAAAACACAAAAAAGAGAATTTCATTTACTAGGCTCAGTTTATGATTGGAATAGGCCCAAATACTCTAACAAGCAAAACCTTGAAAATATATCTAAAAACAAAAATATAAGTGAAACACTAGAATATTGTAATAAATACTGTGGAGCATTCATTCTCATCATAAAATTTGATAAATCTATATACATATTCAATGATGCATGTGGGCAAAAAGAAGTTTACTACGACGATAAATTTATATGTTTTGCTTCTCAACCAAAATTAATAGGATTATCAATAAAACTAGAAGAACACACTGATGATGAGGCAATAAAATTTTACAAATCAAAAATATTTAATCAAAAATGTATTTATGTCGGGAACACAACACATAAAAAAAATGTGTTTCACCTGTTGCCTAATCACTTTTTAAGTATTAGTAAAAATAAGGTAGAGAGATTCTTTCCCTCAGAATATAAAAAAGAAGAATCTTTAGAATCAATTGTAGAAAAATCCTCCGATATGCTAAAAGGATACATAAAAGCAATATCGCAACGTGACAAAATTAAAATGGCTGTAACAGGGGGATATGATAGTAGGGTACTATTTTTAGCAAGTTTGGATATAAAATGCAATTACTACGTATCGAAACATCACAATATGGAAGATTCACATTATGACATAGTTATCCCTAAAAAGCTAACCAAGTTATTTGAAAAGGATTTTTCAGTAGAGATTGATTCTAAAGAAATATTGAGTAAAAAAGATACTGATTACATAAATGATATTGACTTTCCAAGATTCTTGCAAAAGGAACCAAATGCAACCAACTTTACTTTCTTAAATGGTAATATTAGTGAAATTGCAAGAAATTATTATGGATACCTTAAAAATGCTACAGCCGAGGATTTATGCTATTTAGCAGGGTATTCAAAACTTAATTTTGCTGTAAAACAATATTCTTCTTGGTTGAAGGATAAAAAAATATTCAGTAAAAATGGATATCATTATTTAGATATGTTTTATTGGGAAGAAAAAATGGGAAACTGGGCAGCTAAAGCAAAAACAGAATCACAAGCCTTGGGAAAAGATATAATAACTCCATTTAATTCAAGGTCTCTGCTTAATGTCCTGTTAGGAAGTAAACGAACATATAGGGACTCCCATTTTAACCGCTTATATGATTTAATGATAGCAAAACTGTCTGATAACAATAAAGATGTAATTAAAACACCAATAAATCCCTCTAAAAAACAATATATAATAAAATTAATGAAAGTATTTAAAATTTATAATTTATACCGCTATATAATTATCAAAGGAAAGTTATAAAGCCCTTCTATAACCGGAGCAAAAATAATTGTAAGGTAAAAATAATTCAAATTCTGAGGGTGCTGCTCCCCTTGAATTTAATTATCAATTATCAATTCGTAGAATATTTTCTAATGATTTCTTTTGTTTCTTGCATTTGAGAAAGCATACTTTTTAAGAGTTTAGCTTGGGATTTTGACCGCTCCAAATTGTGGGTTGGGTGCTTAATTTTGTAATAAGAATCTCCGTTTAGATAATCTGATAAAAATCGTATAAACTGCTCGTAGGTAATTAAAATTCCTGAATATGCTAAATTCTCTAATTCTAACTTGCATAGAAATCTTTTTGCTATCGATAGGTAGCCTTCGGCATAGCCTTCGAAAAGAGCCAAGCTCATAGATACATTTTCGGGATTATCTTCTGTACCGGTATTGGTGCCTGAGCGCAAAGCATCACCAAAATCGTGTAATATAGAGCCCCGCATGCAAGTATCAAAATCTATCATACAGATAGCTCTACTGTTTTTGTCGAATAGAATATTGCTGATTTTTGTATCGTTGTGTACAATTCTTTTTGGTATGATATTGTTTTTTATCTTTTCGTCAATATCTATGATTAAGTCCTTATGTTTTTTTGCAAATATTATAAGGTCTCCCACATTTCTTTTCCTGTCAAAAGCGTCTTGTTTTATACTATATTCAAAGTCTTCTATTCGTTTGCTTGCATTGTGAAAATCGGGTATTGTATCAGCTATGCCATCGCTATCCAAATCAATTAAATAGTGCTGGAAGTTAGCAATGGCTTTTCCCGCCTCAAAGGCTAATTGAGGCGAAGATACTCTTGAAAATGTCAAAGTATTTTCTATGAATTTCGACATATTCCAATACTCACCGTTTTCGTCTTCAAAATAATACAATCCTCCTCGAGTAGGGACAAATTCTAAGGTCCTTGCATTGAGCTTATTTTGGATATGTTTAGCGATTATTACCTTATTTGCAGTAAGAGTCGGAATATCCTCGAATACATCTCCATTTATTTTTTGTAGCACATATTTTGTCTTGTTTGTCTCTATCAAATAAGTATTGTTAATAAGTCCGTCACCAAAGGAGCAGCAGCTTTTGAAATTCCCTTCTATTTTAAATTTATCTACTATTTTTTGCATATTCAATGTCGCATTTGGTACGTCATAATTAATTTTTTGAAATTTATGTTTATGTCTTGTGTACTTATTCAGCAGTTACCTCAACGGTATAAATAGCATCTTGTTAAGTCTTGGTTATGTTCGGTATACGAACAACCATAGCAATCCAAGTCTGACAGAGGAAGGAGTCGAAAGGTAAGAAAACTACGCTTGAATCTATTATCTGAATACGCTTATTCAACCACAGCATCCTAGTAAAATAGCAGTGCAGCGCATAATACATCAGGATAACTGAGGGTGCTGCTACCCTTGAATTTAGAAAATATATAGAAAAATTAACTTACTCTTACTATTCCTCTTCATCAGATTCAAATACCATAAGTCCTCTTTCCTCTAGAAAGTTATACCACTTTATAACCTTCTTAATATCACTTATGTGTACTCTGTCAGGGTCGTAATCGGGTAATATTTTTGTGAAATATTCTCTCAATTCATTCGAGTTGGAATTCAAACTGACTAAACCTACCTCATCTTTTAAATCGTGAATAGATTTAAACACTTTTTCCAGTTCAACAGAATCTTCATTGGTGTAGATAGCTATTGTTCCCAGAGGTGTAAACTGATGTTTTCTAGTAGACACAAATTTGGTACTGTTATTATCAAAGTCTTCAATTAATATACCGTTATTCCTAGTACTAACAAGTTTGAATAAACCAGACATACCACTAACCGCAATGTATTTTTCAAGTTTCATATATTATATATTTTCGCCGCGCAAAAGTATTAAATATATATTATAAAACAATAATATTTGAGAAATTATTAACATCAAGTCTTGTTCATTATATAAATGTTTTATGGGCAATGCTCCACCAAAAAAGTAATTTGGTTAACTGATTTTTAATAAAATAAGTGTTTAGGGGTTTTGATGTCTCATTTAAACACAAAAACGATTTTTTAGTGTGTCATTTTAAAGTAAGATTGGTATAAATTGTAAATTTGTGATGTTATTTTATACAAAGCGATTGATTATGATTATTTTTTATACTTTCAAAATAGAAAACTCGGTAGCATATTTGCAAGATGAAGAAGCACACCATTGCTCAAAAGTGCTTAGGAAAAGAGTTGGGGATAGCCTTAGACTGACTGATGGTAAAGGGCATTTTTATGAGGGAGAATTGGTGGAAATATCCAAAAAGTTTTGCAAAGTAAACATTGCTAAAAAATGGGAAGAATGCCTTAGAGATTACGAACTTACGATAGCCATTTCGATACAGAAAAATATGAATCGTTTTGAGTGGTTCTTAGAAAAAAGCATAGAGATTGGTATTGATAAAATAGTGCCTTTGATTTGTAGTAGAACGGAAAAAAGAAAAATGAATATGGAGCGAATGCAAAAAATACTGATTGCTGCCGCTAAGCAATCCTTAAAAGCTAAGTTTCCCATACTTACAGAACCTGTTTCTTTCGACGAGTATATACAAAGTTTAGAGGGCGAGAATAATTATATCGGTGCTCTTTTTGGCGATACCCCCCAATACTTGGGTAGGGCTATTAAAAGCAAAACAAATTGCACTATTATGATAGGTCCCGAAGGCGATTTTACCGAAGAGGAACTGCAAAAAGCAGTTGATTGGGGCATAAAGCCAGTCTCCTTGGGAAAACCAAGATTTAGGGTAGAAACGGCAGGAGTCGTCGCTACTCAAATAGTAAACACCATTAATGAGATGGAGTGAAGTCGCCCTGTTAAACAATAGATATATTTCCTTTGCCTTTTTCTGTAAACCGTCCTACTATTTTTGCATTTTCTATGTTTGAATCGTGCAATTCTTTTATCATCTTCTCTGCATCTTCTTGTGGTAAGGCAATTAGCAATCCTCCCGAAGTCTGCGCATCGCAGAGTAGTAATTTTTCGGAATCAGTCAATCCATTAAATTTAACGTGTGGTTCTACATTTGCCAAATTAGATTTGCTGCCTCCCGGTATTATTCCCGCAGTTGCCAAGTCTTTTGCTTCGTTGAAAACAGGTACATTGTTATATGAAATTTCTACATCGCATTTGGAATTGGAAGACATTTCGTACAAATGTCCCAAAAGTCCGAAGCCTGTAATGTCAGTGCAGGCATGTGTACGGTAATTAACCATTATTTCCGACGGTTTTCTGTTCAATTCAGCCATAGAGCGAGTTAATTTCTCTCTTGTTTCATTCGATATTATGCCTCTTTTTAGTGCAGTAGATAGTATTCCTGTTCCTATTTTCTTTGTCAATATCAGGGCATCCCCGGGCTTTGCTCCAAAATTTCTAATTACTTTATCAGGGTGAATTATGCCAGTTACAGACATTCCGAACTTAGGTTCATTATCCTCAATGGAGTGTCCACCAACTATTTTTATCCCTGCTTCGTTAGCTTTGTCTGTAGCACCCCGTAATATTTGGTTCAGAACATCTGTGCTTAGAGATTTTATGGGAAATGCAACTATATTCAATCCGTTAATAGGCTTCGCACCCATAGCATACACATCGCTTATAGCGTTGGCGGTGGCTATTGCTCCAAAGTCGTAAGGATTATCGACTGTCGGTGTTAGAAAATCTAAGGTTTGCACTAATGCCAAATCATCTGATAATTTATATACTGCTGCATCATCGGAGGTTTCATTTCCTACCAGTACGGATGAATCTACAATCATTTCAGGGAAAGATTGCAGTATATTCCCCAGTATTTTAGGCTCTATCTTACAAGCACAACCGAGACCGTGAGTGAAGTGTGTCAGCTTCACATCAGTACTTTTGCCAGATGTTATGTCTTGCAGGCTATCATTTGACGGGCTAAGCTCTTTTACTTTTGTTATTATTTCCTTTGCTGCTATTGTTACGTCTTCTTTAGTCAGGTCTCTACCTGTAGAAAATCTTATGGTTCCAATAGCGCATTTTATAGGCACTGACATGGCTTCCAAAACCTTTGAACCTTTATTTTTATCAGCATGGCATGCTGAACCGGCAGAAGCCGCCACATTTTCCAATCTTCCCAAAAGAGTATTTGCCTCTACTTCAGGAAAAGACAAACTTACAGTATTGGGAAGTCTCTTTGTCGGGTGTCCGTTAAGTTTTACATTTGGCAATTCTCTTTTTATGGTCTCAGATAGCAAATCGCTCGTCTCTTTCAAGTGTTTTCGATTCTTTTCAAAATCTCTTTTTGCAATTTCACAAGCCTTGCCCAAACCTACTATTTCAAGCACGTTTTCCGTTCCTGCACGCATATTTTGTTCGTGGTCAGCTCCGTGAATAAGTTTCTCTATTTTTACACTTTTTTTGATGTACAAAGCACCTATTCCTTTGGGCGCATATATCTTATGTCCGGCAATCGAAAGCAAATCCACTCCCAATTTTTTCACATCTACATTTATTTTACCAAGTGATTGAGCAGCATCGGTATGGAAGTAAATATCGTATTCTTTTGATATTTTTCCAATGTCTTCAATTGGCTGTATTGTTCCCGTCTCATTATTAGCGTGCATAATTGAGATTAATAATGTGTTGGGTCTTATTGCATTTTTTACTTCTTGCGGACTCACCATTCCAAATTTATCGACGGGCAGATATGTAACTTCAAAATCGTGTTTTTCCAAGTATCTGCACACTTCTAAGATAGCAGGATGTTCAATTTGTGACGTTATAATGTGATTGCCTTTATTCCTATGTTGGAAAGCGATGCCTCGCAAGGCAAAATTGTTGGATTCCGTTCCTCCACTTGTGAATATTATTTCACTGGGGGTACAGTTTATTAAGCTAGCGACTTGTTTTCTGGCTTTTTCAACGGCAATTTTAGTAACGCTACCAAAAGAATGGCTGCTTGATGGATTACCAAAATACAAGTCCAAGTATGGTTTCATTTCTTCTGCTACTTCCTTGGCTATTGGAGTCGTTGAGTTATAATCAAGATATATTTGTTTCATTGTGTTTTAAGGTTTATTATATATAATTTAAATTGGATTTTGTAAAATATTAATCTGCTATTGCATTAAAACCTTCTTCTTTCATTGCACTCTGTAATATTTTACTTTGTAATCCCATATTGCAAATAATTTTATATGTCTTGGATTTATCCCATTTTATAAATTCATCTAAGGCATCGTCTAGAGTTGTTTCCACAACTTTATTTTTATCATCTTCTATTTCTTTGGAGCTTAGATTTATGATAATCATTTCATTGGCTTCCAACTTGTTTGTTTTATTTAATTCTTCCATTTTTTTATCTATATTTTGAAGTGTTATATCGTATAAATAATTTTGTATTTCCTTTAACTTTATTTCCAAAGGTATATTTTCTACAATTTTATCAAAAATGTGTTTTCTCGCAGCTGTGGCTACTTTGCTATTTGAAATTCCACAATATTCTTTTCCTTTATACGACATATCAAAAGTTCCGATTTCTTTTGCGACCTCTATTATTTCTAGTTTTGGCATAAACAAAGTTGGTCTAAAAACAGAAATACAGATGTATTGGTCTAATAATAAAAGATTTTCGATTGTTTGGGTTGAAACTTGAGATATTGCTTCACCCGATATGATAACAGGAGCGTTATTTTCTAATCCTATTTTTTCACAAATTTTGTAAAAGAAATACTTTAACAACAAATTTTGATATCTATTATCTACTTCCCTTATGTACTCAACCGTATTAATCATGGGCACCACAATCATCTTCACAGATTGACCTCTCAAATACTTTTCAGAAATAAACTTGAAGATATCTAAAGTAGCCTTGTATTGTTCCTTGCTGCCTAAATCAAAATAGACAAAGATTGGCAAAATTCCCATTTTTATGGCCTTGTGAATTGCCACCGGTGAGTCTATTCCTCCCGACAACATCATTACTGCTTGATTGGCATTTCCGAGTGGGAAACCTCCAAGTCCTTTTTGCTTTTCAGAATAGTAAAATATCGCCTCATCTCTTATTTCTACAAAGCAAGTAATGTCAGGATTAGACAAATCTACTCCACTTGAGTATTCTATCAACTCACTCCCTAATTCTATTTCAATATCTCTCGACTTATAATTCCTCTCTTTTTTATTCAACTTAGCTCTGCATTTCACCGCAAATTTTTTGTCTTTTACTTTTGCTTTGAATATATCAACTCCCTTATTTACTATCTCTGAGAACTCAAATTTCTGTCCTACTTCTGCTTTTGAAAAGTTTTGAATACCTGAAATGTTTAACAATATCTCATCTGCAGGAGATTCAACTTCCAATAATATGAAACTCCAAAAAGATTTACTTTTAATTAGTGCTATGTTATTATCTTTCAATGCAGCTATAATATTGGAATGAAGAAGCTGTGCCATTTTGTTTCTGGTTTTAGACTTCTTCATCGCAATTTCTCCCGAATATTTTATGATATATGAGTACACGTGCAAAAAATTTTCGCGAATATATTATTTTTAACTTAATTTTACTGTAAATAAAACACGGCTTTTAGTATTGAATTATAATTTTTGCAAATTAAAATTGCTTAAATGTTTTCCTTAATAATCGAGATAATTGCAAAAAGTGAAATAACAGTTGCCATTTGATTATCTAAATTTATGTATCTAAATATGTTTTTACGCTGCTAAATATATTAAATAAAAGCAATGTAAAAAATACTCAATTTTTATTACTGGGAACATCGTTCTTTTTTATTTAATTTGCGCTTTATTTAGATTAAATTAATTTTCAATTAGCGTCAAAGAATTTAGTTATGTTTTATAAAATTGTGAGAGTATTTAGTGTGTTGATTGTGTTGTCATTTTGTAATTTATCTATTGCTCAATCTGTTCTGTCGGGTATTGTGACAGATGAAACAGATAATTTGCCGCTTATCGGTACGAGTGTAGCTATAAAAAATAAAAAAGACCTTGGTGTAATCACAGATAATAATGGACATTATGCCATAAAGTTGTCAAAGGGGAGTTATTTGGTTTCTTTTTCATTTTTGGGATATAAAACAGTAGAGAAATCTGTTGAAATTGGCAATAAAAACGTCAAATTGGATATAGCTTTGGAAGAAACGACTTCCAAATTGGAGGAGATAATAGTAACTGCAAAGTCGGAAGCGAGAAAACTTCGAGAAAGAGCAGCCCCCATTTCGGTAATATCTATGAGTCAACTGCAAGGCACAGTGACCGGTGTCACCGATATATTGAACAAGACGGTAGGTGTTACTATTCGTAGTTCGGGTGGTGTCGGTAGTGCCTCTCGTTTGTCAGTTAGAGGGTTGGAGGGGAAAAGAATAGGCTTTTTTATTGATGAAGCACCGCTCAGTGACCAGTCTGATTTTATAGACCTTAATGATATTCCTACGGATATGATTGACAGGATTGAGATTTATAAAGGTGTTGTTCCTGCCAAGTTTGGTGGTTCTTCTATGGGA
>PDWI01007003.1_pt1 | contig 13908 bp, 13 predicted proteins | sample 1430891 | NCBI WGS metagenome assembly PDWI01 (sample SAMN01162508, study PRJNA174530) | Oral metagenome, whole genome shotgun sequencing project. | biome: Marine environment; feature: Marine mammal; material: Swab sample of the gingival sulcus; isolation source: swab sample of gingival sulcus...
AAGTAAATAAAAGTTGAGTGTATAACCAAATGGAGTTATTAACATAATAGTTTAATGTTTACAAGTTTTTGTCAACCGATTTTATGAAACATCATATTGCTAATTGTTAATTGCTAATTGAACAGTTATCAGACAACAATAAACTTAACTAAAAATAGTATAAATTAAAAAAATAGAAAATAAATGAAAACGGATATAATTTTATCAGGAGTAGGCGGACAAGGAATTGTTACCATTGCCGCAGTAGTAGGAACAGCTGCTTTGCAGAACAATATGTATTTGAAACAATCGGAAATACATGGAATGAGCCAGCGTGGAGGCGCAGTTCAATCGCATTTGCGAGTATCTGAAAAACCCATTGCCTCTGATGTAATTGCCGAAGGTTCTGCCGATTTAATTATCTCGGTTGAACCAATGGAAAGTTTGCGTTATTTACCTTTTTTATCAAAAAACGGTTGGTTGATAACTAATACTAAACCTTTTGTTAATATTCCTAATTATCCTGATTTAGAGAATGTTATGAAAGAAATTGAAAAGGCTGGAAATCATGTTGCGTTAGATGCCGATAAAATGGCTCGCGAAATAAAATCGCCACGCTCATCTAATATTGTTATGCTTGGAGCTGCATCGCCTTTCATTAATATTGAGTATGAAAAATTAGAGGAAGGCATAAAAGCTATTTTTGGCAAAAAAGGCGAAGATATTGTAAATAAAAACCTTGCAGCCTTACGTTTGGGTAGAGAATTTGCGCAAAAACAAGAAAAATAAACCCCAAATAAGCATTATCAAAGGCTTTTTTTAACCGCAAAGAACGCCAAGTTTGCAAAAGTTTAAGCAAAATTTTGCTTTGCGAAATTTTTGCATACCTTGCACTCTTTGCGGTTAATTTTACCGCTGCGTAATCATGCCGTTGCTATAAAATTGTTAGTTATAGATGTTTTACAAAACGAAAATAAAAAAATGGAGAAAATGCAAATTTTACTAAATGGCATAGCAACCGACAAATCGTTATTTTGCATAAACGACGGCTTAAACTACGGGCGTTTTCCGGCTAACAACAAAAAAAAATACGAAGTGCAACTACCTAAATCAGAGTTTATTAGGCTGATGGAAAGCGAATATAACGAAGTGCGCGACGACATTAAAAAAGATGACATAGAATCGAACGACACATCGGAATTTACAAATACCAATTATTGCAGTTTGCAAAAATTAATGGACTACGAGGAAGATTTCAAAAACGTAATGCAAGGATATTTAGACATAACTTTTTTTACAAAATTATTTACAACTTCTACCAAACACTGCAAATTTGTGATAAACAGCACCGATGATATTTTTGTAAAAAATGATATGCTGATAGTGCAAGGACGAGTGTTTGAAATAATATAAGAAATGCACTTCACCTCAATTAGCAATGAACAATTATTGAAGTGAAGCTATTAAACATTTTATTTTTCCTCTTTTTTGAATAATGTAAAAATAATCTGCCCTACGTAAATACCAAAAACACTTTCAATTATTCCCACATATTTCTGTAAATCATCGGCTTGCAGAAGTCCTTTTGCTGTTTGGTTTATAATGATGACCAACGCTAAAAAATAAACAGGAAATACAATAAATGTCATTATTGAAATAGAATTTTTAACTCTTTTCACTTCTATTTTTTCCTTATCCGATTTATTTTTCTTATACGGATTTGCAAGCACATCTTTGATTATCGCCGTTAAATAAGCGGTTAAAAGCGGAATAATCAATGTTACGATTGAATACATCTCATTCTTTTCTAATCCGTCTGTTGCATAGTGAAATATTATGAGACCGATTATAAATATTTTTGCTGTTAGCATCAAAAATAAAATCCAATTTTTTAAAGTTTGCTCTTTCATTTCTTTATATTTTATAAGTTACTGTAATTTTTTTTTTACCGCAAAGGACGCTAAGTGCGCAAAGTTTACGCAAGGTTTCTCTTTGCGAAATCTTTGCGTACCTTGCGCTCTTTGCAGTTAAATTTATTAAACTTTTATTATTCTCCGTATTGATGATACCTTGTTATTTTTCTTACTATTTCGTTAGTTAGTTCTTTTGTATAATCATTGATATAGGCAGGAAAACCTGTATCTAAATTATTCATTTTGTGCCAATTTCGAGTTCTGTAAAAACCGGAACCATAACGACCAATTATTTTTGTATTTATTCCCATTTGATTTGTCTTTTCATTTAAGCTTAACCGTATTTCAACTTTTATATGTTCAAAAGGAAGATACTTTTTATCAGAAAACAGTGCAATAATGCTATATACAAAATTTTCACCGGCATCTTTTAAAACTTCTTTTTCAAGGTCTATAACATCAAATCTTAACACATTATCACCAAAACGATAAAAGGATTTGAATTTTTGATTTGTGCTATTTTTTCTAAATCCTCCTTTTGCATAAAATTCTCTAAAATGACTATTCAACATTTTATAATAAGCATTAAGAGTTTCGGTTGGCTTTTTTCTTATAGTTTTTTTATCAAAAAAATCTAAGGCATCAAATGAAACCTCGTCAGCATATTCCGCCATACATATTTTTTCATCTCCCATATATTGTTTTGTTTTTTCGTTGTAGTAATATTGAATAAACGGACAATCCTCATTAATATACGATTGCCGAATTTCTAAAAGCACATTCTCCGGTTGCTCAATTTTAAAAATATTGATACAGTAGAAATAAAGATACTGCCGAATATCCATATTTTTTCTTGCGTGAAATTCTGTTTTCAACATTTGCCACAACTTATTATTTTTTGCGGCATTGTCGGAGCAAAAGTCAAATTGTATTCTATAAATACCCTGTTGCTTTACAAAATTGCGAAATTTTATCACTTGCGAAATTCCTATTTCTTCAAGTTCTTTGTTTAATTTCGTTATTGCGCTATCGTTTACAAGTTGCGAATAGCCATTAATGCAAAATAAAAATAAAATAGTTGTTGAAAATGCTTTCATTGTTTATTGTTTTTTTATGAATAAAAATCTTGCGCCTGAATTATCCGATTCACGAAATTTACCTGCTTTAAGGTCTTTATATTTATCCTTTAATTTATCACTTAATTCTCTTAAAGTTAATATATTATGATGTTCGCCTGTTTCATGTTGCAATACATCAATCAATGCTTCTGTAAAAATTGAAAGACCATTATCTTTTATAGTTGCCTCTCCTTCGCCGGATGTTAATGCCTTTCGAGTAGGTTTAGTTTTAAATAATTCTTCTACATATTCTTTTTTTGTGGTTTTATATGGTGGCGGAGCAGCATCAAGCTTAGGAATTAACAAACCACTAAAACAAGCATCAACTACAAGTATTGTATGTTTACAATTACCCTCCGATAATTCTCTAAAATTACTGTGAGGAATATCTGTATTGTTTGCACACAACAACATACCATTAAAACGCTTACTTCCATGCCCCGAAAAATATATTAGCAATTGGTCGTTGTCCGAATATGTTTTTTTCTGATATTTTTCAAGTTTTTCACGTATTTGATTGCTTGTATAATTAGCAAAAATATGCGTTTCAAAACCATAATTATCTCTCAATACTTTTTCTAATTTTTCAGCATTTTTCCTTGTGCCTGTGAGGCTTGGCAGGTTAGAATTGGAATATTCACTTACATAAAAAAGTAGGGCAATATCTTTGCGCTTAGGTTTATAATTGATGATAATATTTTTGATTGTACGATTAGTTTCATTATCTATGGCTTTAATTTGAAATCTATTTTGCCCTTCTTTTAAATTTATAGTATGTTCAAATGAACCATTTATGCTATCTATATCTATCTCTACTCTATTTATTGAAATTAATAAAACACCACTTTCAGCTGTTGCTTTTCCGCTTATGGTAAAAGTTTTATTTTCTTGTGTTTCTTCAAAATGATCAAATATTATGCTTGGTGGTGTTTTATCTTTTGGAGGTTTAGGTTTTGTATCATCTGAATTATACTTATTAAGTATTTTTTTTAACAAATTTTTTTCATAATTTGGGTCATTGGCAGGTAAATTATAAATTTTATTATTTTCCACATAATGCAAGTATTTACTACAATTTACACCATCATATTTTCCTTCGGGTGTGTAAATTATCCAATCATAATTGCAACTTTTATTCATACCCACAAGAGTTGCCAACAGTTTACCGCTTTTTACGTCCCATAGTTTTGTTGTGCCGTCAGAACTCGCCGAAGCAAGTATTTTACCGTGTGGACTAAAACTGACACTGTTTACACAATCATTATGTCCTTCTAATGTTCTAATTTCTTGCCCTGTTTCTATATTCCATAGCTTGATAGTATTATCCCAACTCCCCGAAGTAAGCATTTTCCCGTTTGGACTAAAACTAACACTCCATACATCATCATTATGTCCTTCTAATGTTCTAATTTCCTGCCCTGTTTCTATATTCCATAGTTTGATAGTGTTATCTTTACTCCCCGAAGCAAGTATCTTTCCATTTGGACTAAAACTAACACTCCGTACATTATCAGTATGCCCTTTTAAAGTTCTAATTTCCTGCCCTGTTTCTATATTCCATAGTTTGATAGTTTTATCCTTACTCCCCGAAGCAAGTATTTTACCACTTGGACTAAAACTGACACTCCATACAGAAGCATTATGTCCTTTTAATGTTTTAATTTCCTGCCTACTTTCTGTATTCCATAGTTTGATAGTATTATCCCAACTCCCCGAAGCAAGTATTTTCCCGTTTGGACTAAAACTGACACTCCATACAAAAGCACTATGTCCTTTTAATGTTTTAATTTCCTGCCCTGTTTCTATATTCCATAGTTTGATAGTTGCATCACCACTTGCCAAAGCAAGCATTTTTCCATTTGAACTAAAACTGACACTATTTACATTACCAATATGTCCTTTTAACGTTCTAATTTTTCGTCCACTTTTTACATCCCATAGTTTGATAGTTTCATCATCACTCGCCGAAGCAAGTATTTTTCCATTCGGGCTAAAAACGACACAATTTACATAGTCAGCATGCTCCAAATTAGTAGTTAAAACTTTGTTTTGTGCTAATAAATTGGCATAAAAGCCTATAAGTGCTAATAATATTGATATTTTATAAATTTGTGTTTTCATGCTTTTGTAATTGAGAATTGAGAGTTGAGAATTGAAAATTGAGAATTAGTTGTTTTCAGAGAAATATTTTTATTGATTTTTTTTAGTTTTCTATTGGTTTAACTGCCTGTAAGCATACATTATGAAACTGCACCTTTTTAATTTTAACAAGGGAGCAAGCTCCCTTGTCAGTGCGCCGAAAAATCGCTGCAAATTTAAAAACTCAATTACCACACGCCTGAAGGCGGTGGGTTGACGTAACGGACTAAAGTCCTATTAAGGCTAAAAGCCATCTAAAAGAAAGGCTAAAAGCCTGTTAAAACTATGGGCTAATACGAAAATCATCATCAGGAATACCCACATCTTGCTTCTCAATATAATCCATTATTATATCATCGGTAACTGTTCCTGTTGTTGCTACAAAATATCCTCGTGCCCATAAATGTTGCCCCCAATATTTTTTCTTCAAATGAGAAAATTCTTGAAACAATTTATATGAAGAAGTACCCTTTAATTTCTGAACTAAACGACTAACTGAAAGGTTCGGACTACATGAAACCAACAAATGAATATGGTCTTTTGATACATGCCCCTTAATTATTACTACATCATTAGCTTGACATATTTGACGTATCAAATCTCGCAAACGCTCTGCTACTTGACCTATCATTACTGGTTTTCGATATTTAGTTATCCAAACTATATGGTACTTAATATCAAAACGAGTATGGGAACCTGATTTGTAATTTTGCATAAAATATTATTTTATAACAAATATAATAAAACATTATAAATAATAAATTCTTCGCCTAAAGGCGAGGGATTTCACCCATCCCAGAATTATAAATTAAATTTTGCCTTTGTCCAATTCTTTTACCAATCGCGTTGTTTTGTATATATATTTTAAAGCCTCCATAAGTCCCCAAGAGTCGGTGGCTACGGCGCGATTGTTTTCGCCCAAAAACGCATAACGACCTGCAAGGCTTTCGATATTGCCATCGTGTACCAACCCGATTACTTCGGCGTTTTTGTTGATAATTGTGCTGCCCGAATTGCCGCCAACAATATCGTTGGTAGAGGCAAATCCCATAGGAATTGACAAATCTAACTCGGCAGGCGGATTTTGCCAACGCTCGTGCAATCCCCACGGATAATCTTTTTTGCCAAATGAATGATAGCGGTCGTATAATCCATAAAACGTAACTTTGCCCGGCGCAATTGTGCCGTTATACTCGTATTGCTTAATGCGTCCGTCTGAAATTCTGAGAGTTAAAGTGGCATCGGGCGGAATAATTGTGCCGTAGGTTTCAAAAATCAAACGCCCAAGTCGGTTGTTCAACACCTCCAAAGTGTTGTAAAGTTCCCCGCGCTCTGCTTTTACGGATTTTTTCATTTTTGCAGCTTCAATCTGATATTTTATCAGCGGGTCTTGCGAGTTTAAAATGGCTTTTGCTCCTTTTGCCACCAATTTATCCACATATTTTTGGTCGGCAATTTTTGATTTTTTTACAAAAAATTTCAATGCCTCTTCACCCGTTTTGCCACCATAAGCAATTTGCGATAATTTGTGTTTTGTGCCCAAAACTTTATCTAAAAAATCGGCATGAGCAATCAAAACCAAATCTTGCAACTCCTTATCCTTAGTTGCTACAAAAATATTTTTCTTCGTTTGCTCCAATTTGTTGGCTTTATACTGCGGTTTTCGCTCGGCTTCGGGCAAATTCATTTGCTCGGCATATTCCACAATATTTCTTGCAGTTTGCTGATAATCACACATATAATATCTTGACATTAACAAAGCGAGTTGTTCTTTTTCAAATTTATTAAGTCGGTTGAACACTTGGTCTATTTCGTTCCAAATATTTCCGTATTCTTTTTGCAATTTTGGGTTTGCCTCTACTTTTTGCCTCAATTTTTTCTCAAAATCCGATTTCTTTTTCATTAAATAATCGTCATTTAGAGCCATTAATCCACCGGCATAGCTTTTTCGGGTGTTTGCCACGCTCAAAAGACGACTCAACAATTCCTGTCGGCGTTCGGGGTGTTGCTCAAAAAATTTATAATATGCCTTATACAGCTCGTTAAATCGGTTTAGAACAATGGGTGTGCGCGTATCTCTAAAAAATTGTAACTGTCTCATTGATAGTAGTCTGTCGGTATTTCCCGGACGACCTACAACAAAAATTGCTTCGCCCTCGCGTGCGCCTTTTTTGCTCCATTTGAAAAAATGTTTTACCTTCACGGGTTTGCCATTTTCATAAGCTCGCAAAAATGCAAAATCAAGTTCATAGCGCGGATATGTGAAGTTATCCCAATCCCAACCGGTGGCAGCTATTTGCACATCGGGCACCATCACAAGGCGAATGTCGTTGTAGCGTTTATACATGTACAACGAATATTTGCCACCGTTGTAAAGCGTTACTACTTTGCACGTAAGCCCTGTTTTTTTGCTATACTCATCTACTATTTTCTTTATTGTTTTTTCTTTGGCTGCCACTTTTTCGTTGTTGCTACTCTGGGCTTTCATAGCATTCAGAATTATGCCCGTAACGTCTTTTATTTCAATTAATTGGTCAACATATAAGCCTTTAAATTTACGCTCTTCGCCCAATGTTGTGGCATAAAAACCGTCTTTGAAAATATTTTCGCCCTTTTGTTGCACCACATCTAATCGGCTTCTCACACAATGATGGTTGGTCATTATCAACCCGTCCTCCGACACGAACGCTCCCGAACAACCGCCGCCAAATTGCAATGCCGATTTCTGAACATCGTCTAACCACGCTTTGTCCGGCTTAAAATTATACTCTTTTTGGTATCTTTCAACCGGCACCGCATCGAAAGTCCACATTTTACCAAAATCGTCAAACGAAAACTCCACTCTGTCTAAATCCAAAGGCTCGTATATAGAATGCTGTGATTTAGACACATTTGAAATACAAAAAATCATTGCTACCGCAAGTAGCATTTTACTTAATTTAACCATAATTTTACGTTTTGTTTATCTAAAAAATTTGTTTATAAATAATATTTTAATTTGTTTTTTATTGTTGTTTTGTCCATTTTGCCCACAATTCCGTTGCACTGCATTGTGGTTTATTGTTATGCCGTACCTTTTGCCCACAATTCCGTTTACACTGCATTGTGGTCTATTATTATGCCGTCCTTGCGGACTGGTCGTGCGTAAGCCTAATTGCTCATTGTTCATTGCACATTGTTCATTGATTTTGTCCCACAATTCCGTTGCACTGCATTGTGGTTTATTATTGTGCCGTCCTTGCGGACTGGGTCGTGCGTAAGCATCATTCTTCATTTTTCATTCTTCATTTTTCATTGATTTGTCCCACAATTTCGTTGCACTGCATTGTGGTTTATTATTGTGCCGTCCTTGCGGACTGGTCGTGCGTAAGCCTAATTGCTCATTGTTCATTGCTCATTGTTCATTGATTTTGTCCCACAATTCCGTTGCACTGCATTGTGGGCTATTATTATGCCGTCCTTGCGGACTGGGTCGTGCGTAAGCATCATTTTTCATTCTTCATTTTTCATTGATGTTGCAAATGTCGTTTAAATTTTCAAGTTTTTGCAATTCCTTATAGTTTAATGTTCCTTCGAGAAGTTTTTGCAGCAATACATCATATTGTTGCGCATATATTTCCAGCTCGTCATCGGTTAGTTTATAGGTGCCGTGAACGGTAAATGGCGGCAAATATATCATTTTACACACTGTTGCGGCTTGCTCATAAGGGCGCAAAAATTCTTTCATGCTGTATTGATTTCGCTGTCCGGCTTGATAAAGTTTGCGCTGTCCGCCCGTAGTTATTACATTTAGCATCACCTTGTCTTTCAGTGCATTACCATTAGAACCATAAGCCCAACCATGTTCCAAAACCATTTCCATCCAATGTTTGAGCATTGCCGGCGCACTATACCAATAAAACGGAAATTGGCAAACAATAATTTTGTGCTGCAAAATAAGCTGTTTCTCATATTCTATATCAATATGAAAATTTGGATAACATTCGTAGAGGTCGTGAAAGGTTATGTTATCGCGCTGCGGTATGTGTTGCGCAAGCGATTTATTGGCACGCGATTTTTCAAATCTTGGATGTGCAAAAAGTATTAGTATTTTTTCCATTTTTTAATTGTTTTTTTGGCTTTTGGCTGTTAGCTTTTAGCTGTTGGCTTTTTGTATTTTTTGCTGTTAATATTTATTATTTTTACAAAAAAAATCATTTTTAGTTTTTAATTCTTAATTCACATTATTAACACATTTTAAGGGAATTATTTTAAAGCTTTTTTACTTTGTAACCTATTTATTTACAAATATTTACATTTAAAAATAAAATAATGTTTTTTCCATATAAAATACTTTGAATTAAGTTTAAAATATCATTCAAAGATAAAAAAAATTGCTAAAATCCATATATTTGAACTAATTATTATAAATTCGCATTATTTTTGGTGTGATTTGTATTGAATTAATTAGAACTTTTTTGTGATTTTTTTAGAGCTTTTGGCTGTTAGCCTTTTGCCTTTGGCGAAAAAAGCTAACGGCTAACATCACGGCTTAATAAATATAAAATCGTAATAATAAAAAGCAAATCAAAATTTTTAACTTTTAATTTTCAACTTTTAACATTCTTAATTCTTAATTTTTAATTCTTAATTTTTAATTTTCTAACTTTAAACCTATTTTATAATGAAATTTTTTAATACACTTTTTATTTTGGTATTTATACCCATCACTTTATTCGGACAATCGTCTGAAAATGAAGAAGTAATATACAGAAGAAGCTCTTTGTATCCTTTTATGATTGTGGAAACCAACAGGCAGTATTCCGATGTAATTCAGCAAGTATTTTTGAATGCCGAAATACCGGACAAATTCAATAATCACATTGTTGGCGCGCAAACTATAAACAACGGAATAGCACCCGGATTGAGCAAGCGCAAAGATAAAATCGTGTCGCAAGCCGAAAATATAAGTAATTATTTGGCTCAAAACGATGTTGCAAAACAAATGGTTGCCAAATGGTTTAATCGTCAAGCTGATGGCAGTTTCGATATGAAATTGGTGGCGCAAAGAGGTTCGTATAATGCCACCGAAATGGACGTGGCACTTGCCAATAGCAGCAAGCGTGGCGATGCTTTGTTGGCTGATGCGGGCGAAGAGCTTATCAAAAACAGTTTTGTCATTGTCAATGATTTTGATTACGTAAGCAAGGAAGAAGTGGCTAAAAAAGTGAAAGCCGGTTTGGGCTTGTTAAAAGAAGTTGCCGAATTGGCAGACGTAGATGTAAATACCTCAACTGTTGAGGCAGCGGTAACAACTTTTGGCAAAGGCTATGTGGTTCGCACCACTTCGTATTTGTATCGTTTGGTGTGGAACGATTCGGTGGCAGCCGTTTTCTACCAAGATTATTGGATGAACCCAAATAATATTGACGAAAGTAGAAAAGCAGCTTTTGATAATTCTGATATTTTCAAAATGGAGCTTGTAGGTTGGGAAGTTGCGTGGGCTGATTTGCAATCGACAATTTACACAAAAAGAAGCGAGGAAGAGCTAATTGCCATAGCCACCATACGAGCTATTGACGCAGTTATTGCCAAATTGCAACGCAAATTTGAAGTATTTAGAACCAAAACGCCATTGTATAGCGTAGATCCGTTGGCTGCAAAAATTGGCTTAAAAGAAGGACTCGAAAAAGGCGACCGCTTCGAGGTATTAGAGCAAGTGATGGACAGGCACGGCAGAACAAAATACAAGAGACGAGGTGTGATAAAGGTAAACAAAAACCACATTTGGGATAATCGCTTCGAAGCCGGCAAAGGCGGAGATGCCTCCAACGAAGCCAGCACATTAGGATACACAACATTTAAAGGTTCGGGCAAATATTATGCAGGCATGTTAATTAGGCAAATAAATTAGGTCATTAAAATTTATTTTTCTACTTTTGGGGGCTTAAAATCGTAAAAAAAAAGTTGTAATAGCCGGATAATCAGCATGAATGAATCATTAGAAGTATTAGATAGTATTAGGCTAAATTTCAATAACGAAGGTCTATTATTATTAAATTTCACAATCGCTTTCGTAATGTTTGGCGTTGCATTAGGTTTGAAATTTGAAAATTTCAAGGCAGTATTTTCGCGACCAAAATCGGCATTGATAGGTGTGATTTCTCAATTTGTGTTGCTTCCGGCAATGACCTATTTGCTTATATTGTTGCTCAATCCGAGTTATAGCGTGGCAATGGGCATGATATTGGTGGCAGCCTGTCCGGGTGGCAATGTTTCTAATTTCATAACATCGTTGGCAAACGGAAACACCGAATTATCGGTTAGCCTTACGGGAATAGCCGATTTGTCGGCAATATTTATGACGCCCATAAATTTTGCACTTTGGGCGGGCATATATAATTCGTCAGCCGATGGAGTTACGCAAATTTCGGTGGACACTGTGGAAATGTTGCGATTATTCGTTTTCTTGCTGGGTGTTCCCGTAATAATCGGAATGCTTTTTTCTTCACGATTTCCCAACATTACAAAAAAAATTATCAAACCAATTAAAATTATTTCGGTTTTAATATTTCTAAGCTATATAATTGGTGCTTTAAGCCTAAATTTAAAATATTTTTTACTACACATACATCTTATATTCCTGATTGTCTTAATTCACAATCTATTAGCATTTTCCATCGGATATTCTATGGCAAATTTGTTTAGATTGCCACCAAAAGACAAAAAAACTATAACCATCGAAACAGGTATTCAAAATTCGGGTTTAGGTCTTGTTCTAATTTTCAACCCAAATCTATTTAACGGCTTGGGTGGAATGGCATTTATTGCCGCTTGGTGGGGAATTTGGCATGTAATTTCAGGTTTATCAATAGCTGTTGTGTGGAATAAAATTTCAAAATAATTTTTTATGCTGTTGGCTGTTAGCTTTCTGAGTTTAGCTCCATTCGCCAAAGGCTAAAATCAAAAAGCTAAGGGCTAACATCAAAAAGCCAAAAATTTTAATTTATGAATTTTAAAAGAATAGACCGCTGGTCGTGGCGATACCATATTGCCAAAATATTTGTTGATTTTGCTCATAATATTATTTTTTACCGAAAAGTGTCGGTTATAGGGCGCGAAAATCTTCCGAAAAATACGCCGTTGTTGTTTGCACCCAATCATCAAAACGCATTAATGGACGCATTGATTATTTTGTGTAATTTGAATACTCAGCCTGTGTTTATTGCCCGCGCCGATATTTTTAAAAATAAAATTATATCAAAAATTTTGGTATTTCTTAAAATTTTGCCGGCATACAGAATGAGAGACGGCAAAGAAAATTTGAAAAAAAATGAAGAAATTTTCAATATTTCGGTAAAAATTCTCGAAAACAACAACATTCTGACTTTATTTCCGGAAACCACACACACCAATAAACGCCGATTGCAAATATTAAAAAAAGGTGTGCAACGCATTGCATTTCAAGCAGAAGAAAAAAATAATTTTGAACTTGGCGTAAAAATTGTCCCCATTGGCATTTATTATTACAATTATTGGATTTTCAAAAGCGATGTTCAGATTATTTTTGGCAAACCAATAGATATTACGGAATATCTTGAAATGTATAAAGAAAATCAGCAAAAAGCAATGCTCGCTTTGCGCGATAGAATGACCGAAGAGATAAAACCTTTAATTATTCATATTAAAAATAAAGAATTTTACGATTTATTTGAATTGATGCGCACTTTGTATAACCGTGAAATGCGCAAAAAATTAAATTTGGGTAATAGTGTGAATGACAAGTTTGTAGCCGACCAGCAAATAATAAAATCAATGGACAATGTGTGCGAAGAAAAACCTAAATTTATTGAAAAATTAAACGAAGCGGCTAATGCTTATGCCGAAAAATTAAAACAAATAAACATAAAACATTGGGTTGTTGAAAAAAATCAAAAACCTGCTACATTATTATTAAAATCCGTTTTACTCGTCATTGGTTTTCCAATATTTTTATACGGCTACATCAACAATTTATTGCCATATTATTTGCCCAAATTGGTAAGTAGCAAAATTAAAGACAAACAATTTTTAACTTCCGTAAATTTTGTATTAGGATTAATTTTATACCCCGTTTTTTATTTTATTCAATTTCTGATAGTTTGGAAATTTAGTTCTTATTGGTGGATAAAATATTTATATTTAATAAGTTTGCCAATGTTTGGGGTTTTGGCTTTTTATTATCATCGTTTGTTTATAAAAACCAAAGCACAATGGCGATTTTATTTTGCAAGTAATAAAAAGGAAATTATTGCACAAAAAAATCAGGTATATAAAATAATGCAAAAATTAGTTGCCTAAAAATTAAAAATTACCCACAAATCGAGTTAGATAGATAAATTACTTCTCCTTTTTTATAATATTTTTAACCGCAAAGAGTGCAAAAGTTAATTCGCAAAGAACGCTAAGTTTTTTTTGCGAAATCTTTTGCGTTTTTTTTGCGGTTAAATTTTTTCTATTTTTTTGTTTGAAAGTGTTATTACATTTTTTCATTTGAAAAAAATATTTTTTTTGTTTAAAAGCAATTATTACATTTTTTCATTTGAAAAAAATTATTACATGTTTTAATTGGAACTATTATTACATATTTTAATTGAAACTATTATTACATGTTTTGATTGGAACTATTATTACATGTTTTGATTGGAACTATTATTACATATTTTAGTTTAAAAAAAATTATTACATATTTTAATTGGAACTATTATTACATATTTTAGTTTGAAAAAAATTATTACATG
>PDWI01007004.1_pt1 | contig 13908 bp, 12 predicted proteins | sample 1430891 | NCBI WGS metagenome assembly PDWI01 (sample SAMN01162508, study PRJNA174530) | Oral metagenome, whole genome shotgun sequencing project. | biome: Marine environment; feature: Marine mammal; material: Swab sample of the gingival sulcus; isolation source: swab sample of gingival sulcus...
ACTCCATCAACTTCTTCAAAATCGCTACTTCTTGGTTTTGCAAACTGTCCAGCCACACGAGCCACTTTTATCACAGGGCAACTTCCAGCATACATCAAAACTACATTCATTTGAAGTAGAACCTTAAATAAACCTTTTATATTATTAGCTCCAAAATCTTTAAAACTCTCCGCACAATCTCCCCCTTGCAATAAAAATGCCTCACCTTTTGCAGCTCTTGCTAAATCTTTTTTTAGACTTCTTACCTCTCCTGCAAAAACCAAAGGTGGATATTTGCTTAAATCATCTTCAACCTCTTTTAATAAACTCTCATTTTTATAACAAGGTTGCTGTTTAATTGGAAATTTTCTCCATGATGATTTGTCCCATTTTTGCATACTTTTGCCTTTATAATTATTTAAAATTATTATATTATACACTTTTGAAATTAATTTACAAGCAAAAGATAGATAAATAAAGGAAAATGGAATCAAATTAGGTTTTTTTACGCAATTTCTCAATGTATGTTAAGCCATTTTTTCTTATAATTAAACTTTAAAAAAGGAAAAAAATGACAAATTTACTAATCATATCATTTCTAATATCAGCTGTTGTGGTGTTTGTTATGGTAAAACAGATCAATAAAATTACAAATAAAATCGATGAAAATGCGATAAAGTATGCTAACACAAATATTTATGCTGATTTTTCCGCTCATATACAAGAGGCTTTAAGAGCCATAAGAGCAGATATAAAAAACACTAATAATGAACCTATTTATGTACTTATCAATGAAGAAAACCAAGAACAAAGTTTGGAGTTTTTGGCTGATAACATACGAAAACTTGTGGCATTTGAGAGTATGGGGGCAAAAAGCAAAGCGCCTAAGCAAACCGAAAAGGAGCTTTTTGAGATTTTAAGCTCAATCGATGAATTTTTAAACAATTTCATACAAAATGGTGAAAAGTTAGCAGATGATTTAAGGGAAGATTTTGCTAAAAAGTTTAATGAACTAAAAATGGGTTAAAGGCGTAACGGTAAGCTGGGTTATGTCGTTGGATGATTATTTATCTAGGTTTTATGTCACCATAAAACTCAAGCGGAGTGTGTAAGCACAGGACCAAACCATCACTCCTTGCTACAAGTTGGGTTTACAAGCCAAAGATGTTACCATCAATGCTGGTGGTCTCTTACTCCACCCTTTCACCTTTTCCGCTCCACCTAAGTAAAACGGTAGTTTACTTTCTGTTGCACTTTCCCTAAGGTTTCCCTCGTCATTTGTTAAATGAAACTTTGTCCTATTGTAGCCCAGACTTTCCTCTTGAAAACTCAAGCAATCATCTGTTACGCCTTTAAAATATTACCATAAAAAGCTTTAAAATCTACTCAACTCTGTAGATTTTAGTTATCTCGTCTTCATCTATCTCTTCAAGATATTCATTTTTAAGATATATTTTTGATAACTCTTTATCTCTTTGTTCGCACTTTGCTTTGTCTATATGTTTATGATTTTCATCTTTTTCGAAATCAAAACCATACCTAACCAAATCATCTCCATCTTTTATTATAAAGTGTTTTTCAATCTCAATATCAGATGTTGCAATATGTGAATACAAGGCGTTTTTTTCTACCCATTCTGGGATAGAGTTAATCTCTTCATGAGTATCAGTATAAGCACAAAGCTCTGGCTCTTCGATATATTTTCCATTTTCATCTTGTTTTATTGGATTTTCTAATTTTGAAAAAATTTTATCGACAATTTTAATTTCTGCATTCATCTCAATCTTTTCACAAGTATCTTCATCTACATCATACTTTACTTTGCCAAATGACTTTAAAACACCATTGTCATTTATAGTCATATAGCAAGCTTCACTTGGAGTATTTGGACATTTTTTATCGGTTACTACCATCTTAAATTTGCCTACATTACTAAAACTTTTGTCACTATTTGTTATAGGTAAAATTTTTCCATCACAGTTAAAATCTTTGTCTAGTTTAATCTTACTAATAACATCTTTTTTAGTATCTTTTAACTTTTCTTCAACTTTTTTCTTATCTGTTTTAACGGTATTTTCTGCGTCTTTTATATCTTTTTCAAGTTCACTCTTTTTACTCTCAAGCTCACTTTTAACTTTACTATCAAGCTCCTCTTTACTCTGTTTACTATCCCCCCCCCCACAAGCTACAAGCATACCAGAGACTAGCACAGATAGACCTAAATATTTTATTTTTTTCATTTCTTTTCCTTAAATTTAAATTTGTATTCCATTATGCCTTATTTTGCCTAAATTTACTTTTAATTTAGTCTTCTTTTGTAAAATGAAAATATTTAAAATAAACATGAGTTAGGAGATTATATGAAATATGCAAAAAATGTAAGTGAGTTGATAGGAAATACACCTTTGATACAATTAAACTCAATTTCGCCAAATATTTACGCTAAGTGCGAATTTTTAAACCCAAGTAGTTCTGTAAAAGATAGAATTGCGTTTAATATGGTAAAAACAGCACTTGAAAGTGGCAAAATAGACAAAAACTCTACACTAATAGAGCCAACAAGTGGAAATACAGGCGTTGGGCTTGCTATGATTTGTGCGTCAATGGGGCTAAAATTAATCTTAACAATGCCCTCTTCTATGAGTATAGAGAGAAGAAAAATAGTATCAGCTTATGGAGCAAAACTTGTTTTAACAGACCCTGCAAAAGGTATGAGTGGTGCTGTAAAAGAGGCTTTAAAACTTGCTAAGCAAACACAAAATTCATTTGTTTTGCAACAATTTGAAAACGAAGCAAACCCAAATGCACACACAAAAACCACAGCCCAAGAGATTTTAAAAGATACAAATGGTAAAATAGACATTTTCATAGCAGGGGTTGGCACAGGTGGCACCATAACAGGGGTAGGAAAAGTACTTAAAAAACACAATCCAAACATAAAAATCATAGCAGTTGAACCAGCCTCATCTGCAGTTTTAAGCGGTAACCCCCCAGCCCCACACAAAATACAAGGCATAGGAGCAGGTTTTATACCAAAAACACTAGACTTATCACTAATAGACGAGATAATCCAAGTATCAAATGAACAAGCGTATGAAAGCTCAAGAAACCTAGCCAAAAACGAAGGACTTTTAGTAGGCATATCAAGCGGAGCAAATGTATATGCAAGCCAAATCATAGCCAAAAAAAATAAAGACAAAAATATAGTAACCATGCTTTGCGACACAGGTGAGAGATATTTAAGCGGGGAGTTGTATGAGTAATTCTTTTCACATTTAACCAAAAAAAAAGCAATTTTTAAGTATAATCTTTGATTTTAAAAATGAACTAAAAAAGGCTTTAAAAGTGAGTGAAAAAAATTACAATCCAAAAGAAATCGAACAAAATTATTATAAAATTTGGGAAGAGAGAGGCTATTTTGAGTTAGATGGAAACAAGAGTATCCAAAAAAAAGATAAAAGGTTTTCTATCTCTATGCCTCCACCAAATGTTACAGGAAATTTACATATCGGACACGCCCTAACCTACACTTTACCAGACATAATGGTAAGATATAAAAGAATGGACGGACATAGAATCCTTTGGCAACCGGGAACTGACCATGCAGGGATTGCAACTCAAAATGTAGTTGAAAAGCAACTTTTAGCAAAAGGCATAACAAAAGAAGAGCTAGGGCGAGAGAAGTTTTTAGAACATGTTTGGGAATGGAAAGAGCATAGCGGGAGTACGATAGTAGGACAAATGCGAAAACTTGGTATCTCTCCAACTTGGAGCAGAGAGCGTTTTACTATGGATGATGGGCTTAAAAGCTCTGTAAGAAAAGCATTTACAAAGCTTTACAACGAGGGATTAATCATACAAGATAATTATATGGTAAATTGGTGTACCCATGATGGAGCTTTAAGCGATATTGAAGTCGAATACGAAGAGCATCATGGAAAACTTTATCATATCCGCTACTTTTTAGAAAATTCTGATGAGTGCGTTGTGGTTGCAACTACGAGACCTGAGACTTACTTTGGCGACACGGCAGTAATGGTAAATCCTGATGATGAGCGATACAAACATTTAGTTGGAAAAAGTGTGATTTTACCGATAATCAATAGAAAAATAAAAATCATAGCAGACAGCCATGTTGATATGGAGTTTGGAACGGGTTTGGTTAAAGTTACTCCTGCTCATGACATAAATGACTATGAAGTTGGTAAAAGACATGGTTTAGAATTTATCACTATTTTTGATGAAAAAGGCATTTTAAACTCTCACTGTGGCGAGTTTGCAGGACTTGAGAGACTTGAGGCGAGAGAAAAGATAGTCGATGCACTGCAAAAAGATGGCTTTGTAGAAAAAATCGAAGATTACACAAATCAAGTAGGACACTGTTATAGATGCAAAAATGTAGTTGAGCCGTACATTTCAAAACAATGGTTTGTTAAAAAAGAGATTGCTAAGGGGGCTATAAAAAAAGTAAATGATAAACTATGTGAATTTTACCCACCGCACTGGATAAACTCATTTAACGCTTGGATGAGAGAGCTAAGAGACTGGTGTATTTCAAGGCAACTTTGGTGGGGTCATCAGATACCTGTATTTTATTGTGATGATTGCTCTTACCAATGGGCAAGCGAAAAAGAGAGCGAGTGTGAGTGTCAAAAATGTGGCTCGAAAAATATCCACCAAGACCCAGATGTGCTTGACACTTGGTTTAGTAGCGGACTTTGGCCTTTTTCAACTCTAGGCTGGGGTAATGCAGATAATTTTAAAAATGAAAAATGGTTTGAAGAGGATTTAGCAGATTTTTATCCAAATAGCCTCATGATAACAGGTTTTGATATTTTGTTTTTCTGGGTTGCAAGAATGATGTTTCAAGGAGAACAAGCCTTAGGGGAACTTCCTTTTAAAGACATCTATCTTCACGCACTTGTAAAAGACGAACATGGTGCAAAAATGAGCAAATCAAAAGGCAATGTTATCGACCCACTTAATGTCATTAACGAATACAGCGCTGACATCTTGCGTTTTACTTTAGCAATGTTAGCGGTTCAAGGTCGTGATATTCGCATGAGTAATGACACACTTTTACAAGTTAGAAATTTTACAAATAAACTCATAAATGCTTCAAAATTTTTACTTTTAAATGAAAACAAATTTGAAGATTTAGATAAAATCGAGATAAGAACTGACTTAGGTCTTTACATGCAAAGCAGACTAAACGCAGCAGTTAGCGAGACAAGAAAGCATATTGACGCATACCGCTTTAATGACGCAGCAACCACACTTTATAGATTTTTATGGAATGAGTTTTGCGATTGGGGTATTGAGCTAAGCAAGGCACAAAAAGAGGCGATTAATGAACTTGGAGCTATCTTTAAAGAAGCTCTTAAACTACTGCACCCTTTTATGCCTTTTATCACCGAATACCTTTATCACGAACTTAGCTCTACAAGCCTAGAAAATGGTAACTCAATAATGATAATGCCATACCCAAGCGATACTAAAATAAACGAGCAAATCGAGCAAAAATTTGCCCTTGTTATCGAATCAATCGTAAGCATTAGAAGAGCAAAAGCAACCATCGAGCTTGGCAACCAAAAAATCGAAAAGGCTTTTATAAAAGTTGATGACGATTTAAGCAAGTTTGGTTCATTTATCTGCAAATTAGCTAAGGTTGAAAATATAGATTTTGTATCACAAAAACAGCAAAATTGTGTCGGCGATGTAAGCGATAACTTAGAAGTTTTCATACCACTTAATGGCGTCGATTTAGAACCTATAAAAGCAAGGCTAAAGTCTCAAAGTGAAAAACTAAACAAAGAGATAGCCAAACTAAGCTCAATGCTAAACAATGAAAATTTTGTAAAAAATGCTCCAAAAGAGGTGGTAGGGCAAAACCAAAAAGGACTTAATGACGCAAAAAATAAGTTGCAAAAGATAGAAAATGAACTAAAGGCATTAGGATAAAATGAAAAATGCAATATTGTATTTGATTTTATCTTTAAGTTTTTTAAACGCAAATAACTTTGAAATTGGCTCGAAGCTCCTTAAGCAAAAAGATTTTACAAATGCCTTAAAGCATTTTGTAAAATCTTGCGAAAGTAAAAATGGCAAATCTTGTTTGATGGCTGGTTCATTATATTTTCAAGGATTGGGAGCAAAGAAAGATTTGCAAAAAACAGCTAAATTTATGACATTAGGTTGCGATAATGATAGTGCAAAATCTTGTGCGATGTTAGGCAGAATGTTTTATAAAGGCGTTGGCGTAAAAGTAGAATATGAAAAAGCTGTTAAATACTATACAAAATCTTGTGAAAATGGGTATATAAAAGCTTGCGTGCCACTTAGTAGCCTTTACTATAAAGGTTTAGAGGTAAAGCGAGATTTGAAAAAATCGGCAAACTTAGCTTTGAAAGCCTGCAAAAGTGATTTTGATGTTGCTTGTTTGATGATTGGTTCATTTTATTATGAAGGAAAAGGTGTATCAAAAGATGAGAAAAAGGCAAAAATATTTTTAGATAAATCTTGCAAACTTGGAAATAAACTTGGTTGCGAGTATATTAAAAAAAGAAAAAACGGTTACAGATAAAAAAGGTAAAAGTTGATAAAAGTTTCAAATCTATATAAAAGTTATGGGGATGTTGAGGTTTTAAGTGGGATTGACTTGCATGTAAAGCAAGGGGAGATTTACGCTTTAGTTGGTCATAGTGGTGCTGGAAAAAGTACGCTACTTAGGTGTTTAAATGGGCTTGAGCCTTACAATAAAGGCGAAGTAGAAGTTTTTGGAAAAAATGTAAAAAGTTTAAATGAACTTAATCTAAGAGAGCTTAGGCGTAAGATGGGTATGATATTTCAGCATTTTTCGCTAATGAACCAAAAAAGTGTATATGAAAATGTAGCAATGCCACTTCGAGTTTGGAAGTATCAGCCATCACAAATAGAAAAAAAAGTAAAAGAGCTTTTAGATTTAGTTGGTTTAAAAGATAGGGCGAAGTCTTATCCAAATGAACTTAGTGGCGGACAAAAACAGCGAGTTGCCATAGCAAGAGCTTTAACATTAGAGCCAAAAATTTTGCTTAGTGATGAGGCTACTTCGGCACTTGACCCAAACACAACAGTTTCTATCTTAGAGCTTCTTAAGATGATAAATCGCGAACTCGGACTTACTATAGTTTTAGTTACCCATGAGATGGAAGTTGTAAAATCAATCGCCCATAAAGCAATGCTACTTGACGGAGGTAAAATCATAGCAAACGATAAAATAGAAGAGATATTTTTGCGTCCAGATGAAAAAATGAAACACTTTTTAGCCCACGAAGAGATATTGCCAGAAGATGGCATAAATATAAGATTATATTTTCCAAAAGATGTGGCGTTTAATAGTGTCATTACTCACATGGCAATAGAGCTTAATATAAACTTTAATATAGTCTGGGGAAATATAGAAAAATTAAACGATAGCGTTGTGGGTCATTTAGTCATCAATATAGACCCAAAAGATGAAAAAAATGTAATAAAATATTTAAAACAAAATGGCGTTTTATGGGAGGTAGCATGAACGAGTTTATGAGTAGAATATATGAAAAATTTATGGAAGATTTTCCAACTGCTATCTGGGAGACGCTTTATATGTGTATCGCCTCAACCACAATGGCGTTTTTTATCGGACTTTTTATCGCGGTTTTGCTTGTCATTTCAGCGCAAAACGGACTAAAACCAAACAAAAAGCTTTACACTTTTTTAGACTTTACCACAAATACTTTGCGTTCATTTCCGTTTATTATTTTAATAATCGCCATCGCCCCACTTACAAAGCTTCTTGTCGGTACAAACATAGGCACAACTTCTACGATAGTACCACTTACCATTGGAGCAGCCCCATTTATAGCTAGGTTGATTGAGGGAGCTTTTAAAGAAGTTGATAGTGGCATAATCGAGGCTGCAAAAAGTTTCGGTGCAACAAATATGCAAATCATTTTTAAAATCATCATACCAGAATCCCTGCCAAGCCTAATCTCAACCATAACCATAACTCTAATCGTAATCGTGGGCTTTTCAGCAATGGCTGGAGTAGTTGGAGGTGGCGGAGTCGGAACTTTAGCCATAAATCGAGGCTATAACGGTTTTGATGATGAAATACTATATATCGCAGTTGTCGTACTTTTAATAATGGTGCAAATTTTTCAAAGTTTTGGAGATTGGCTTTATAAAATAGTTAAAAAATAAGATTTTTTCATAAAAAAATGTTAAAATAAAACAAAAAAGGATATATCATGACTTATAATATTCGCTTAGAAAATGCCGATGAAAGCATAATAAATGCTTTTCGCTCAATTGTTAAAATAAGACCAAATATAAAACTAAAAATCAAAAAAGACCCTAATGAACTTGCAAGAAAAAAGGCCGAAATCGCAGAACTTAGAGCTGAAGTTGAGCAGATTGAAAAAGATATAATATCGGGTAAGAGAAAAGGTTATAAGGATGTTGATGAAATGTTTAGGAATATTTTAAATGACTAAATATGAACTTGAATATACAAATAAATTCAAAAAAGACCTTAAAAAATTTTCTAAAAAAAATGTTGATTTAGTAAAAATAGTAGTAAAGCGTCTTGCAAATGATAAAATCTTAGAAGAAAAATATCGCGACCACAAACTTACAGGAGATTGGATAGGCTTTAGAGAGTGTCATATAAAACCTGATTTGTTATTGATTTATAGAAAAAATGACAATAGACTTATCCTAACTGCTGTTAGATTTGGTAGCCATAGTGATCTATTTTAAAATTTTAAAGGTGTATTTTGAATAAAATTGTGGATTTTTTTATAAACAATGTTAGATTAAATTATGTTTTATTTGTATTTTTACTGCTTGGGGGCATTTACTCTTACAAATCTTTACCTAAAGAGATTTTTCCTCCTATTGTTTTAAATAAAGTTATAGTTGAAGGCGCTTATATTGGGGCAAGTGCCAATATGCTTGATAAAATGGCAGTGCAAAATATTGAAGATGGGATAAATAATATCTCTGGAGTCTCTAAGATAACCTCACGCATCACAGCAAATTATTTTAATATAACGGTAGATTTAGAAAGCGGCAAAGATAAAGAAGCGATTTTGCAAAAAATAAAAGACTCCATTTCAAAAGCAAAACAAAACTTCCCAAGTGATATGAATGAACCAAGGGCAAATGTAATAATTGGTATATTTCCATTGGTTTTAGTAAATATATCATCAAAAACTAAAAGTCATGATTTTATAATTGATGTTGCAAAAAGCATGAAAACAAGTTTTGCTGGTATAAAAAATCTTACAAATATAAAAATCTATGGCGAAGGTAAAAAACAAGCAAAAATCGAAATAGATTTAAATATCTTAAAAGCCTATGGTATATCTTCAAGCTCAGCCCTAGCAGCCATTAGCCAAACTTCATCTATTTTTCCCATTGGAAAGATTTCTCAAAAAGGAGATAAAAACTATTTTTTATCCACATATAACGGACAAAAAAACATAAATGAGCTACTAAATCTTAGTATTAAAGCAGATGGAAAAGTAATCAAACTTAAAGACTTTGCAAAAATCACAAAAGCCTACAAAAACGACCAAACCATAGCCGCTTTTAACGGCGAAAAAGCTGTAATGGTAAATGTCTCAAAAACTAAAGATGGCAATGCTATGGAGCTTGTAAAAAAAGTAAAAAGTGTCCTTAAAGAGTACAAAACTCGCTATCCAGAGTTAAACTTTGGTACATTCTCAGACACATCAGTCTACATTCAAAACCGTTTAAATACCGTAGTCTCAAACATTCTTTTAGGGCTTATTTTAGTAGGTCTCACCATGTATATTTTGATAAATAAAAGAATAGCGTTTGTTGTGATAATTGGCGTACCAACATCGTTTATCATCTCTTTGATAATCTTTAAAATATTTGGGTATAGTATCAATATGATGAGCCTTTTGGGAGCTTTAATCGCCCTTGGAGTAATAGTCGATGACGCCATAATAGTAGCTGAAAATATTCAAAGGCGTATAGAAGATGGAGAGAGTGTAAAAGATGCTTGTAAAAATGGCACAAAAGAGGTTTTATATCCTGTTCTTGCCTCGTCTCTTACAACCATTTTTGCCTTTTTACCAATGCTTGTGATGACAGGAAGCATGGGTGCTTTTATAAAAGTAATTCCAATCTCGATTACTGTGTTAATCATATCTTCAGTAATTGAATCATTTATATTTTTACCACTACACTCCAAGCATGTTTTAAAAGCACACGAAAAAGAGATAAATTGGACGCCATTTATAAATATTTACGAAAAAACCATACGCATTTTTATTCATTTTAAAAAAACAACCATCGTTTTATTTTACATTTTAGTCCCCCTTGCCATATATTTTGGATTTAGCACAAGTAAATTTAGCCTTTTTCCATCATTTGATGGCGACCAAATCAACATAGATGCGGTTTTACCCATAGACACAACCTTAGAAGAGACACAAGAGATAGTAGCAAAAGTAAATGACCTATTAGCTCAAAAAAAAGATAAATTTTACATTCAAAATGTAACTTCAATGGCAGGCTTAAGCATAGATCCAAGTGGAAAATATAGCGGAGTTGGAGACAATTTTTTTCATTTTTTTATAGACTTAAAAAAACCTGTGCCAAATAATTTTGTAAACAAATATATCACACCTTATCTTTCATTTCACTATGACTCAAGTGGCAGAGAGAGACAAAAAACCTCTTACGAGCTTGAAGATTTACTATATAAAGAGCTAAAACCTATCGAAAATAGTTATAAATTTGAAAAATTTGAAGTAAAAGGGCCAAGGTCAGGCATTGCAAATGTACCGATAGAAATCTATTTTCAAACAAATAACAACAAAAAAGCAAATGAGATGCTAAAAGAGATTAAAGCCATATTAAAAGATACAAATCAGACTAAAAATGTGGCTGATAATGCCATATCAGGGGTTGATGAGATAAAACTAAAAATAAATAAATTTGGGCAAAGTTTAGGACTAAATGAAAAAAAATTGGCAAATTTTTTAAGCGGATATTTTTTGGAAAGCTCGGTTGCTAAAGGCTTTGATGAGAATGGAATATTTGATATCGTAATCCAAGAGACAAACAAAAACTCCCTTTATACTTTGCAAAACTTTATGATCACATTAAATGACGGCAAACAAATCACTTTAAAAGATGTGGCAGATTTTGTCATTGTAAAAAATTATGCAACCATTTACAAAAAAGGCGGACAGAGAAAATGGGAAGTAACAAGCGAGGCAAAACTGGGTGCAAATATAAATGAGATTTTAAAACAAATCAAAACAAAACTTAAAAAACTCGAACAAAAACATAACATAAAAATCTCTTACGGAGGCGAAAAAGAGAAAAATACCCAACTAGCCGAAGAGATGACAATAGCCTCATTAATCGCCCTATTTTGCATCTTTATGACACTTTTAATACTCTTTAACTCTTTTAAATATACTTTTATGATACTCTCAGTCATACCATTTTCGATTTTAGGAGTATTTTTTGGACATACCATTATGGGACTTGATTTAAGTATGCCTTCAGTCATTGGCGCTTTAGGTTTGGCTGGAGTTGTGATAAATGACGGTATTATAATGCTTGATTTCATAAGAAAATCAAACAATCTTGAAGAGCTTTTAAAGCGAGCAAAACTAAGACTTAGACCAATATTTTTAACATCAATTACCACTTTGGTAGGATTGAGCACACTGATATTTTTCCCATCGGGACAAGCTATGATAATGCAACCACTAGCAGTCTCACTTGGATTTGGACTATTTTGGGGAACATTTTTAAATCTTGTGTATCTGCCTACCTTATTTGCCCTTCTAACCCATGCAAAAAAACACAAATAATGAACTTATTTAAAATTCCAACCTTACTTCTAATTCTAAAGTTGGAGTTTTATTAAAAAATTCACATTTTTTTCACAATACATAATATATAATTCCGCCCCAATACCAAATCAAACAACAAGAATTGGTATAACTATTTTTTAGGAGAAAAAATGAAAAAGATTTTACAATCTTTAGGTTTGGCGTTAATGCTAGTTGGAGTTCCACAATTTGTAAGTGCTGATGAAAATGCAGTTCCTGCAGCTACAGAAGAAGTGGTCGAAGATGCAAATGCTACAGTGCAAAGCGAAGAAGTTTCACAAGATGAACAAAAGCCAGAAGAGACACAAGAAGTAGTTGAAGAAAAAGCACAAGAAAAATAAAAATAAAACAAGCATACCAAACTAGGTATGCTTACCCTCATTTAAACTATTTTTGTTATAATTATAATCATAAATACAAAAAAGGATTTAAATGAGATGTTTAATATTTTTTATACCACTTTTTTTATACTCGAGCGAATATTTTGCAAAAATCGAACCCCTGCAAAACTATACTATATCATCAAAAATATCAGGTCTAGTTACTTTTACAAATGACAAACTCATATCACACACTGTAAATGACAACATCATTGTAAAAATAGATGATGAAATTTCAAAAATAAATTATGATTTAGCAAAAGCTACTTATGAAATAAAAAAGAATTTTTACTATAAAATCAAAAATCTAAGTTCAAAAACAAAAACTCAAAAAGATAATGAAAAACTGATATTTTTAAATGCTAAACAAGCATATTTAAAAGCAAAAGATGATTTACAAAGCAGAAAAATTTACCTTAAAAATCTCTATTTAGAAAAGATTTTAGTTAAAAAAGGAACTTATGTAAATCCCGGAACACCACTTATACAAGCCCTTGATTTAAGCAAAGGCAAGCTAATCATTTATGTAAATAGTGAGGATATCAAAGATATAAAAAACAAAAAAATCTTAGTAAATGGAAAAAGTGGTTATAAAGTATTAAGATATTTTAAAACCACAGATAGCGTGCAAGTTTCATCATATAAAGTTATATTAGTTGGCGACGCACCAGAGTTTTTTTCGCAAATTGCAAAGGTTGAGATAAAATGAGAAGAGTTTTTTATCTAAGCGTCATAGTTTTAAGTCTAAGTGCAAATGAACATATTTTAAATGAAAATATAAGAAAAAATCTTAATCTAAAAGAGGCTCAAATAAACAAATCCAGCGATGCATTATCAAATAGCTGGATAAACCCCGTCATCATTTCAGCTCAAAAAAGCCAAAATAAAAACCAATCAAAAAGAGGAGAAGAGGATTTTTTAGGTTTAAGCGTGAGTTTAAATCAAGATATTTTTAGAAGTGGTGGGATATTTTATGCTATAAAATATGCAGATTTAACAAGAGAGTTTGGATTAAAAAATATACAAAAAGAGAAAAATTTACAAATTATAAACGCCTATTTACTCCTTAGCAAGATAAAAATAAACGCCAAAATGCAAGAGCAAAAAAAGCTAGATATTAAAAATTCTAAACTAAATATAAAACGAAAAAATGAACAATACAAAGCAGACCTAATCGATATAACCTTACTTAATGACGCCATTTTGGAAAAAATAGCAAATGAAAATGCACTTTTGAGTTTGCAAGACATAGGAAATGAACTTATAATCAATTTTAAAAATATAAGTAACAAAGATTATAAAACCATAAATCTACCGAAGGTAAAAGTACCTTCTAAAAATGAATATATTGGCAAAAATATAGCCTTAAGCTTAAGCAAAAGTGGCACTCAAACACAAAAATATCTAGCAAAGCTAACCAAATCCCAATATCTACCAAAAATCGCATTAAATGCGTCATTTCATCACAATAAATTTAAAACAAAAGCCATAAACCAAAGCGATAATTATTATAACTATGGTATCAGCTTTAATATGCCACTAAACATAAAAAGTTTTGATGACATTGAAAGCTCACAATTAAAATACCTAATAAGCGAAAATGAACATCAAATATTAAAACAAAACCAAGAAAAAAAGTATGAAAA
>PDWI01007006.1_pt1 | contig 13906 bp, 7 predicted proteins | sample 1430891 | NCBI WGS metagenome assembly PDWI01 (sample SAMN01162508, study PRJNA174530) | Oral metagenome, whole genome shotgun sequencing project. | biome: Marine environment; feature: Marine mammal; material: Swab sample of the gingival sulcus; isolation source: swab sample of gingival sulcus...
GACCAGACTTCAAACAAGCATCCAATAAACTACATTCTAAAGCTAAAAACATTCTAAACAACTCTATTTCAAAATAAAATAATAATTCTCCAGATATTAGTAAAGAGTAAATAAATTCTCAGGGAAGAAATTTTCTTTTGTTGCGGAAGAAATTTTTATTTCGTTGGGAACAATTATTTATTTCTTCCCTGACAAATAAATAGAAACTAGGCATCTTTTTGAACAGAGTATTTATCAAAAAATAAGTATCTTTACAATCAAGAATAAAACTCTGAGTATGCTTAAGAATGAAATATCTAAGCTGATTTTCATTTTTCAGTAAAACTTAGAGAAATTTAAATAAAAAGAATAATAAGATGGAAGATAAAAAAGAACGTTTGCTCTCAGAATTTGCTCCAAATACAAGAGAAGAATGGATGGAGAAAATCATTACAGATCTCAAAGGAGCAGACTTTAATAGAAAATTAGTTTGGCACACCAAAGAAGGTTTTGACCTTAATCCTTTCTATCGTTTAAGTGATCTTGAGGGATTGAAGACACCATTTGCCCACCCTGATGAGTTTCCCTATGTACGTTCTACCAAGATGAGTGGAGAATGGCTCATTAGACAGGATCTTCGTGTTGATGACCTTGAGGCATGCAATGCTAAAGCCTTAGATATATTAGGAAAAGGTATCACATCTCTAGGATTTAAGCTAAAGAAAACACAAATTAATATCGAATCTCTTCGGATCTTATTAAAAGGTATTTACCCTGAAGCTGTCGAACTTAACTTTACGTGCTGTGTGTCCGTCGTAACTAAACTAGGAGCTGTACTAACAGAATACCTAGAAGAAACGGGAGCCAATCTTACTCAATGCCATGGATCTATTGAGTTCGATACATTCAAGAAGCAATTAGTTCGAGGTATTTCGAATCCGATGTGGCTATCAACATGTAAAAAGATGATTGACAGTGTACAGAAGCTTCCTAAGTTTCGAGTACTAACAGTCAATGCACTCAACCTAAACAATGCTGGAGCTTATATTTATCAAGAGCTAGGCTATGCTATGGCTTGGGGTACAGATATCCTAGACCAACTAGCAGAAAATACAGAATATAGTATCGAAGAAATCAGCTCTCGCATTAAGTTCGTTTTTGGTATTAGTGGAAACTATTTTATGGAACTTGCCAAGTTCCGAGCTGCTCGTTGGCTTTGGGCTGAGATTGTAGCAGCTCATGGCAAGGAGTACCAAGGAGAAGCCTCTAAAATCCATCAACATGCCGTAACCTCAACATGGAATAAAACGATTTATGATGCACATGTAAACTTATTAAGGACTCAAACAGAAGCCATGTCCGCTACTCTTGGTGGAGTCGACTCACTAACCGTTCAACCCTTTGATATAACTTATCAAGACTCAGATAATTTCTCCGAACGTATAGCAAGAAATCAGCAACTCCTCCTAAAAGAAGAGGCACACTTCGATAAAGTTATTGATCCCGCAGCAGGATCTTATTATATTGAGCATTTAACAAATAGCATTGCACAAGAAGCGTGGAAACTCTTCCTTGATGTTGAAGATGATGGAGGCTTTTCTCAAGCATGCGAAAGCGGAAAGATTCAAGAAGCAATCAATACAAGTAATGCCTCTCGACATGAAGCTGTAGCCAAACGCAGAGAGGTTCTACTTGGAACGAACCAATATCCCAACTTCTCAGAGCTAGCACTCAAGAAGATTAAGCATGACTTTGAAACCGTTCATAACTGCGGATGTGGTAAGCCAACCATTACTCCTCTTAATTTCTCTCGTGGAGCTTCCGACTTTGAGGCTCTACGTCTTGCAACGGAAAGGAGTGGCAAAGAGATCAAAGTCTTCATGCTAACGATTGGGAACTTGGCTATGCGTCTTGCTCGCTCACAGTTCTCAGCAAATTTCTTCGCTTGTGCAGGATATAACATTATAGATAATCTAGGCTTCCAAACAGTCGAAGAAGGCATAGACAAAGCTATGGAGAAACAAGCTGATGTCGTAGTTATTTGTTCGAGTGATGATGAATATGCAGACTACGCAATACCAGCTTATAAGTATCTAAATGGTAGAGCTGAGTTTGTAGTCGCTGGAGCTCCAGCTTGCAGTGATGATCTTCGAAAAGAAGGTATTGAGAACTTCATTAATGTAAAGTCGAATGTACTCGAAACACTTCAAGTATTTAATGAGAAATTGGGTATAAACAAATAAGAAGAAAGAGATGAAACCACTATATAAAGATATTGATATTAGGACAAGAGGTTCAATCGGTCTGAATACCCAAGAATGGTTAAGCCGACAGGAAGACAATAGCCAAGTGTGGAGAACGGCAGAACAAATCCTTGTAAAGCCAATTTATACTGCACAAGATCTCGAAGGCATGGAACACTTAGACTATGTCTCAGGACTACCTCCCTATTTGCGAGGACCATATAGCTGTATGTATGCTCTGCGTCCTTGGACGATCAGACAATATGCAGGATTTTCTACAGCAGAAGAATCTAATGCCTTCTATCGTCGCAACTTAGCTTCAGGTCAGAAGGGTCTGTCTGTCGCTTTCGACCTCGCAACACATAGGGGATATGACGCTGACCACGAACGTGTAGTTGGAGATGTTGGTAAGGCTGGAGTATCTATCTGTTCGCTTGAAGACATGAAGGTTCTTTTTGACGGTATTCCATTAAATAAGATGTCTGTCTCGATGACAATGAATGGAGCTGTCCTTCCAATCATGGCATTCTATATCAATGCAGGGCTTGAACAGGGAGCTAAGTTGGAAGAAATGGCAGGAACAATCCAAAATGATATATTAAAAGAATTCATGGTGCGTAATACTTATATCTATCCACCAGAATTTTCTATGAAAATAATTGCAGACATCTTTGAGTATACCTCTCAGAATATGCCTAAGTTTAATTCAATATCCATCTCAGGTTATCACATGCAGGAAGCTGGGGCTACAGCGGATATTGAGATGGCTTATACTTTGGCTGACGGACTACAATATATAAAGGCAGGTATTGCAGCAGGGATTCCTATTGATAAATTTGCTCCACGTTTGTCATTCTTTTGGGCAATTGGTATGAACCATTTCATGGAAATTGCTAAAATGAGAGCAGCTCGTTGCCTTTGGTCTAAGATTGTTAAGCAATTCAATCCACAAAACCCTAAGTCACTTGCCCTAAGAACACACAGTCAAACCTCTGGTTGGTCACTAACGGAGCAAGATCCTTTTAACAACGTTGGTCGTACTTGTATCGAAGCAATGGGTGCAGCTCTGGGACATACTCAATCCCTACATACCAATGCCTTAGATGAAGCTATTGCTCTACCAACAGATTTCTCTGCTCGTATTGCACGTAATACTCAGATATTCATTCAAGAAGAGACGCTCATCTGTAAAGAGATTGACCCTTGGGGTGGCTCATATTATGTTGAGAGTTTGACCAATGAACTCATGCATAAAGCTTGGGTTTTAATACAAGAAGTAGAAGAAATGGGCGGAATGGCAAAAGCTATTGAAACAGGTCTTCCAAAGATGCGAATAGAGGAAGCTGCCGCACGAACACAGGCTCGTATTGATTCAAGACAACAAGTAATTGTGGGGATTAATAAGTATCGTCTAGCCAAAGAAGACCCTATTGATATTCTAGAGATTGATAATACGGCTGTACGTACAGAACAAATTCAACGCTTAGAGGAGTTAAAAGTTGAACGAGATGAAAAGGCTGTCAAGGAAGCTCTTGAAGCAATAACCCATTGTGTCAAAACACAGGAAGGCAACCTTCTAAATCTTGCAGTCAAGGCTGCGGCTCTTCGTGCCACACTAGGAGAAATCTCTGATGCTTGCGAAACAATTGTTGGTCGCTACAATGCGGTCATTCGTACTATATCAGGAGTTTATTCCTCAGAATCAGGCAACGATGATGACTTCATCTTAGCAAAAAAGCTATCGAAACAATTTGCCGAACGTGAGGGACGACAGCCCCGTATTATGATAGCAAAAATGGGACAAGATGGACACGATCGTGGAGCTAAAGTCGTAGCAACAGGTTATGCTGACTGTGGATTTGACGTAGATATGGGACCACTTTTCCAAACGCCAGAAGAATCTGCTCGACAAGCAGTCGAAAATGATGTACATGTTATGGGTGTATCTTCTCTAGCTGCAGGACACAAGACTTTAATTCCTCAGGTCATAGCTGAATTAAAAAAGCTGGGACGTCCTGACATTATCGTTACAGCTGGAGGAGTTATCCCAGCACAAGACTATGAATTCCTATATAATTCAGGCGTTGCAGCCATCTTTGGTCCAGGGACTCCAGTTGCTTATTCTGCATCTAAGGTTCTAGAAATTCTCCTTTCAGAAGATTAAAACTTAAACTTTTAAGTTATTTTATTTAACTAGGTGCTGATTATATTGGAAGGCTTCAAAATAATCAGTACCTTTGTTGTATATATAAATAAAAGAAAATGAATAGATTAATCTCTCTTCTAGTAACGATTTTCCTCGTTCAAACCATATCATTTGCCAATCCTATTGACCGAAAAAAAGCCTTAAAGCTTGCATCTGAAATAATCGACCTTGATCGATCTGAACTCCGTAGCATAGAATCGTCGTCCAATCAGAACGATTACTACATCTTTATAGGTAAAAATAATAAAGGATTTGCCATAATCTCGGGAACTGATAGTCTGAATCCAATTCTTGCTTATACAAAGAATGGTCAAATTAATAAGAAACAATTACCTCCTCAATTAAAAGAGCTTTTAAAAAAGTATCAAGAAAGAGAAAAATTCATCAGACAAGGGCAAATTGTTGATGAGCTTAGAGCAACTAAACCTTTCATGATAAAGCCTCAAATAATCATTGAGCCACTAGTAAAGTCTAAGTGGGGACAAGATATTCCGTACAATGAACTCCTACCAAATATCTATGACGGAAAAAGAGCTGTTACAGGTTGTATTGCTACTGCTACGGCTCAAGTCATGAATTATCATCAATGGCCTATAAAAGGGACTGGCTCAAAAACCTATACGACAAAGACACATAAAAAAGAATTAAGCATTCGTTTTAAGGATTCAAGCTATCAATGGAATGAGATGCGTTCTCGTTATTCATGGAAATATCTAGAGCGTTTTGATGGATCTAGAGAAATCATTCGGTATTATAAGGATAATGAAGCCAAGGCTGTGGCTAAACTTATGCTAGATATTGCTGTAGCTTGCGAAATGGACTTTGATCCTATTTCATCTGCAAGCTCAACATATATTTCCTTCTCGGCAATGCAAAAACACTTTGACTATTCAACTCAAATTCTTGAACGTAATGCTTGCCGTGGTGATAAATTTAGAGAAGTTATTTTCAGGGAACTAAACGCCAAACGTCCCCTTATTCTTACTGGAGCTTCTTCGTCGATTGGGCATGCTTGGGTCATCGATGGATATGATGAAAACGGATACTTACATTGTAACTGGGGTTGGAACGGAATGGCTGATGGCTTCTTTAGTTTGAACTTTATGGTACCAAGCCAAGGAGGTATTGGTGCTGGTGGAGGGAATTACAACTACGATCAAACCCTTGTAGTGGCAATACCAAACAAAGAGCATGTTCAAAATCCAATAAAGGATGAGGCAAAACTTTCTTTCTTCAAAGATGGACATCTTAAATACCTTGCTCCAAGGATTTGTGATAAAACAGAAGTTCGTGTACAATTAAGCAATTTCGGTAATTTCTCCGTTCCATTATTCAGTGGGAATTTAGCTATTGGAATCTTCAATGCAAACGGAACATGTATCCGAAAACTTATGAATCATAGACTAAATAAAGCCCTTGCTATAAGCCAGTTCTTCCCAGAATATAGCATATTCGACCTAAACATTAATAACCTCATCGATGGCATTTACACAATCCAAGCAATTGCTTCATATAAAGGAGCAGAATTCCAGCCATTAGAGAAGGGAAATAAGATTAAAATACAGGTTTCAGGCAATCAAGTCATTAAAACCTTTGACTCAAGTGAGCGTAGATTTCGCTTTTTGGAAGTACCAAAGTTAAAATCTACAGCCTTTAAAGATGAGACAATTAAGCTAGATTTTAATATTGAGAACCTATCTAATCAAGAAACAGATGCTCAAGTATGGCTAATGATTCGCCATATCAAAAAGGATAAAGCCTTTAAGTATAAACTTCCAAGAGAATTTTTCTATGGTTTTGATCACAAAAAACTCTCAGCTCTCTTTAGTTTGAAAAATATCCCAGTAGGACGCTACGAACTGAATCTAATAATCAGTTACTCTGAAAAGATCAAAAATTCTTTTGGAGAGGAAAAAGTTATCAACAATCAAGTAAGTGTAGAGAATCCTTTTGGGACAACAGTATTTACTGTTCATGATCCTCAAACGACATCATTCCTTATGTGTAATGCAATTGACCTTAGAGAGGGGGAAGATGAAGTTAAAAGCTATCATATCTCTCCGAAAAATCAAAAAGACTACAAACTAAGTATCTTTACTCTTATTGAGAATAAAGGGACTAGCACTTTCAACGGAAAATTTATTTATCGCCTCATAAACAACGAAGATCATTCAAGTATTGATCTTGGTTCAAGCAAAAGTATAAATATTAATCAGGGAGAAGAAAAAGGAATTCATGCACAACTAGACTTCTCTAATCAGAAGTTTAAGGATGGAAGTTATGAACTTCATCTTGTAGCTCAGGAAGAAAAGTCAATTTTTGATGTTTGGAACTATAAACTTAATCGTTACTATTTTATTACTGAAGGCTTTGAACCAAATAAGAAAGAGGAAGAAGATAAACCAACAGCCCTCAAAGATATTAAATGCTCAGTGAAAGTCTTCCCAATCCCATGCAACAACTTTTTAACTATTGAAGGAGAGTATGAATCATTCGCACTCTATAATCTACAAGGAGCTTGTATATTTAAAGGAAATAAGAACCTCAAAAGCATAAACTCTTTAGATACAACTCTCTTATCTGAGGGCTACTATATCTTGAAGATTCGAAGCAAAAAAGGAAATCAAAGCATTAAAATAAAAAAAGAAAACAAATAAAAATAATTACTAATCCCAATTAATTAAAGGTATTAATATGAAGAAAATTATACTTTTTCTAAGTCTTTTTGTTTACTTCTCTGCACAATTGCTTGCAGGGCCAGTAGACATTAAAAAGGCTCAAAAGATCGCCTCGCAACTAATCGAGGTCAATCAAGAATCGCTACGTGCGACAAATCTATTTGCTCAACAAGAGAAAAATCCAGAGTACTACGTATTCAATGCTAAGGCAAACAAAGGATTTGTTATTGTCTCAGGAGAAGATCAACTCCCTCCTATAGTAGGTTATTCTACTTCAGGACAAATAGATATAAAGAACCTCCCTATTCAGCTAAAAGCTCTATTGGAGAACTATAAAAAGACTGTGCAATATGTCCGTGCAAATGGAGTAAAAGAAGAGCTTCGTAGTAGCACAGTTTACATGCACCAACCAAAAGTGCTCGTAGAACCAATGGTTACATGTCATTGGAATCAAAGCGAACCATTTAATGATGCTTGCCCTGAAATTAGCGATGGAGAGCGAGCTGTTACTGGATGTGTGGCTACAGCTGTTTCACAAATTATGTACTACCATAAATGGCCAGCTCAAGGAAAAGGATCACACTCTTATACAAGTGGTACACATAAACTGAACCTTTCTAGAGATTTTTCTCAATCAACTTATGAATGGAACAAGATGCTTGATGTTTATAAAGTTAAGTATCTAGATTATGATTGGAATAAAAAGAAATGGAATATCCAAGAAGAATGGACTTCTGAACAAGATAATGCTGTTGCAAAACTAATGTCTGACGTTGGCATTTCAATAGACATGAATTATGATCTTGCAAGTAATGGAGGGAGTAGTGCATCAACTAGTTTAGCTGCTCAAGCTTTAGAAAAATATTTTAGCTATCAAACAGAATATATTAGTAGAGCTGCTACTAAAGGAGATGAGTTTATTAATAAAATTAAAAGTGAACTTAATGCAGGTAGACCTGTAATCATAGATGGTTTTTCACCTAACTCTGGTCATGCTTGGGTTGTAGATGGCTACGATGAAAATGACTATCTCCATTGTAACTGGGGATGGGGTGGATATGCTGAAGCTTTCTTTTCTCTAAATTTCTTAGTTCCTACAGGATCTGGAATCGGTGCTGGCGACGGAAGATACAATCTTGGGAATCATATTCTCCTAGCACAGCCTAATAAAGATGGGAATACTCAAACAGAGAAAAAGATTCAAGCTTTAAAACATCATGAAGATGTGGTCATCAATAAAGATCCGATTAATGTAAAAAATGAGAATCTTATTGTAAGTATTAGAGCATGGAATGATGGAATTAAGGATCTATATGAAGGATCTATAGGTGTCGCTCTATACGATATGAATGATCAACAAGTCAAGTATGTCAAAGCATATTGGCCAGTCAATCTAAATAAGTGGCGCATCTCTATTCAAGATGTAGAGTTAGACTTATCAGACCTTCAAGATGGTAAGTACAAAATAATCCCAATGTCTCAGTATAAAACTCAAGACTTACAGCCAATGAGAGGATTTAATACTATCACTATTGAGATTGCAGGAGATAAAGTAACAAAAGTTAGCGATAGTAAAGATGTAAAGATAACTCTGGATGAAAATATTCGAGAAGAACTTATTGCTTATCGTCTAGACAAAGGTGCAATTGGTAAGACATTTACCATTATAAATAACCTTTGTGATCAAGTTTTTGAGGGTAATTTACTTATGATCTTTAAGAATAAGACCACACAAAAAGAGACAACTCTTACTTTTTATGACTTATCATTAAATCCTCAAGAAAGTAAACCTATTACATTGATTTATGATTTTTCAAAGACTCCAGAGGTTGTAGCTGGAGAGTACGAACTAAGATTAGTTATAAATCGAACAGGACAAAAGACAGAACAAATAGAGTTACCTGTCCCAAGTTCTTATACAGTTCACGTGCTAGATCCTAATACTCTACCACATCTTGTGATGAAAGATATTCTTATTGATCAAGAAACAGGCACACGTTCAGCTGAAAAAGGCTTAAAGACTTACCATCTAGATCCAGAAATGCTTAAAGCAGGGGATATAACCTTTACTTCGACTGTTCAGAACCTTGGCACTACAGCCCTCAAATCAAAGCTTACATACAAGCTAATGAACCTTGAAACTAAAGAGTTTATCGAATTAGGCCAAAGCTCTGGAGAGATCAACCTAACTGAAGGTCAAGAAGAAGGAGGTGTTAATACCTTCCTTTCAAAAGACTTCATGGAGCTAAACCTAGAAGACGGAGCTTACCAGCTGTATGTTTATGCCGATTACAATGGACAATTAATTGACATTTGGAATAAAGACATCAGACGCTACAACTTTATGGTCAAAGACCTTAAAACGGAAGATCCAGACAAGAGCCCAGTTGTTGAGGTACTTGCTCCAAAAGTAGAGTTCTACCCTAACCCTGTTGTAGATAAGCTTAACCTAAAAGGTCTTTACAAGCAAATAGATATTTTCTCTATTCATGGAGAGAGAGTGCTTCACTTGGTAGGACTTAATGCTCAAGTGCAACAAATCGATTGCTCAAAACTTCCAGAAGGTGTCTATATCGTTCGTGTACTTGATCAAACAGGTTGGAATGCTGTTCGCATCTATAAAAAGTAATTTATGCAACTCAAAAAAATTGCAATCTCTGGGCTTGGCGGTGTTGGAGGCTACTATGCTGCCAAGCTCATGCAAGAAGTCATCAAAGAAGAGCAAGGACGAGAAGTCTATTTCGTAGCACGTAATCCACACGCTCAGATGATTCAGAAAAACGGCTTGAAGGTGTGTACACCTTCAAGCTCTTTTTTTGTACGTCCTACAGAGATCTTCAATAGTGAAGAACTAAATGAAACAAAGGATTTCCCCAAGATGGATCTGATTATTCTTGCAACAAAGAGTTATGATTTAGCACAAAACCTCCAACAATTAGCTCCGCTTATCAATGAGCAAAGCATCATCCTCCCTCTCCTTAACGGAGCAAATATTCGAGAGCAGGTACAAGCTATTCTCCCAAACAATGAAGTTTGGTACGGCTGTACCTATATTTCTGGGAGAAAAAAAGAAGCAGGCGTTATTGAGTTGCTCAATGATAATGAACTCTTCCTTTTCGGCTCGGGAAAAGTATCTATTAGCCCCAAAGAACAGGAACTTCTAGACCTCTTACGACGTTCTGGTATTCAGGCAGAATGTCATCAAAACATTAAGGAAACAATCTATAAAAAGTTTGCAATGATTTCTGCGACAGCCACAGGTACAACCTATTTCAACTGCCTTGTAGGGCAAGCACTCGACTGGCATAAGGACGAAATGGAAAGGCTTGTAGATGAAGTCTGTTCACTTTTGGAGAAAAAAGGAATAAATCCTCAAGAGGCAAAAACATTTGTTCAGAAGCGACAGAGGATTATGCCCCCAGAGACGACCTCTTCTATGCACGTAGATTTCTTAAATCACCGAACAAGTGAATTAGAAAATCTAACAGCTTACGTCGTCCATGAGGCTGAGCAATTAGGTCTAGAGCTTCCATTGTATAAAAAGATGTATGAATATCTAAAAGATGTCGAGTATCCTAGCGATATGAAAGCTAAGCCATAAACAGCTCATTTCAAGAGCATAAGAGAACTAAGCCTAGAAATAAATAAATTCTAGGCTTAGTTTTTTTTATTTTCTTGGGAAGAAATTTCTAAACCTTTGGGAAGAGTTTTTTCATTTAATGGGAACATTTTTCTGAATCTTTGGGAAATAAATCATAGATCCTAGATATGAATAAAAAATTTTGTTTCCTAAAGAACAAGTATCTTTGCTTAAAATAAGAAAAAAATAAGGTATGAATACAAACAAACCTCTAGCTGAACGTATGAGACCCTTGTCTCTAGATGATTACTTCGGACAGAAACATCTTGTCGGAAAAGGAGCAAGCCTTCGCCAGATGATTGAGAGAAAAAGTATCCCTTCTATCATCTTTTGGGGTCCTCCTGGAGTTGGAAAAACAACACTTTCAGAAATTATTGCAAAAAGTCTGGATACATCATTCTATGCCCTCAGTGCAATCAATTCTGGCGTAAAAGATATTCGGGAGGTTTTGGAACAAGCAAAGGCAGAACAGCAAAGTCTATTTACTCAAACGAATAGACCAATCCTATTTATTGATGAGATCCATCGTTTCTCTAAAAGCCAACAAGACTCCCTACTTTCAGCTGTCGAGCGAGGGACAATTAGTCTCATTGGAGCAACAACTGAGAATCCAAGTTTTGAGATTATCCGCCCTCTTTTATCTCGTTGTCAAGTTTATGTGCTTAAAGCTCTCAAAGAAGATGAAATCTTGGATCTATTAAAGCATAGTATTCATCACGATGAAGTCCTGAAGCATAAGGATATACAAATTAAGGAGTATAACGCCATCATACAGCTTTCAGGGGGAGATGCCCGAAGAGCCTTGAATATATTGGATTTAGTTACCATGTCAACTACCCAAAATCAAATCGTAATTACGGACGAACTTGTGCGAACCTTAGTACAAGCCAACCCAATTGCCTTTGATAAAGGTGGAGAAATGCACTACGATATCGCCTCTGCCTTCATCAAAAGTATTCGAGGAAGTGATCCCGATGCAGCTCTCTATTGGCTGGCTCGTCTAATAGAAGGAGGAGAAGACCCCTCATTCATTGCTAGACGCTTGGTCATTTCTGCCTCAGAGGACATTGGCTTAGCAAATCCTAATGCCTTACTTATTGCCAATGCTTGTGCTGATGCCTTGGAGCGAGTCGGTTGGCCAGAGGGACGTATTCCATTAGCTGAGGCAACTGTTTACTTAGCATGCTCAGAAAAAAGCAATTCAACTTATCTTGCTATTGACAAGGCTCTAGATTTTGTTCGCCAAACAGGGAATCTAACCGTCCCTTTACATCTAAGGAATGCTCCAACAAAGTTGATGAGTAACTTAGGATACGGAGAAAATTATCTTTATAGCCATAATTATCCTCATCACTTCATTAGGCAAGAGTATTTACCAGAAAATGCTCAGGGACAATGTTTCTGGGAGGCAGATGATAGCAATCGTTTGGAGGCTCAATTGAAAATCCGTCAAGAAGAACGCTGGGGGAAAAATTAATTCTCTAGAAAAAATACTTATCAATTGAAAGAGCTTGATAGATCTTAAGAGAATAAAGTATTTGCTCTAGACAAAACTCTAAATGATTGAATAAGTAAAAGGGACTTTTTAGTCCCTTTTACTTGTTTAAGCAATGATGTCTAAAAGTTCTTGAATTACGAAACTTTGCTCCTCTTCTGTCAAATAAGGATAAATCGGAAGCGAAAGCATTTGACGACTAATCCCTTCACTATTCTTAAGTGAAGCCCTCTGAATACCTTGCTCCTTGTAGAACTTATTCAGATGTAACGGCTCAGGATAATAGAGTGCTGAAGCAATTCCTCTATTTATAAGCTCATGTCGAATAGCTTCTCGCTCAAGACTTTCGTCAAGCACGAGCGTAAACTGATGAAAAGTACTCGTTGTAAGTAATTGGCTGTTTGGGAGAATCAGCTTGCTATTCTGTAAAGCCTCAATGTAACGCTGAGCAATAGCTTGTGTTTGCCTTACGAAATTGTCTAAATACTTTAACTTAACTTCAAGAACAACCGCCTGAAGCGTATCCAAACGGCTGTTAATTCCCCGCCTCTTATAGTCATACTTTTTACCCTGTCCATGCCGAGCAATGGAACGAGCCTTCGCAATCCATTCTTTATTCTCAGAAAAGACTGCTCCACCATCTCCAAAACAACCTAAAGGTTTCGTTGGAAAGAAGCTTGTCGTCGTAATGTCTCCAAGCAAAGAAGGATGCAAAGATTCTGAAAAATTTTGACTAGTAAGTTGAAGCCCCATACCTTGAGCATTATCCTCTATTAAGATTAAACCATACTCCTGACAGAAAGCCTTTAGTTGACTTCCTTCAATAGGATTGCCATATAGATTGACAGCAACTAAAGCTTTTGTCTTAGGGCTAAGCAAGCTCGTAAGATAATCGTACTTCCTTGATATATTAAAAGTCTGAGGAGTTTGCTCTCCCTTTTCTAATCCGTTTATATCAGCCCACACAGGCACAAGACCAAGTTGCAAAGCTGATTCGGCAGAAGCTACATAATTAAAGGAAGGCATGATAACTTCGTCCCCAGCTTCTAAACCGATTGCTTCATAAACAATTCGTAAAGCATCCGTACCATTACCACAAGTCATGACATTATCACTCTGCAAATTAAGATAATTTGCAAGACTTCTCTCAAACTTTACAAGCTCCTCTCCTAAAATATATTGTCCCCCAATGAGAACATTTGAAACGGCAGTATCAAGCTCCATTTTAAGAACTTGATACTGCCGTTTAGGATCTGCCATAGGAATGTGCATAGTTATTTCACCTGCGAGCCAGCTTTCATCTCTTCAGATGGAGAAATTACACAAAGCTTACCTATAGGATCTTCAGCAGAAAGAATCATACCTTCACTAACGATACCACGGAGCTTACGTGGAGGGAAGTTAGCTATGAAGCAAACTTGCTTACCAACTAAGTGCTCAGCCTTATAATGCTGTGCAATGCCTGACACAATAGTTCTAGCGCCTAAGCCGTCATCAATCTTAAACTGCAAAAGTTTATCTGCCTTTGGCACTTTCGTACATTCAAGGACAGTGCCCACTCTGATGTCAAGCTTTAAGAAGTCTTCAAATGAGCAGTCTTCGGCAATAGGCTGAGCCTTTGCTTCGGCTTCTTCGTTGGCTTGCTTAGTAGCCAAAAGTTTATCT
>PDWI01007007.1_pt1 | contig 13905 bp, 16 predicted proteins | sample 1430891 | NCBI WGS metagenome assembly PDWI01 (sample SAMN01162508, study PRJNA174530) | Oral metagenome, whole genome shotgun sequencing project. | biome: Marine environment; feature: Marine mammal; material: Swab sample of the gingival sulcus; isolation source: swab sample of gingival sulcus...
GAGCACCTCGTTTACACCGAGGGGGTCTGGGGTTCGAGTCCCTAACCGCCCACCATAGAAAAATCCAGACCGATGGTCTGGATTTTTCTATGGTGAACGTTTAGCGACCGAACTCCAATATTTTCGTGAAACGAAAATGGGGTTCGCGCTTTGCCATGAGGTATGAGAAAGCAAGCGCAGCTTATTTTCTCGGACCGACTGGCAATGCAAGGGAGAAAATCTTGATTTTCGACCGCTGTCCCTAACTCAATATTATTAACCCAGAATTTTGCTTTGCAAAATTCGTAGGGTTCGCGCTTTAGCATGAGACAAAAATAAGCACGAGCGATAGCGAAGTATTTGTTTTTGTCGATTGCTAATGCAAAGGAGCGAAGCGACTGCTGTCCCGTTCAACATGTCTTATAATTAAGCTTTATTATTGGTCTGGATTTTTCTATGGTGAACGCTTGGTGACCGAATCCCCAATATTTTCGTGAAACGAAAATGGGGTTCGCGCTTTGCCATCTTTCTTTTGTCATTCTTGACTCGGTGGTCTTACGGTCAGCCGAGTCAAGGATGACAGGGGTTGAGGAGGTTTGCTATCGTTCTTGCCGAGTCAAGAATGACACGAAGGGTGTGTGGGTCAAGCCTGGAACAACAGAAAAACAGAAAAACAGGGCTTCACCAGAAGCTCTAGATAATGAGATATTTTCATAGACGTACAGTAGTACGTGTTTTTCCTATCGTTTAACCTAGAGCAATATAATGGCATTATAACGCATTTTTGTCAAATTTTTGCCTATTTTTGGTCACTTTTTGAGCTAAAAATGGCGATTTTTATTGATTTAGACAAAATAATTAAAATGAGATTTGTTATAATAAAAACATGGATAAAGATTTTCAAAATTTACAAAAAATTTGGGATTATATGACTTATTCTAATTCTTTAGAAAAAGCTGATTTGATTATTGCTTTTGGTAGTCGAGATTTGTCAGTTGCTGAACGAGCGACTAAAATTTATCAGCAAGGTTATGCTGATAAGATTTTGTTTTCGGGTGGACTTGGTAAAGACACGAAAAATATTTGGCAAAAGTCAGAGGCTGAATTGTTTGCTGATGTGGCTATAAAAAATAATGTGCCAAAAGAGGCAATTTTGATTGAGAAAAAATCAAGTAATACCGGTGAGAATATTGCTTTTACCAGACAATTAATAAAAGACAAGAATCTAAATGTTAAAAAAGCAATTATTGTTCATCAGCCAAACATGAATCGACGAATTTTTGCCGCTCTGAAAAAACAATGGCCAGAGCTGGAGCTTGTTATTGCGTCAGCTGATTGTTCGTTAAAAGAATATATAGATAATTTGACAAAACTTGGTTTAACTAAACAGCAAATCTATTCCAATATGGTCGGGGATTTGCAGAGGATGAAAGTTTACTCAGAATTGGGTTATCAGATTGAGCAGGAGATTCCTAATCAGGTTTGGCAAGCTTGTCAAGAGTTGGTTGAAGCTGGCTATACTGAATATTTAATTTAAAATCAAAAAAGCAGCAAAAAGTTGACATTTTATTAGTTGTGTGCTAGGATAAAAGTGTTAACTTATTATCGCTTTCGTCTGTGCCGGACGAAAGTGATTTTTAGTTCAATTTTTAATCTTAAAATTTTGAATGCTAAAATCACAATAAGTCACCTCCTTTCTCCTTCGCCTAATTGTTAACTTTCGCCAATTCTTTTTGCTGCTTATCCTTATTTTATCACAAATCTAAAATTGATTACGCAACTCTTTAATTTCGGTTTTTTGTTCGGCGCTAAGACGGCGGGATTCGAGCATTTTTTGGCAGGCTTTTTTGCTAGTCCAGTTATCAAGTTGGTTGTTTTTTAGATTTTGGATGGTTAAAATATAAAAATTAATTGCCGCTTCGGCGTATAACCAAGCTATCGCTATTCTGATATAGTAAGCGTCGTTTTTAACATTATTAACTAGCTCAAAAACTTGATCAATTCTGTATTCAGTCAAGAATTCTTTCATCAAAATTATTACACCTAAACGAACAGTAAATTGTTGATTGCTTTTAAGATAATTTTGTGCTGATTGCCACCAAAAATCACTACTAAAATTGTCTTTTTTGGTAATAAAACTATCAATTAGAGCCCAAGAATCAACTTTTGTTAGGTATTTGTCGATTAGAATTTTACGTTGCTCATCAGAAATCTTAAGTTGATTAATCATCAAACCAGTTACAAAAACTTGCTCGTAAATATTGTCGTCAATTTGATCTAACAAATTATTAAGTGAGCTAAAATCATGATTTTTGGCGGCTCGCTTGGCTAAGCGTCTAATGTCTGGCAAGCGAACTCCCAGAACTTGTTTCTTGGTATTAACGATTTTTTTATTAAAAATCGCATACTCTTCATTGCCAATTGACAAATCGATTAGTTGACCATTGATTTGCTCTAAATTCATAATTTAAGTTTAACATAAAATAATAAAGTGGTACAATGTTTATATGAACAAAGAATTGTTGAACAAAAGGGTGGCAGAAGTTTTGCCAGATGATGGCGGTCATGGAATTGATCATTGTTTGAGAGTGGTTGAATTAGCGCTTAAGTTTGCTGAATACGAAGGTGCTAATCAAGAAATCGTTGAACTGGCGGCTATGCTCCACGATGTTGATGACTACAAAATTTTTGGCGAAAAACAAGCCGAAGAATTAACTAATGCTCGCAAAATTATGGGTGAATTAGCTATTGAAAAAACGATTCAAGATCAGGTTTTGGAAATTATCAATACTATGGGCTATTCAAAATATTTAGCCGGCATTAGACCACAAACTTTGGAAGGTCAAATTGTTAGTGACGCTGATATGTGCGATGCAATTGGTATTCGGGGAATTATTCGGATAATTGAGTTTGGAGTTATTCATCATAAGCCATTTTTTGACAAAAATACTCCACCAAAAACAGCCGAAACTGATAGTAAAATTTATCGTAAAATGACTAATCAGCATACGATGCAACATTTTTTCGATAAAATTCTCAAAATTAATGATATTTTGATGACTGAACCAGGTAAACAAGAGGGCGAGAAACGCCACCAAGTGGTGGTAGAGTTTTTGCGTCAATTGTTTGAAGAAGAGAATGCTGATGATTGGTTGGAATACTTAGAAGATTTTATCGCTAGCCCTTCAGCTCGACAATAATATTATCCAATTCTTGAGGCTTATTAGCTAATTCTAAATCCTTTACTTTGAAAGTCCAGCCAATAACTTTCAGGCCTTTTTGGCGGGCTTTTTTAAGATGAATTTTTTGGGCTAAGCTTTTGTGACAAGCTAAATAATCTGGTTTAATAAATAAATTAATTAAATTAAGCCGAAAATTAAATAAAAATTGATTAAAATTTTCGCTCTTGTCTAATAATTGACCACGAATTAGTTTAGGATAAAAAAGTCGTATCCAAAACATAAAAAATGGACTAAAAGATTGGATAATAAAATCGCCCTGGTAACCCGATAAAACATTCATAATCGCTCGGTGGTTTGGTTTATTGGCACTGTCAGATTTTACTTCAATTACCAGTGGCACTTGACCGTTAATTAGTGCTAAAACTTGACTTAAGGTTGGAATTTTGGCATGTTCTTTGATTTTTAAGTGTTCGATTTCGGCTAATTTTAAATTAGTTATTCTTTTTTCAAAACCAGTTAATCGTTTTAGATTATTATCATGAATTACCATTGGTACACCATCGGCTGTGACTACGATATCTAATTCGATTGGCATTGATTTTTTAATGGCTCGCTCAAAAGCATTGAGCGAATTTTCGGGACTGGTAGTATTAAACAATCCACGATGAGCAATTAAATTGTCAAAAAGTTGCTTAGGAAATTGTTTTTGATGTTTGAACGGATAAAAATCTATTTGAAATAATCCAAATAGAATTAAAATTACCAAAAATATGATTAAGTAAAACATTAGAATGTTTTTTTAATAATTAGATAAGTTATAGCCGATACTATAGTGGTTAAAACGGCACCCCAGATAATGTCGATGATGGCGATTTTGGCGCTGAATCCTTTGATGGTGGCGAGATTAGTTAAGTCATAAGTGGCGTAGCAAATTGCACCAAAGATAGCTGAATTGATTAGTAATTGGTTAAAGCCAGCTTTGATGATGGCGGGGTTAATAATCAAATAAACCAAAGCAAAAACGTAAAATAAGTAAAAAACACCTGCTACTAATAAGTTTGGACTTTCTAACATTAGTTTGCCGATAGCTGGCTTATAAATTAGTTTATACATTGTGCTAAGCCAAATTGCATCAATTACGGCCATCACAAATCCGGCGATTAAAAATTGAGTTAAAATAATCATAACTTTATTATACATTGAGAATTTTGATTTGACAAACTAAAAATGCTTATGTAAAATGTAAACAAGCTGGTATGCTTCAAGGGGTAGATAACCTTTTTAAGCTAAAAACAAACACGCTAACACAAAAAGTTACCCACCCCAGGGTGGGCGCATAACAGCTAACCGTCTTTTAGGCGGTTTTTATGTTAGTAGCGTTCTCTGTTGTGGTATAATTAAAATATGTTTAAAAAATTTATTAAAAATAAAATTGAACAGGGCGTAGTTAAATATTTTAAAGCGCATCCTGATGTGAAACTAATTTGCGTAGTCGGTAGCATTGGCAAAACAACCGCCAAAAGTGCCATTGCTACTATTTTGAGTCAAAAATATCGAGTTGGTGGTGCTTTGGGCAATCATAATTCGGAATTGTCAGCGCCTTTGGGCATTTTGGGTATTAAATATCCTAAAAACCCCCGCAACCCATTTGCTTGGTTGAAAGTTTTGCTAGCAGTTGGTAAGCGAGTGCGACAGGAAGAAACAGTTGATGTGATTGTTCAGGAGCTTGGTACTGATGCGCCGGGACAGATTACTGATTTTGGTCGTTATTTAAAACCAGATATCACTGTTTTGACTGCTATTTCGGCTGAGCACATGATGAATTTCAAAACTTTAGACGCGGTTGCTGAAGAAGAATTGACTGCGATTAACTTTTCTAAACAAGGCATTATCAATGCGGAAGATGTTAAAGCTGAATTTAGCCGATTTTTAACTAATCCAGAAGTTATAACTTATGGTTCTAGCCAAAATGCTGAATACAGCTTGATTGGCAAAAGTTTTTCTTTAGAAAAAGGCTGGTTGGCTGATTTTAAAACGCCGACTAACGATCAAAAATTCCACAATTTACGAATAAAAGTTTATGGTGAGCATTCCTTGCGACCTTTGGCATCGGCGTTGGTGATTGCTGATCAGTTCAAATTGAATAAAGCTGAGATTGAAGCTGGCTTGAAAGAAATTAAGCCATATTTAGGTAGAATGAATTTGCTTCAAGGAATGCGACAAACTAAGATTATTGATGATTCTTATAATTCTTCGCCGATTGCTGCTATTTGGGCGATTAAGACTTTGCAGTCAATTGAAGCACCACAGCGGATTGCGGTTTTGGGCTCGATGAACGAGCTTGGTGATTATTCTGAGCAAGCTCATCAGGAAGTAGCAAGAGAATGTGATTATACTAAAATTGATTGGGTGATTACGGTTGGTGATGAAGCGGCTAAATATTTGGCTCCAGAAGCCAAAAAGGGTCGTTGCCAAGTTCGTAGCTTTAAAACAGCAGTTCAAGCAGGTACTTTTTTGAGCAAGATAATCAAACGAAATGCGATAATTTTGTTTAAGGGATCGCAAGGTGATATTTATTTGGAAGAAGCAATCAAAATAATTGCGCCAGTTAGTATTGAAAAATATTTGGTGCGTCAATCAAGTGATTGGCTGCGTCGCAAACAACAATTTTTCCAAGCAAATAATCAAATTAACATAGCAGAAAGGACTGAAGATGAAACGGTATAATCCAACTGAAATTGAACAAAAATGGCAAGCTAAATGGCAACAAAATAAAACTTATGAAGTAGACATTAATGATTTTAAACCCAAAAAATACGTCGCGGGAATGTTTCCTTACCCGTCAGGTGCCGGCTTGCATGTTGGTCATGTTCGTAATTATTCAATTGTTGATGTAATTGCCCGATATCAAAGGCAAAAAGGTTATCAAATCTTAAATCCAATCGGTTGGGATACTTTTGGTCTGCCAGCTGAGAATTATGCGATTAAAACTGGCACTGCTCCAGCTGAAATTACCAAGCAAAATATTGCTCATTTCAAGGAGCAATTGCAAAAATTAGGTATTTCGTATGACTGGTCGAAAGAGATTAATACTTCTGATCCAAAATATTATAAATGGACACAGTGGGTGTTTAAGGAATTATTCAAACGCGGTTTGGCTTATCAGAAAGAGTCTTATCAATGGTGGGATCCGATTGACAAAACTGTTTTGGCAAATGAGCAAATCATTAACGGTCACTCAGATCGTAGCGGCGCTAAGGTTGAAAAACGGTTGATGCGTCAATGGTTTTTCAAAATTACAGCCTATGCTGACCAATTGTTAGAAGGTCTGGATGAAGTTGACTGGCCAGAAGGCATTAAGGCGATGCAACGCAACTGGATTGGTCGGAGCGAAGGGGCTGAGATTAAGTTTGCGGTTGAAGGCTCAGATCAAGAAATTACCGTTTTTACCACCCGTCCTGATACGCTTTTTGGTGCGGCAGCGATTGTTTTGGCGCCGGAGAGCAAATTGGCTCTAGAACTGGTTACTGATGAACAAATAACAGTGGTCAAAAAATATATTGATGATTCGCTTTTGACTAGTGAAGTTGAGCGAATGAAAGATGACAAATCTAAAACCGGCGTTTTCATCGGTCGTTATGCTATCAATCCATTGTCTGGTCAGAAAGTACCAATTTGGGTAGCTGATTATGTACTTGGCTCGTATGGTAGCGGTGCTATTATGGCGGTGCCAGCTCATGATGAGCGTGATTTTGATTTTGCAAAAGAATTTGATTTGCCGATTGTGACTGTTATTAGTGGTGGTGAAGAAGGCCAAGTTTATACTGAGTATGGCCAAATGATAAATTCAGGTCAATTTGATGGCTTGGACAGTCAAGAGGCTAGCCAAAAAATTATTGAAGAATTGGAAAAAACCAACACTGGTAACAAAAAAGTGACTTATAAAATGCGTGATTGGTTGATTTCTCGTCAACGTTATTGGGGTGCACCAATTCCGATTGCTTATGATGAATCGGGCAAGGCGCACGCGATTGAAGATGATAATTTGCCAGTAATGTTGCCACAAGTTGATGATTACAAGCCAGATGGTAGTGGTAAAGGTGTGCTTGGTCGGGCTAAAGATTGGGTAGAATTTGAAATGAACGGTCAAAAAATGACTCGTGAAACCGACACTATGGATGGCTATGCTTGTTCTTCATGGTATTTGTTGCGCTATTTAGACCCTGATAATTCTAATCAGGCTTGGAATACGGATCAGGCTAATCATTGGCTACCAGTTGACTTTTATTGTGGCGGTGACCATGCAGTGGCACATCTTTTGTATGTTCGTTTTTGGACTCGAGTTTTTTATGATATGGGATTGGTCAACTTCCAAGAACCGATTAAAAAATTGGTTTATAATGGCTATATTAATGCCAGTGACGGCACCAAAATGAGTAAATCAAAAGGCAACACAGTTGATCCGTTAGAGCTGGTCAATCAGGGTTATGGAGCTGATGCGCTTAGAACGTACGAATTGTTTATTGGACCTTATGAGCTTGATGCTTCGTGGGATCCAAAAGGAATTGTTGGTACGCATCGTTTCTTGAGCCGAGTTTGGAATTTGGTCCAAGAATTCAGGCAGAATGGTGGCGATAACAATGCTGAAAATCCAGAATTAGACAAGATTATTAACCAAGCGATTAAACGAGTTGAATATTCTTTGGAAAATTTGAGCTTCAATACGGCGGTAGCAGCTTTGATGGAAGCGACTAACAATTTGTACAAGATTAAAGACGGTTTCAAGGGTAATTGGCAACAAGCTTTGCAAGATTTAACTCAGATGATTGAACCATTTGCACCACATATGGCTAATGAAATGTGGCAGATTTTGACTGGAAAAGAAGATTTGAACCAACAAAAATTCCCACAATTTGATGAGTCAAAGATCAAAACTAATAAAATCACTATCGTCGTTTCAATTAACGGTAAAGTTCGTGACAAAATTGAAACCAACGCTGGCATTACAGAAGAACAAGCTTTCGAATTGGCTCTAAATAGTCAAAAAATAAAACCTCACACTGAGGGCAAACAAATTGTCAAGAAAATCTACGTACCAAACAAGCTTGTCAATTTGGTAGTGAAATAAATAATAAATCCGACCATTTGGTCGGATTTATTTTACCAAAGCAAATTTTATTTTTATTTGATCAAAAATTGATTTAACTCGTTCTTTAGTTAACTGGTTTAGTAATTCTTGTTTATCAAAATAAACACCAGTTCGAATGAAAAAATCTTCTTCTAGATAAAAATCATTATCATTTTCAATCTCTGTTTTGATAAACTCTATCGCTTTGTTAATAAAATTATTTTCAATTAGTTTTTGTTGGTTTTTAAGATAAAACTCTTCTAAAATTTTAATATTTGGAGCGTCTTCTTCTAAAAATCCAAGCTGATGATAAAATTGAACAATTAAAGGATCTTCTTCGTAGGGATAATCATGCCAATCTGATTCTAAATCATAACAAGCCACGAAAGGCTTGCTGATTTTGAAAGGATTACTATAACAAAGGTTAATTTGAGTTGTTTTGATGGTATTTATTAGATAAGCAGCGATAATTTTAGAAATCATGTCATTTTTAGCAGCTTCAAATTCATAATCAATATCGATTTTAGCGATTTTGGCTGTTTTACTTTTTTGATACCATAAATTTTTAGAACGTAGTTGCCAGTCTGGATTTTTTGGTGGCAGAGTAATTTTTATTTTTGCTAAATCAAGCCAACTTTTTTTGGCATTTTGCTTTAATTCAAAGGTTAGATTATCCAAGTTTACTGTATATTGATATTGCCATTCAATCGAAATTTCTTTCAAGGCTCGGTTAACTGTGTCTTGAGAAAAAATAATTTTATCTTTAAAATTAGCGAATTCGTTTAATATTTTTGATTCAGCTTTAATTTTAAAAAAGGCATAATTATCATGGGTTTTGCAATAAAGTTTGTAATCAAGATATTCAAAATAATTATATTTCTGAAAAATATACTTTTCGAACTCAATAGCAATAACATGCTCAAAAGCATGTGCTACTGGTCGAGTGGTGAATTTTTTAATAAAAAGCTGACTTTTCATATTTCTCAAAAAAGAGGTTTTTCCTTTGATTCTTCCATTTCTTCTTTTGCGAGCTGGCTGACGGTTGTTTTTCTTCTGCCATTAGTATCAATCAGCATAAAAGGCTTAGATGTGTAAGCACCTTCTAAAGTTCTTTTAAGCATTCCTCTATAAAATAAATACCAAATAATAATGTCTATTGCTATGAAATATTTAATATAATTATTTAAAATTGGAAAAAGTACCAAAATTACAGCTGAATACAAAATTATCATAGCGAATGAAGGTATTAAAGAATTTATTTTAGCAGTTTTTAATAAATATTTAGCTTCTTTTTGACTTTTGATTTGATTTTCGTTGGTGGCATTGGTTTCTTCTTTTTGATAATAGACGATTTGATCTCCTAATATTTTACGAATTTGAGGGGTTGAGTTTTGACTATCTAAGTTGATTGTCTTCAATATGCCACTTTTATCTTGAAATACTTTGTCCAAATTAGTAATGACTGAAAAAATGAAGAGCGCCATAGTAAATATTAGAAAGAAAATCAGGCTTAAGAAAAAATTATTTTGAATAAATTTAACATAATCAAAAAATGACGGTTCACTGAACGTTTTTTGAATGATTCTAAGCGTAAAAAAGATAACACAAAAAATGGCAAAAATAACGTTATTGATATGAAAATTGTAAAATGTTTTGAGTTTCGTGTTCTATTCATAAACTAATTGTATCAAAAAATCATTTAATTAAAATTGGTTTATTGAATTTTTGACTAAAATAGGTTATAATTACTAGTGAATTATAAATATTAACAGCAAGAAAAGGAGCGACAATGGCTCAACCAAAAAAACAATCAAGTCCACGTAAAACTGGGCTTCGACGTAGTCATTTACGATTGAAATTGGCTCGGAGAGTGAACAAAACTTCTCCTGTAAAAGCTTTTACTACTAAAAAAGAATTTGGTAAAAAGAAACAAGCAGTCAAGAAGCAAACAACCAAGAAGAAACAATCGACCAAAAAGACTAAATAATTAGTTAATTTTAGAATATTAAACTAAAAGAACATTAGAGAAAAGGAAATTATGGCATCCAATCGACATCTAGGACGAATCGTTATTTTGCAAACGCTTTATGAATATGATATGAGGCTATTATCAAAAGACGAGGAAGCTGATTTTGCTCAAATATTAGCTAAAAATATGGAGCGATATACTGATATAATTGGTGATCGAAAATTCGTTGATGATTTGGGATTGGGTGTGTTTAAAGTGCTAGAAAAATTGGATAATTTATTACAACCAATTGCGCCAGAATGGCCAATTGCTCAAATTTCGCCAATTGATCGTAATATTTTACGAATGGGAACTTTTGAATTATTATTTATGACAGATACGGTTCCGCCAAAAGTGGCAATCAATGAAGCAATTGAGTTGGCTAAATCCTTTGGTTCTGATAGTTCGAGAAGTTTTGTTAATGGTGTTTTGGGCACTGTTTACAAAAATTTGACAGAGGATAATAAACAACAAAATGAACAAGAAAACAAGCAGTCGCAAGCGGAGGACAACTAATTCTGCTCCTCGAGGCAGACGACCAGCAATCAAAGAAATAGTTCGTGAGCCAACTTCTGGTGGTATTATTTTTAAACGAGTTGGTGACAAAATAAAAATTTTATTGATTCAAGACACTAAGAAACGTTGGACTATTCCCAAAGGACATATTGAGCCAGGCGAAACAGCCAAACAAACGGCGCAACGTGAAATTGGTGAAGAAACCAATCTTTTTGATATTGAAGTTTTGGGCTGGCTAGGCAAAATAAATTTTCGTTATCGAAGACTTAACAAGCTAGTTTTGATGACAACTCAAGTTTATTTAGTTCATGCTCGCGACCAAAAAGAACAAGCTAAAAAAGAAGATTGGATGATAGATATTAAGTGGTTCGATTTTGAAGAAGCGCTGGATTTGATTGAATACGAAGATATTTCAAAATTAATGTTACTCGCAATGCGAAAAATTAGAACAGGAGGTTATTAAAATGAGCGGAATGGATTTGACTCCGTACAAAGAATTCGCCCAGGACAAATTGGGCATTGAGTTCTCAAACATCAATTTGTTAGTTGATGCTTTTACTCATCGTAGTTATATTAATGAGCACAAAAAATCAGCTAGCGTTCACAATGAACGTTTGGAATTTTTGGGTGATGCAATTTTAGAATTAGTGGTGACTGATTATTTATTCAGAAAATTTGACGAGCCAGAAGGCACTTTGACCGCTTGGCGTTCTGCTTTGGTTAGGACTGAGAGTATTGGTGCGGCAGGTAGGCGAGTTGGCTATGAACCTTTGATGCGAATGAGCCGTGGTGAGAAACAAGGTAGCGAACGCTCCAGAGAACAAATTTTGGCTAATGCTTTTGAGGCTTTGATAGGCGCGATTTATTTGGAAAAAGGCTATCAAACGGTCAAAGAATTCATAGAAAAACATATTATTTCAACTTTGCCTCAGATTCTGAAATCGGGCTCCTGGCGTGATCCAAAATCTTATATCCAAGAAATTATGCAACGAGTCGATGGCTTAACTCCAAGTTATAAATTGCTCGAAGAAGAGGGTCCGGACCATGATAAAGTTTTCACAATTGGTCTTTATCGAGAAGATGAGCTAATTAGTCAAGGCAAAGGCTCAAGCAAACAAGCTGCTCAACAAGAAGCGGCTAAAAAGGCAATAGAGATCTATAATCGAGAAAATATTGACTAAAAGAGAAAAATAAGGTAGAATAGTCAACATAGTTAAAAAAAGTATAATGAATAAAGGAATAAATTAAATATGTTAGCAATCCGTCTACAAAGATTGGGACGAAAAGGTTATCCAGTTTATCGATTGGCTGTTCAAGAGGCACAACGTCATCCCTCAAGTGGTAAAGTTGTGGCTTATGTTGGTTCTTATAATCCACATACTAAAGAAACCAAATTAGAAATTGATCAGATTCAAAAGTTTTTAGATAATGGTGCGCAGCCTAGTGATCGAGTGGTTAAGCTACTAAAATCTGAGAAGAAGATAAAATTACCAAAATGGGTCAAATTAGATCGAAACAAAAAAGACAAATCGATTCGCAACCCAGAAAAATTGCGTAAGAATCAACCAAAAGAAGAAGCTCCAGCTGAAACTCCAGAAGCTGAAAAAGCAGAATAATCTATAATAATAAAAAGCAGCATCATTTGTTGCTTTTTTATTTTTTGTGATATACTGATAAAGTAATATTAAGCATAAAGGAGAAAACAAATGTCCACCATAGACCAACAATTTGTAGAATATGTTGTTAAGAATCTAGTTGAGCATCCTGATGATGTTAAAGTTGATCGAATTATTGATGAAAAAGGAGTTTTGCTAACTTTGTCAGTTAATCCAGAAGATTTAGGTCGAGTAATTGGTCGTCGTGGTTCAAACGCTTCGTCACTTAGGACCTTGCTTCGAGCTTTGGGTGCTAAGAATGATGCTCGTTATAATTTGAAAATAGTTGATAATGACAAACAAGATGTTTTGACAGTTGACTCTAAATCAGAATCAGTAACTGACAATGACGAAACTGTGGAAAAAGTTGATGAAATTGCAAAAAATACCCGCGAAGAGCTTGCACAATTAGACGATCTTGATATATAATAAACATAAGTTCAAATGAACTAAAATAAAAACTAGCGCTCAATCTGCGAGCAACCAAAAAAGTTGAGAGCCTTATTTGTCTAAACAACTCACCCTCGATAGGTGAGTTTTTTAGTTGTGTTATAATCTAATTATGAAAAAAATTCAGATTATTACTATTTTCCCAGAAATGTTTGATGGAGTTTTAAATAATTCGATGATGCTAAAAGCGCAAAAAATTGGCGCAGTTGAGTTTGTGATTATCAACTTGCGTGATTTTGGGCTTGGTCCTAGAAAACAGGTTGATGATACGCCCTATGGTGGTGGTGATGGAATGTTATTGATGATTGAGCCATTGGTGGCGTCAATTAGGCAAGCTCGTCAGAACGATCCAACAACCAAAGTTTTGTTAACCAGTCCAAAAGGTCAAACTCTAATTCAACTAGTGGCTGAACAAATGGCTGAAGCTGATTGCGGCTACACTTTTATTTGCGGTCGCTATGAAGGTGTTGATGAGCGAGTGATTGATTATATTGACGGCATGATAAGCATTGGTGATTTTGTTTTAACCGGTGGTGAATTGGCGGCAATGACAGTGATTGACTCGGTTGTGCGTTTGTTGCCTGGTGTTTTGGGCGGTGAAAAATCAGCCGAAATAGAAAGTTTTGCTGGTGGCACGAAAATTTTGGAATTTCCGCAATATACTAGACCAGCTGAATTCGAGGGTAAAAAAGTGCCAGAAGTACTACTAAACGGTCACCATGCTAAGATAGAAGCTTGGCGTAAAGACCATAGTGCTGAGAAGAAATAAAATTAGTTTTAGTTGATGCTTAATTGGCTGGATTCTGAATCAAGTTCAGAATGACAATATTGAAGTAAAGTTAAAAACCACAATCAATAACAACTTTTAGAGGGGACGAGCGTCGGCTCGTAGACCGAGTCAGCCGAACGCCACGTGCGCGTTAGCCACGTAGAGAGAACCCGAGAAAAGTTTGTTATGATTGGGGTTTTATTAGATGATGGTTGATT
>PDWI01008083.1_pt1 | contig 13904 bp, 11 predicted proteins | sample 1430891 | NCBI WGS metagenome assembly PDWI01 (sample SAMN01162508, study PRJNA174530) | Oral metagenome, whole genome shotgun sequencing project. | biome: Marine environment; feature: Marine mammal; material: Swab sample of the gingival sulcus; isolation source: swab sample of gingival sulcus...
TGTTTTATCATATTGTATTTATAGTCAAATTTACCAATACTATCAGCTACGTAAACGAGAGCAAAACCCTTATTGGCAAAAAACTCTGCGATTTTTTTACTTTTGCTATCATCATCAGACACGATAACGATTTTATTTTCTTTATATTTTTCAAAGTTCTTGATACTTTCTTCCTTGTTTGCACTATCAAAATGGACAGAATTTTTTAGGTGTGCTTTATCAAACTCGGCTTTATCTCTGATATCTGTGATGATAAAGTTAAAATCGTCTTCTTCCATAACTTCGTTTAGAGTTTTGCCTGACATCTTTTTATATAGACTATTTTTAGAATTACTAGAACAACCTGTACCAAGCGTTGCTATCAATGTTGTAATAATTAATATTATTAATATATTTTTTTTCATATTTCCTCCATAATTTTTTAAAAATTTGATTTACAGCTACCATTATATATGAGTGGCTATTATATGTCAAGTTATTCTACTTTGCTTTATATGTAATCTTTACGTAATATATTGACATAATTTCAAACGTTTTAGTATGAATAGAATGACTTAACTTAAAGTTAAAATTTTAGTTAAATCCGACATTTTCTCTTAACAAAATACTAAAATAGTATTATAATGGTTGTATAGGTGTATATGGATTTTCATATTATAAAAATAAAAGGATAAAATTATGGAATTTAAACAATTAGAATGTTTCATAAAGGTTGTGGATAAAAAAAGTTTTTCCAAAGCATCGGAAGCACTTTTTATATCACAACCAGCGGTAACAAGTAATATACAAAAGTTAGAAAATTGGCTTAAATTAAAACTGGTAAATAGAAATGGTAAAGAAATATCGCTGACTGAGGCGGGAGTTGTGCTTTATTCGTATGCAAACGAACTTATTAATTTGCGTGAGGAGGCGTTAAGCGAATTAAATGCTCATTCCAATTTTGAAAATGGTTCGCTTTCAATAAACGCTAGTACGATACCTGCTCAGTATATTGTGCCTAAAATGATTTATGACTTTAAAAATGAATATAAGAGCTTAAACTGTGAACTTAGTATGGGAGATTCTAAACAAGTTGTCAATGATGTACTTTTAGGTAAGATTAATATAGGTTTTGTAGGTTCAGAATATCCTAACAAAGAGCTGAAATACATTGATTTTTTTGATGATGAAATTGTACTTATCACTTCGAATGATGTTCTCTTACAGGGTGATGAAGTTTCACTTGATATGATACAGAATTTTGACCTTATTATACGGGAAGATGGCTCGGGAACAAGGGAATTGTTGGAAAATGAGTTGAGAAGAAATCGCAAAGGTTTGAGTTTTTTCAATAGTGTAAGTGAAAACGATAATAGCCAGTCGATAAAGACTATGGTTTCGCTTGGTTATGGTGTAGCATTCGCATCTAGGCTCGATATTAAAAATGAACTTAAATTAGGTCTATTAAAAGAGTATAGGGTTAGTGAACTAAATCTGAAACGTAGTTTAAAAATGGTGCATGCTAAGTATAGACACTTTTCGCCTGTTGAAACATCGTTTAAAAATTTCGTACTACGATGGGTTGATGAGGCAAATGGTTCTGGCAAAATCTAGTATAGTAGCCATATAGTATATATTTGTATATGAAATAGCTGTTGTGTTAAGGATAGAAACTTAATATAACAGCTTTTATTTTTATAAATGTCAATTAAAAAAAACTGGATATTGACAGGAGAAAAAAACTAATTTAAAATCATAGGGGTAATTTTAAGTTGAGTAGTTTTATTAAGGGTATGAGGGGAAAATGAAAATAAATTTAATTTACTTGCTTAAGCAAGCATGGCATCAGAAAAAAATGATATATCCGTTGTTTGTTTTGGATTCAGTTGTAAAAGTTGCTAGGAATATCCTATCATTATTGTTTTTTCGCTTGATAATTGGTCAGATTTTAGTTAATAAATATCCAAATGTATTTATGTTTAAAGCTGCTTGCTATTTCATTGCTGTTATAGTAGCGTGTTATTTAGCGGAGTATTTAGATGGATTGGTTTATTCAGAAGTTATGGGGTTGAGAAACACTTTTCTTAGTAAGTTTACTGATGTCTGCATGACTATGTCTTATGAAAACACTGAAAACAGTGAAAATTTAAACAAGATGAAACTTGCGTTTCAAGCCGTAAGTAACAATAGTTCAGGTATTGAGGGCGTGTATCATAAGCTGGGTGATGTTATTACTAATCTAGTTTCACTTATTGCATATGGTTTTATTATTTCCAAAATAAGTATATTTGCTTGTTTAGCCTTAATGATTGGCGGTATTGCTGGGGTTATATTAGTATTACAAGCTGAAAAATATGAAGATAGTATTAGAGAAAAGGAAATGTATAATAAAAGACATATAGCAGAGTTAATAAATATAATGACTGATTATAATTATGGTAAAGACATAAGGATATATGACGCTAAGCGAATATTATTCCAAAAAATCGGTAAATATAAGGCAAGTTATGTGAAAATTCGTAAAAAAGTTGAATTTAAATATTGCCTGTATAGATGCCTTCAATCGTTAATACAAATAATATCAGTTGTTGGTACGATTGTGTTTTTAATATTTAGTATTAAAAATAAAAAATATGGGGTTGAAAGTTTTATAGTATTTTATCAATCTATAATTATGATTAATCCAACTATTAAAAGTATGTTTGAGAACATAATTGATATCAATAAGCAAAATTTAGTAGTTAACAATTTTAGGTTATTTTTGTACAGTAACAAAATTGAAAGTAACGAAACTGAAAATGCAAAGACTGAAAAGATTTTAAAAGCTGAGGATATTACAATAAAAAATCTTAGTTTTAAGTACAATAATTCTGAAAATTATGTTTTAAACGATATAACATTTTCTATTAAGGCTGGACAGAAAGTTGCTATTGTAGGGGAAAATGGTTCTGGAAAAACAACACTTGTAAATAATATTATGAAGTTATACAACGATTATGAGGGCGATATTTTTTATGGTGGCAGAAATATTATTGATATCAATAGAGCAGAATATTTTGACCTGTTTTCGCCAATGTTTCAGGAAAATATAGAAATGGCATTTTCGGTCGAAGAAAATGTTGCGTGTGATAGTCCTGTTAATTCGCAAAAAGTGGATGATGCAATAAGTATTATAGGTCTAAAAAATAAGATAACGAAGTTGCCAAATGGTGTCAAAACTAATTTAAAAAAGGAATTTACTACTGAAAGTGTGGATTTTTCAGGTGGCGAAATTCAAAAGTTAATGTTTGCTAGAGCGTATTATAAAAATGCACCTATTTATATACTAGATGAACCAACTTCAAATTTAGACCCAATAGCAGAAAAGAATTTTTATGAAAGTGTCTGTGAAAAGTTAAGTGATAAAACAGTTATCTATGTAACACATAGACTATTGAGTACAAAAATGTGTGATAAAATTATCTGCTTAGATAAGGGCAAGGTAGTTGAAATTGGTAGTCATCAGGAATTAATTAATAAAAATGGCTATTATAGCAAAATGTTTAATTTGCAAGCCAGTTATTATAGGAAGTAGGTGCTAATTGAATAGGATAAAATCTTACAAAAAAGTAGTCAATCTCTTTAGGAAATATAGTAGGTTGTATTTGCCTTTGTGCATATTGCAGGGGATATTGTCAAGTTTGTGTTCGCTTATACTTATAATTTTCCCACTTTATTTTTTAAATAATTTAACAGAGATTATCTCGAACAATATATTTGATAATAAATTTTTAATTGTTATGCTAATAGCTTATGTTTCGCTACTGATTTTAATTACGCTAAGTAAAGGGGGATTAAAAGTAATAGGCGAAAAAATAAATTTAATGATTAAATTTGATATAGCCAAAGATAGTGTTGATGTAAAATATGATATAACTGAAGATGTCAATATGACAATGAAACGAGAAAAGGTGCTTTTTCCAATAGAGAATCAAAATGTGATACCTAGAATTATAGTGACTTTGTCAGATATAATTTCGTATACGATTCAGATTTTTTGTATAGTTTTATATATAGGAAGCGTAAATATATTTTTGATTTTTTTACCATTAGTAACTGTATATATCAATTTCTTATTTTCTAAAAAAATGAAGTTGCTTGAACAAAAATCTATGGAAAAAATCATCCCTCTAAACAGAGAGTTTGGATATTATTTGAATGTGGCTGCAAATCAAAAATACGCTAAGGATATTAGATTGTATAAAATAAATCAGCTGATTTCAAAAAAGTTATCTGTCTATCAAGAAAAATCTTCGAAGGTGTTTAGGAAACTATTATTACAATCAGGTCGTTATAAAGGTGTTATCACCTCTAGTTTATACTTACAAGCTCTAATCTCTTGTGTGGGTATAATGGTCGTGTATAATAAAATGACGCTATCTGTTGGAGTTATCACTTCTGTTATATGTGGAATAATAAATTTAAACACTATTTTTAGTAAAATAGTGCTTAACATTTTTGAGTATGGTCTTTTGAGTAAGTATATTGAGGCGTATTTTGATTTTAGAAAAATGTTAAACCTTAGCCCAAATAGTCAAAAGAATGAGATAGATGAGGTTAATATAGTTAGCGAGAAAAGTTATATTGAATCTCTTGAAGTTAAGAATCTGTCTTTTAAGTATAGTGGTTTAGATACAAGTGCTTTGGACAATATTAATATGAAATTTCAAAAAGGCAAAGTTTATTCAATAGTTGGTACTAATGGTGCGGGCAAAACAACATTGGTTAAAATATTGTCTTCTTTATATGATGATTATAGTGTGGATATTTATATAAACGGTGGAAAGAAGGCTGTTGTGAATGAAGTATCATGCGTCTTTCAAGATTTTAAAATATTTCCACTAACTATCATGGAAAATATCGTGTTGGGCTTGCAAAACGTTGAAGAAAGAGACGTCTTTGAATATATTGAAAAACTAGGGATGACAGATATGGTGAAGTCTAGTAAATACAAATTAGATACTTTTATTGGCAAGAATTTAGAAAAAGATGGAATAAGTTTATCCGGTGGGCAAGCTCAAAGATTAGCTATAATTAGGTCATTAATTAACAAAAATAATATTATAATAATGGATGAACCGACTTCCGCAATCGACCCACTATTAGAGTATGAAATTTATAGCGTATTACAAGAAATGAAGAACGACTGTGATAAGGAAAGTATAACAATATTTATTTCGCATAGGTTGGCATCGTGTAAATTTAGTGATTATATTTATGTGATGGATGAAGGAAAACTTGTGCAGGAAGGCAGTTTTGATAGTCTGAAACAAGATGGTGATGGACTATTTTCAGAAATGTGGACAAGTCAATCTAAGTATTATGTTGGTTAACAAATTTTGTATTGTTAATGTATTTGCTATCCTTTTATTTTCCCAAGACGTATTGCTTTAGGTTGCTTTTATAGTTAAGGCAACTTCTTAAATGTGTTACAAGAAAAAGATATGTCTTTAAAATTAGGATTGAACAGTTTATAATGGATTTATTAAAAGAGCTGATTTTACAAGTTTTTTGGAGGAATTATGAAAAAGATATTGGTAGTTGATGATGAAGTTGAGATTTTGAAACTGGTAAAAAACATTTTAAAAATGAATGACAGTTATCAAGTTACTTTGCTTGAAAGTGTTGAACCGTTTTCGCTGGAAACTTTTGAGGGTTATGATTTGATTATACTTGATATTATGCTAAAAGGTTTATATTCGGGATATGATATATGTAGTGCAATAAGAGATAAAATCAACACGCCAATATTATTTTTGACTGCAAAAACTACGGAGCAGGATTTACTAAAGGGATTTTCCTATGGTGCTGATGATTATATAAAAAAGCCGTTTAGTCCGATGGAACTTTTGGCTAGAGTGAAGGCACATATTGATAGGAATGATAGATTTGTGCAGCCGATAGCTGAAAAAATGGAGTTTGGTGAGATAGTTATAGATGAACATTCAAAATCTGTTTTGGTAAGAGCTGAAAATATTAATTTGACCAATTTAGAGTATAAGATATTGCATTTTCTAGCTAGTAATAATTCAAGAGTTTATACGGCTGAAGATATTTATTTTGAGGTTTACAATGCTGATAAGGATTCGTTACTTAGAAATGTTTCGATGCATATTTATCAGATTAGGAAAAAGTTTAAAAAGTATGATTTAAATCCAGTAAAAACAGTATGGGGGATTGGCTATAAATGGGAAGTTTAAGGTCGATAAAAGGGCATGTTGTAGTGATTATAGCGAAATTTTTTATTGTTTTGCTGATGCTATTTGTGACCGTAACTTTAACAAGTTTTGTATTGGTACGAGTTGGGGTTCTGGTCTCTAACAACCTTGAATATAGCGTAGATTGGGATAAATTAACGGATTGTGATTCGGTGTCTAAAGCTGGGGCTTATATTGAACAGCGGGGATTGGATTATGGTATTTTTGATAAAAAGGGCAATATAATTACGGGCAGATGGTTAGATAATAAATTTTTTGCCGTTGAAAATTTTGTAGATAGTGATAGATTTGACATATATGGTGTGCATTATCGACTTTTTAGATGCAGAGATTTTGATATAGTAATTCGGTTCCCGACGATTGTCAATTTTGCAAGTCATGAGCTTAGAAGAAAATTTAATTATAATACTGTTAGTATTTATTTGCTGGTAATTATATCTTTCATGACGTTTTTAATATATCTTTATAAATTTTTTAAGTTGATAGATAGTGAATTTAAAAATATTATAACAGTTACGATGTCGGATGAAATCGTTGAACAAAATTCCAAAGTCAAAGAGTTTAATAGTTCTATGACTAAAATAAATGATATGAAGCGGGAACTAAAAACGCTGTTGCAAAAGGAAAAAGATTATCGGCAAAATTTAAGTTTTCAAATTTCAGCCTTAACGCATGATATCAAAACTCCATTAACTGTGATAAAGGGTAATGCAGAGCTTTTAGAAATGTCGAATTTAGATGAAAATCAGTTAGAATTTACAAAATCAGTTGTAAATGCGTCAAAAATAATTGATGAGTATGTTGATACAATGGTTTCGCATACGAAATTAATATACGCCGAAAACGATTATAGTAATGTTGATATTACGGAGCTTATTGAAAATATTTTGCAGGAAACAGCTGGTTATTCGCAAAAAAATGTAAATTTGAAATTTGAGATAGATGAAACTGTGCCTAAAACTATATCGTGTGTACAAAGTAATGTCAAAAGGGCGGTTACTAATTTACTGATTAACGCTTATGATTATGCCAAATCAGAGATTTTTATAAATGTATATAGAGCCGAAAATTATCTGTGTATATCGGTATGGAATGATGGTAGTTCAATATCGGATGATGTTTTAGACAAAGTTTCTAGTCCGTTTTATATGCAGGAAAGCGGGCGAAATGTTGGTAAACACTATGGATTGGGGCTTTATTTTGCTAATGATGTTGCAATAAAGCATGATGGCAAATTAGAAGTTAAAAATCAACACGGGGGCGTGGAGGTAATCATAAAGTTATTTATCAGATAAAAGATAGAGAAAAGACAGATTTAACTTGCTGTCTTTTTTTTTGTACAATTTTTTATAAAAAGCATATAAAAAACTGAAAATTTAGGTTTACAATTTAATTGAGAAGTTATTTTAGAAAGGATAATGTTATGGAAAAAATAAAATTACAAGGTATATCAAAGAGTTATGCTGGTAAAAATGTGATAGACGACATAAGTTTTACAATAAACGAGGGCGAAGTTTGTGGATTACTTGGTGTAAATGGGGCTGGTAAGTCAACTGTAATGAAGTGTATCTTGGATATAGTTAAAAAAGATAAGGGCGCTGTTATATATAATGGTCAAACTATTAAAGAAAGTGATTTGAAAGATATAGGTGCACTGATTGAAATGCCGGCAATTTATGGTAATCTGACAGCTTATGAAAATCTAAAGGCGAAAGCTTTACTTTATGGTGTGCAAGATGATGTTATTTTGGAAAAATTAGAACTTGTTGGTTTGGAAAATACGAAGAAAAAAGCAAAGAAGTTTTCAATGGGTATGAAAGTTAGGCTGGGCATAGCTCATGCACTGCTGACAAATCCAAGTTTTATAATTTTAGATGAACCAACTAACGGACTTGACCCGCAGGGGATTAATGACTTAATTAATTTGATAAAAAAGCTTAGAGATGAGGGTAAAACAATCTTGCTATCGAGCCATAGGTTTAAGGATATAACTGATGTTACTAATCGTGTGGCGATAATTAATAGTGGCAAGTTAGCCTACGATGGGGTAGTAGAGGGTGAAGATGAACTTAGTAAATTATTTTTTGACATTGTTAACAAGGGGGCATAGATGTTGGAATTATTAAAATCAGAAAAACTTAAAGCAAAGGGAAGTCTAAGACTTGTGATTATAATAAATTTGGTAGTTGTACTTAATTCGTATTTAATGTTTCCTTTTGGGATAATTAATTTTTCTGTAAACTGGTACCAGACCTTATTTTGTCCACTTTTGATAAGTTTATTAGTTTTTCAAAATTATAAAGCTGAGGATTTAGCGTGTTCGTGGATGAATGTAGATATATCGATAAAAAGCAAGTTTAGCATATTTGTGGCAAAGAGTTTAGTGGTACTGTATTATTTAATGTGTTCCGCGATGCTATTTACAGTTTGCAATTTTGCGGTGGAATCATTTGTGAAATTTTTGTATCCAGCAGAAAATTTTGTATATGATTATAAGGGAACATTTGCTCAATTTTTATTAGGTAACTTATTGTTAACTATGTCGTTTTCGTTTTTAATACCAATAACTTTGTGGTTGATGACTAAGTTAAATAAATGGGTAGCTTTGCTGATAACAGTATTGATGTATTTTTTGATTATGCCTATTTCATACGCATTTATTGATTTACATAAATATTTGTTTTTAGCTTTTCCATATAAGGTGTCGGCAGATTACTTTGGTATCTTACCAAAGGGTGATTTTGTGAAAAATTTTGAGATTAAGTACATCAGCAGTATTGGATTTACAGTAGTATCATGTTTGATATTCGGCATGCTAGTTTATGTATGTGCAAAAAGATTTAGAAAGGCGAGAGTATGATAAAATCAGAGATTTTTAAACTATTTAAGTGCAAAATTAACTTGCTATTAGTATTATTTTTTGTAACTTTCTCTGTGCTTGGTAGTGTATTTTATATTAAGACTTATTCCAAAGTAGCTTGTATTGATAGTCCATCTTTGAAGAATTTTGCTGTTCTGCTTGCTTTAGAAAATATTGGCTACATGATTTACAGTATGTCACTTGCTTTTTTTGATTATAAAGCAGAATTACAGGCTAATAATTTTCAAAATATTATGCTTAGTGGGTCAAAAAACAATATCATTATAATTAAAGTTGTAGTAAAAGTTTTAGTGTTGTTAGCGTCTGTGCTTGTTAATGTCGCATTGCTTTTGATGTTAAATCTTTTGAGTTTAAATGCGGCGTGGCATCTTTTCTTGCTGCTAGCAATTTCGGTGATAGTTTTCGTTCTTTTTCAAAACATAGTGTTAACTTATTTTGGAGAAATTGCTGCGTTCTTGGATGTGGCGATTTCGATGATGCTGTTAGTTTTTGTTAGCAATATGGCTTTTAATCTTACATGGACTATGATACCAGCTGTTTATGGTTATAGCATTTATCAAAGAAATTATCAATTATCATTAGTAGAAATGATATTAGCAGTGTTTGTCATCTTTATGTTAATATATTTTAATTATAGAGCTATTAATAGACGAATGAATATTTCTAAAGAATCATAGTTAAAAATCAATACTAATTCTAAATAAAGATTAGTATTAATATAACAGTTTTTTTATTTTATAAAAAAAAGCAGGGCGATAATTTGTCCTGCTGATTGCAATAAAATTGACGTATCTTAAGTTTAAAAAAATTAGTTTGTTTATTGATAATAATATGAATAACTAGTTTAACCCATGGCTCGTTTAGCAAGGTATTTTTGTTCGAAATTCAGGCTTTTCAATGGTTTGTCCTTGTAAAAACCTTGGTAAGTATAACAACCATGTTTCTTTAAAAATTCGTATTGAATTTTAGTTTCGACGCCTTCAGCAGATGCTTTCAGCCCCAGTCCATTAGCTAGATAGATAATCGAGCGAATGATGTCTTCTTTATCGTCATCTAGTCCAACACCTGCCACTAAATCATTGTCAATTTTGAGTGATGTAATGTTGAATTTTTTTAGACTAGATAATGAAGTTCGATTTACGCCGTAGTCATCAAGGTGAACTTTGATGCCTAAATTAGTAATCGAGTCTAGGAGCGTTTTCATATATAGTGGTTCTTTGGTTAAAATTTCCTCTGTAAATTCGACGATTATCCATTCGGGTTTACAGTTAGCATCTAATAGTTCACTTTTCAAAAACTCAAAAAAGTTTGATTTCTGCATTGAGAGTCTAGCAAGATTAATTGATAGTTTAAGGTCAAGATTATAAGTGGTATTCCACTTAGCAACTTCACGCATCCCAGTTTTTATAATCCATCTAGTCATATCATCAATCACTTCTAGATTTTCAGCAATTGGGATAAAGTCCCTTGGCGATATTTGACCGATAGTTTCGTGATTCCAACGGAGCAAAGCTTCTAGTCCGATTATCTCGTCATTTTTAAAAGAAAATCGTGGTTGATATTCGATAGATAAGTCTTTTTCAATATCAATATTTTCGAGCAGCGAAATCATTTTATTTATTTTTTTCTCTTTTTGCTTGATGTTTTGTGGTGCTATGCAGTAGTCAATAGCCAGTGGCTTTTGTTTATAGTCCATTGCCTTACTAGCTAGTATAAATAGCGTTTTATAGTCTTGGCCATTTTGTGGATATCTAGCAACTCCTATTTTGACGTTTATTTTTAGATTTTTATAATCTTTTGTAATGCTGAGAGCAGTCTGCTTAATTTTTTCTGCCATGATGTTGACGTTTTTTTCACCAGTTTTGTTGTATAAAAAGGCGAGTACGTCGGTGTCGAACCTTGATATAAGTAGGTTATCACTATTATTAATGTTAAAATGTTGTTCTATACAGTATAAGACATGGTTTATACTACGTCTATTTTCATCATCGATAAAACTTTTGGTGCTTTCGATTTTTAGAAACATAATAGTAAAGTTTTCTTCATCACTGATGTGTGATTTTATTTTGTCGATAAATAAATCTTTACTCCTAAGATGACCAAAAATCTTGGGTTGTTTTAAAGATTTTATTTTTATGTGGTTTTCGTTTCTTTTAATTACGTTATTTTCCGCTATTTTTGCGTAGTTGGCATCAGTTTGGTATTGTTTTTTAGAAATTGATAAATATTCATAGGAATATAGTATGATGAGTAACATAATTGGCATCACCTTCAAATAACTACCAGCAAAGTCTAAAACCAGTGCGGTTGTAAGTAGAAGTATGTAAAGTAAATAGTTAAGCATAAACCCTCCTTTAATATTTCATGTTATTAATGTATCGGCAATTTGTTAAATTTATTTATACCTTGATGAACTTTATTAACTTAATAAACGATATTAAAAGTTTAAGAAAGTGCAGCTTATTTGTCTTATCTGATTAGGGCTGTTTTATCAATTAACATAGCGATAATTTTGTTGTATCTGAATTGTATTTTTATTTCTATTGTGATATCATTGAATAGCTGACTAGCGTTAGTTTTGATAAATAGTAGTAATTTTGAAGGAGTGTTGATGAAAGAGCTAAATAAATTTAAATATACACTAACTAACCGTTGTGGTGTAAAACAAGGTGATAGGATACTGGTCGCTTTAAGTGGCGGTGTAGACTCTATGCTACTTGTTAGTTATTTATTGTTGCTGAGAGATGAGCTGGGGCTTACTGTATCACTTTTTCATTTGGATCATATGTATCGTGGGGCTGCTTCGTTTGATGACTACAAATTTGTTGATAATTTCGCTAAAAGTAATGGGCTGAAAATTTATAAATATAGGCGTAATGTTAAGCAATTAGCTGAACAGGAAAAGCAAAGTTTCGAACTACGAGCACGAACTTTAAGGTATGATATGCTTAATAATATTAGCAAGATAGACGGTTATGACTATATTGCAACGGCTCATCATAAAAACGATAGTGCTGAAAGTATATTTATGCACTTTGTACGGGGCTCGTCTTTAAAAGGGTTGATTGGCTTGAAGTATCAAGCTTGCAAGATCATTAGACCTTTGCTGGATTATACCAAAAAAGAGATATACCAATTAGCTGAACAACATGCTGTCAGTTATCGTGAAGATTACACTAATCAGCAAGATATCTATCGACGTAATAAAATTAGAAATGTTGTGATACCAAGTATTGAAGAGTTAAATCCCGATTTTGTGTCGACTATAACTGGGGCAGGCTTGGTAATTGAAAAAGACAATAATTTTATTGAAAATTATCTTAAAATGAATTTTAGTAGATTTGTTGAAATTAGACCAAATGATGTCATAATTAAAATATGATTTTTAACTTTTATGGTGTGCAGACCGATATTTATAAACATATGATTTTTGAGATTGAGTCGCTGGTAAGGGCTGGGCGAAGTGGCAGTCGGAAAATTTTTCATGGCATTTCATTTGAATTCCAAAAAATAGGACTTATCTGTCAAAAGGTCGATACCGATATAACTAAAGAGCAGGTTTTTCAGCTAGGACGCGTCTTTCATAATGATATGGTGCTGGAAAGTTTTTATTTTGAAGATGTAAATGGTAGTTATTCTGAAAAAGTTGCCATGTTAAATGATAAAAATGTTTTTTTATTAGATGCCGAGTATCTTGATAAGGTGTTAATTAGAACAAGACTTGCGGAAGATTATATTAGTCAAAAGGGATTAACTGGTAGAAAAAAATTAAAAAAACTGTTTAGCGAGTTGAAACTAAGCAATGAAACCCGAAAAAAAATTCCACTACTTGCTATTGGTTCGGAAGTGTTGTGGGTAGTTGGATTAAGAAAAGGTATCAAACATTATGAAGCGGTAACTAAATTGAAAATGTTACATAATAATGAAATAAGTGTTTCAAAAAAATTTATTATAATTCACACGAAACCATTGTTATAAAACGATTTTTGTGATATGATTAAAATATTGTTTAGAAATTAGAGTTGGAGGTTTATATTATAATTATCCTTGCTTGTATTTTAGGATACTTATTAATAACACAAAATGGTACCCCACCTCAAAAATGGGGAATATCAAAAGTTATAAATGAGATTTTAAAAGATAATGTTTCTGAAATAACTATACAGAGTTATAGTATATCTGGCGTAGCTAAGCCGATGGGTGGCGAAAAAAAGGGCGTGGCATTTAAGTCATATCTTCCACCAGCATTAGCACAACCATTTGGAGTAACTTTAAACCAGAAGATAATCGATGGAAAGATAGAGATAAAAGCTGTTCCACCAAGGAAACCAAGTTTTGTGTATGAACTTTTACCGATGATATTTACGATAATTATATTTGTAGTGATTTGGTTTGTCTTTATGCAAAATGCAGGTGGTGGTGGCGGAAAAGCCATGAGCTTTGGTAAATCTAAAGCAAAACTACACAGAGCAGATAAAGGCAAGAAAATTACATTTGATGATGTAGCGGGATTAAAAGAAGAGAAAGAAGAACTTGAAGAAATAGTTGACTTCTTGAGGTCGCCTAGTAAATATAATGACCTTGGAGCCAGAATACCAAAAGGATTACTTATGGTTGGTAGACCTGGTACTGGTAAAACATATCTGACAAGGGCAGTTGCTGGTGAAGCAGGTGTACCATTTTTCAGTATAAGTGGTTCAGACTTTGTTGAGATGTTTGTTGGTGTTGGTGCATCAAGAGTAAGAGATATGTTTGAAACTGCTAAAAAAAGTTCACCTTGTATAGTG
>PDWI01007011.1_pt1 | contig 13903 bp, 13 predicted proteins | sample 1430891 | NCBI WGS metagenome assembly PDWI01 (sample SAMN01162508, study PRJNA174530) | Oral metagenome, whole genome shotgun sequencing project. | biome: Marine environment; feature: Marine mammal; material: Swab sample of the gingival sulcus; isolation source: swab sample of gingival sulcus...
TTTGAAAGAATCCCCCTCAATCCCCCTTTAGCAAAGGGGGAAGTAAAAAAGGGAGTACTCTCCTTTGCTAAAGGAGAGGTAGAGAGGATTTTTTACAGAAGGGGGAGGTCTTTTTTTATAACAAAACTTATACCCACCATGAACAATAAAAATAAACCACGTACTTTGGTCTTGTTATTTAATGATAAGGGGCAAATTTTGTTGTGAAAGAAAAAATATGGACTTGGTAAAGGATATTGGAATGGATTTTGAGGGAAAATAGAATATGGAGAAACGATTAGACAAGCTGCGATTAGAGAATTACAAGAAGAATCAGGAATCCTGATGCAAAAAAATGATCTGGAACTTAGGGCGATACTAAAATTTAATTGGTTGCATACTCCAGAGCAAAACTATGATGGGATTGTTTATGTCGGGAAATATATTGGTGATGGTTTTGTAGAGACAGAGGAAATGCTTCCTCAATGGTGGAACATTGATGAGATTCCGTATGAGCAGATGTGGGAAGATGACAAGTATTGGCTCCCTTCTCTGTTGGCATGAAAATATCTTGAATTTCAAGCAAACTTTTCTGATGATACGACGATGAAAGATTATGACATCAGTATTAAACTGAGTAAAGAGGATTTGAATATTGATTTTGATGAAAAGAATACTAACCATTAGCAAAAAAAATATTCGTAATAAAAAAATCGCGGATAAACATAATTTTTTGTATAAAAAAGATGCTACTGATAACACATATATAGCATATTATATATTTTTTTTGTAAAAATGGTGTTTTTTATCAAGAAAATGTTAAAAAAATGTCAAAAAAATGTTGCATTTTAAACAATGAATACTATATTCTAGTTATTATTTTATGATGTTTTATATCATTATTATGAATTAGATGAAAAAAGTTATTGCTTGACTCCTTGTTGTTCTTTCTACTGTAACAATTTTTTCTTATGCACAAGAGTCAAATATTACAAACTATGCTAATCAGCTCCTTGGATGAAGTACTGACTTGTTTTGATATAAAGACTGAAATAATGTTGAAGTAAAAACTATCTCAAAAAATGGGATTACTTTTCAATCTCCTATTCTAAAAAATGAGGCGAATGATACGATAACAAATTATGAAGTATTATATTGACCACATACTGTAGAAGAAATACTCAACAATGATTCAAGTTTATTTGGGACATTGCAAACCAAAAAAGTTGTGTATACTGGAACTGATACAACGTTAAGTTTCACACTTGATACAACAGAGCATGCTCTAGATACGGAATCTATATATTATACTTATATCGTTCCAAAAGATATCTCAGATATGCCAGGAGTAGTATCAAAAGAATTTTGTTTTAACTTAAAATACCAAATTTATGGTTTAGGTGATGAATGTATTACAAAAGTTGAAGAAGCTAAAAAAACTGAAAAAGAACTTGTCCATAATGCAGCAGGAGCTGATATGGAACTTGCAAATGTAAGTCATACTGTTGATGGGAAAACTATTACTCTAACTTGGACTGCTATTGATGGAAGTAATACTTTAGAATTCTTTTTATTAAACGAAGATGCCACTAATGACGATGATGTAAAATGGGAAAAACTAGGAACAGCTGATATGATGGATCAAAAATATGTGTTCCAATATGATGGTGCACATAGTACTAATGTACTTATTAAACCAGATAATTGAGGACAAGAAAAAGTATATGATTTAAATTTTACTCCTTCTGTAGAGAAACAAGAACCAGTTGCAAAACCTACACCAGAACCTAAAAAACCAGCAATTACTGTAGTACCAAAAACTGGAGCAAAAGAAAATATGTTAGTTATATTTATTATTGCAATTCTTGGTTTTGTATTGTATAAAGCTATGAGAAAATCTAACTAAACAATATAATAACAAAAATATCACATCATTCTTTTTATTTATTTAACTTTTCTTTTTAATGTCTAAGAAAAACAGATCTCTTTTAATCTTACTCATCTCAGGATTGACTTTTATTAGTTCTTTTTGATGAGTATTGGCTGATGGAAATACTGTTGGTATTAGTAATATTCATCATACTGTTTCTGACAAAACTGTAAATCTATCATGGGATGTCACAAGTTGAAGTAATCAAGTGGATATGTTTCTCTGGACAGAACAATCAAATATGTTTAAACTTATTTCTACTATAGATACTTTCAAAAAATCTACTACATTACATGTATTGGATAATGGAACATATGTCGTAAGATTTATTCCAAGTTGAGGAGGAAATGATATCAGATATACTTTTGTTGTGAGTGGAGTAAATGCTCAACAAAAAGATATTGTTGCTGTTCCCAAAACATGAACAACAGGGAATATCCTTCTTGTTCTATGATTTGCTGTACTGTTGTATACACTCTATCGATATAGAAGGGTATCTAAAAGATAAAGAACAATAGTATAAACTCTAATATTATAACATAACTGTTTATGGATTTTAAGAAAATATTACATTTTTCTAAATATGAACCTCTCATGGATGAAAATCCTCAGTTTATTGTTGATCGTATTATAAAAAAACTCAATAGTTATTCTCAAAAAGATTATTCGGAAATTATCCAGAGAACTTATGATTTTACTAGACATGCTCATGATGGAATTTATAGACATTCATGAGAAGCATATATTACTCATCCTATTCAAGTTGCTGATATTTTGATGGATTTAAAACCTGATGTTGCATCTGTCCAAACAGCAATCTTACATGATGTAATTGAAGATACTGAATATAACTATGATGATATTAGTGGTCTTTTCTGAGAAGAAGTTGCTACTCTTTGTCAGTGACTTGTAAAAATCAAAAAAGTAAAATATAAATGAGAGGATACTCAACTAGAAACAATAAAAAAAACATTTCTTGCTATGGCACAAGATTTGAGAGTAATTTTAATAAAAATTGCAGATCGTATCCATAATATGCAAACACTTGTATATCATCCTAAGATTGAAAAACAAGAAAAGATTGCATTAGAAACTATGAAAATTTATGTCCCTGTCTGCAAAAGACTTGGACTATACCAATATCAAACGGTCTTAGAAAATTTATGTTTCAAAATATTGGATCCTGAAAGTTTTGAGAAAGTTTTTCAATATTTTGAAAAACATGTCCCCTCAAGTAAAAAAGACTCAGAAAAATGAGTTGCTATTTTGACAAAACTTCTTGAAAAAGAATGAATCACTGATTTTACTGTAAAATGAAGATTAAAAAGTCCATATAGGGTCTACGAAAAGATGACAAAAAAGTACCAGAGCTGGGATTTCAATAAGGTAATGGATCTTTTAGCATTTAGAGTTATTACAAAAAATATTTCTGATTGTTATTCAGTTCTATGAATTATGCATAAACATTATACTCCTTTGATCAATAAAATAAAAGATTATATTGCTATCCCAAAATTTAATGGATACAAAAGTATTCATACTACGGTCATGGGGATGTTTCGTCTTCCGACAGAAATCCAAATAAGGACAAAAGAAATGGATAATGTAGCAGAATTTTGAGTTGCTGCACATTTTGCATATAGTGACAAGAATGGACCTATTGCTGTGAACAAAAAACAATCTGAATGGATAAAAAACCTCCAAAATCTTGTAAAAGAATATACTGAAAGAGAAGAATGAGCATCAGAAAAAAGAGAAGAATTTAAAAAGAAACTTAATGTAGATATTTTAAATAAATCAACATTTCTTTATACCCCCAAAGGAGATATTATTGAAATTTCAAGATGAGGAACTGTTTTAGACTTTGCTTTTGCTGTCCATACTGATATTGGACTAAGATTTAAACATGCTATCGTAAATTGATCTATTGTTCCTATAAATTATATCCCTAAGACATGAGATATTGTTGATATCAAAACATTTAGAAACAAGTATACTGCTACGAAACATTGGATGGAGTTTGTCCATTCACCAAGTTCAAAAGCAAAAATCACAAGATATCTGAGACAGAATGAAAGGACCTATCTTATTGAAACAGCAAAGCAAACAGTAAATAAACAACTTGAAAAATTGAAACTTCCTTCGTTATATAGCAAAGAAGATCAGTTATCCCAATATTATACCCACAAAGATCTTGAAAATAAATTATTAGATATTATAGACAAGAAAACAAGTATTACTCATCTTATTAAGTCTGTATACCCTAATAGTATAAAAGATACTACCCCTGACAAATGAGAGAAAAAGAAACAAAAAAACAAGTCTCAATATCAATACCAAGATATTATCATTGATGATCATAGAATGGCTAATTTTTCTCTCTGTCCAGAATGTAATCCTCAACATTCAGAAAAAATTATTGCAAAAGTTGATAGACATGGTATCAAAATTCATAAAACTTGATGTATTGCAATGCAAACCATACACTTTGATAAGCTTTTGGAGGCTCATTGGTGAAATGAATCTGAAAATAGTTATTTACTTAATATTTCATTTCAAATTGATACTAATATCAATATTATAGAGATTTTCAGTATTATTTCTGGGTTGAATATGGAAATAGAAACATTCAAGGTAGAAAAAAAAGAAAGAGAAAAAACAAAATTTAAAATTATGCATCTTACTATTCTTGCAACAAATCCAACAAAAATCCAATATATGATAAATAGCTTGAAAAAATTCTGAAATTCAGTAAAAGTTTTAAGTAAAAAACTTGTTTAATTTCCCCTTATACTATACGGAATTTTTGTATTGTATTATTTGCTTTTATACTATTAATTAAATTATTTTTATTTTTTAGATTAGTACTATGAATATTATTGATATGTTTGCTGATATGGCAAATATTGGGTGAATATGACATTGAATAGAGAAATTTGGGGGAATACTTATTCTCATTATGACACTTCTCTGGATCTTAATTATTATCTGAGTTGCTAGAAATATTAGTAAAAGAACTGATATGATTTGGATGCAAATACTATGTATCATCATTGCAACCTTATGATGACCATTAGGACTCATTATTTATTTGATTATTAGACCCTCATACCCTGAATATATTGAAGAATATTATACTATCATTACTTGTCCAAAATGCGAAAAGATACAAAATAATACTTATGATTATTGTACTCAATGTGGAATTTTGATGAAAAAAAAGTGCAAGGAATGTTGAAAAATGATTGATCCGTCTGTTGAGTATTGTGGATATTGTTGAGCTCCTAATCTATAAACGCTCATCTGATTATGTTTTTCTATAGTATTTATTTAGTATGTAGTTTTATATTATATATGATTTATTTATGTTATTATTATCTGTACTTGTTTTTCTATGAGCTATCATTTGAATAACTATCAATATGATGGCAAGTTTTATGCCATTTTTGCACCAGATGGATAGTATGCAAGATTATTATAATGCATATTATGGTGCTGTTTCTAGTGTAGAACAGGGATTACTTGCGAGTAAATACAAAAGAGCTGGTTTTATCTGAACAGGGACTCTTTCTCAAGATGATTTTTCTACACTTTTTGGGAATAAACATAGACTCCATACTACTAAATGGGAAGTACGTGCAAGAACCAATAAAATTGCTGATAATAACATTAATTATCTTTATTGATACACTAATGACTGAAATACAAACCAAAATAATATTGAGAAATGAAGTAAACTAGATTATAATAAGGTCGCTGTTATTGCTCTATCCACTGATGAAAGTAAATGATTTGAGGATAGTATTACCGTAGTAAATAAAAAGAATATCGAGATTGTTAGTGATTTTAAACTCCCTGAAAAGACTAATTCAGATTGAGTAGATCTTAATGTAAATACATTAGCAGATGTGAATAATATTACTAATGGATGGTTTGCAAATTCAGGGTTAAAGATGCTAAAACAAGATGGAATGCTTTATCTCTGGCTAGATAGTAGTTTCAAAGATGAGGATGGGAAAAAGTTTCCACTTTTGGAATATGTATTAAATTTTGGAGATGAAAATATCTGAGATAAAAAATTTAAAATTTATGGGGAAGGAGCGACAAAAAACTATACTACTGAGTTAGAGGTAGAAAAAACTACTCATGATATTCTCAGTCCAGATTTCAAAAAAACACTTTTTCCAGAAAATCCAAAGAAAAAATAAAACTAACATGTTTTGTGCTCTCTATCATTTTTATGGATATTGCTTATCCTGTTCTTCAATTCTATTAAATATTTATTATGAAAAAAGGATTTCTCATTATATGATTATGAATCACAGGTTTTTGAATATTAGTGTATTTTTTTCTAAAATGAACGCTCTCCTCTCCTTCTCCATCTTCTCCTGAAATTGTTGATCAAAAAAGAGAACAAATCCTCAATGCACAACACGAGAAACAGATTATTGAAACTGAAAAAAATATACACTATGATTCCTTGACCGTTGCTTTGCCCGATTTTTTTTATACTAAAAATTTTGACCATCTCGCAAAACTTTTACAAAAAAAATATCAACTCACAATAAAATATCTCCCTATTGCTCAGATATCTTCTTATCGTACAATGATTCAGTGAAAAAAATTTGGGAATATTGATTTATTTCTCGTTCCTAGGGAACGAATTGATAATATTGATGATTGAGCATTATCAACAATAACATTCTGAGAAAATATAGATAATTATCTCATCCCTTTTGTAGTTTCTCTCTTCCAAGAAAAAAAATTCTTTCCATTTTTATTAGATCCTGCTATTGGACGGATAAGAAAAGAAAGTGTTGTCCCTGATGTCCAACTTTCCACCTTGCTCAATTATCAGAATATATGATCTCCTAGTAAATATCGCAGTATTTTTGCAAAATTTTCCAATGATATTGTGAGTGTCTTACTCGGACAAGTGCAGATACAACATGCCCCTACTCTTTTGAAAGAGATCAAAAAATTACTAGCATTAAAAAACGGAGAAAAAAATAATATCTATACTCATAACATTGCTACATCACTTACCAAGAAAAATGTTTTGTGCAAAAAATATGTCAATCATTGTCTTTTGGCTTATGATATCGTGGATGTGGTTTTGTGATGGTATAGTGATAAGCATATTTTTAAGCATTTAAAGTCAGACAATATTCCACAACTCGCTGTATTCCCTGCATATCAGAAGAGTTATCCTGTTAGAATATGGTGATTTATTGCAAGTCCTGATACTGAACATCACCGTGAAATTACCAAGTTCTTACAATATATAATTAGTGATTTTTCGTATACATGAATATATGGTATTCCTGCAAGAGTATGAGAAGAATATTATACTACGTTATTTACTGATGCATTATCTCCGATTGTTGGTTTGAAAGAAGTTTGGTACCCAATTCTTCATACTTTTTCTATTGAAAATTTTGAGTTACAAAAACATACTATCGATAATATTAATAATTAAAAATAATTCAGAAAATAATATTGTAATCATAGTATAAATCAGTAGACTACTATTATCTTGGAATATAAAGTAGCGTTATTATACATTAGTCCACACTATTTTATTTTTACTTATTGTTATATTATTATGACTGATCCATTTTTCAAATGAGATATTACTACCCAACAACATTTGCTTGATCAACAAAGAGAAATAGAAGAAAATTTCAAAAAATTAAAAGCGCTTTTTTCGGATGATGGATTGAGTTTAGAACAAAAACAACAAATTAAAAACAAACTTCTTGAGTTGAAAGAAATTTATAGCAAAAACAAGCAGACACTGATACAAATGGGCGTTGATCCTACTATGCAAGGTTCTAAAGACAGCACAAATACAGAGAACGCTACAGAGGCTTCTTCCAAACCAGCAGAAGAACAAAAAATCCATGTCAACAAGGTTGATGTCAAAGAAGATGCAAGTAAAAACAGATCTTTCAATTTCAACACTATTTTGATTTGATGTGGTGGTATTTTCTTGTTGATGTTGTGAGGCGTTGCCTTCTTGTTTTACTATATGATTACTCATCCTGCCCAATTAAAAAATATTGGACTTGAACCTGCAGATGTAAAGAGACTTTTGCAAACGTTCACTACCGTATTTTTTGGTATTATTAGTATTGTTGGGTTTATTCTCTTTGTGATGAATATTTATAGATTATTTAATAGCAAAAGAAGATCTAAAATATGATTTATTTTTTGAATGCTGCTGGGAATATCTTTTTTGTGAGGAGGAGTGGTATTATGATATATGGTTATGGAAAAAGTAAATGCTATCAGTCCTGATGATATTTTGGGGAATAGCAATCTTGTGAGACCGTATATTGTAACGAAGAAAAAAAATACCTATATTTGAGAGATAAAAGCTCCACTGGTTGGACCAATGCAACTGAAATTTTGATTAAACAGTTCGTTATTAACAAAACAAGTCTTGCCTAAGATAAAAGGGAAGGTGAATACTATCAAACTTTTGTGTGGAAATGGACAAGAATTGTCAATCACACCACAGAGTGAATATTTCAATGGTATCTGTTTCTATCGTAATATGGTAGAAAAAGGATATCCACTGGAAGTTGTCGTATGATATCTGGATGCACAAACTTCTGAACAACAATATCATAGTATCAATGTAGGGAATATCACACTCGATGGAATCATAACAATGACCGGCAAAAAAGGGAAAACTCTCAATCCTGGGAAAGACAATGAAATTTTGTGAGGAATCGCTGGAGATACGGTTAATTTTGATGCAAGCGAACTGTTTAGAAACTTATGAATTAGTGACTATACCATCACGTGGGACTTGGACGGAGACGGGAAAATTGATAGAGAAAACGAAACCAATATCAGTTATAGATATACTGTTGCGGGGGTATATACGGTTGCTATCAGAATTCCTTCTCTGGGGGATCACCTCTATACTTTTCCTATCAGAATTGAACAAGCTGATATCCCTGTTGGAGATATTGAAGACAGAAATTTATGAAATAATTCCTATGTTTTCTCTGTAAACTTTTTTGAAAATACTAAAACGATTACTAAATATTTATTTCAAGTACTTGATAAGGATAAAAATAGTATAAAAAAAGAGGAAAGCACAATGAATACTTTCTCATATACTTTTGATAATCCAGGAACATACTATATCAAAACTATTTTTGTCACTCAGGATGGAAAACAAGGAGAAATTCTTAGTAACGCTATTGAAATTCAAAATAATAGTATAGCAGATTTTGAGTTTAAAGTATTTAGTAAATCTTATACAGAAGACGTTTTTAGTGCTTCAACGGTACAAAAAAATTGAGACAACAACTACGCTATTGAATTAACAGAGATTCCAAGTGTCGTACAAATACAGGTAGATAGAAAATATTTAGAATCAAAAGGCTATCATCTCACTGCTAAGAAATGAGATCAACCCCTTGTCTTTGCTGATAATAAGATTGATGTAGAAATCAATACTCCAAAGACACATACCATTTCGTTACTTGCAAAAAAAGATGACAATACTGAGATCCTTGAAAAGACTCTCATAATAAAAATAACAAGAGAATGAGTAGTTGGGAAAATGAATATCACTCCTGACACTGTTGGGACGTCTCCATTTACCGTGAGGTTTGATGCGTCAGCGAGTAAAATCAATGATCCAGAAGATGAGATTGTCTATTTTAGCTGGGATTTCGGTGATGGAAAAATAAAGAAAAATATTTCTGAATCAGTAATCGAACATGTCTATTATTATGATGTGAAGAAAAATAGCTGAGAATATTACCCTACACTAAAAATAAAAACAAGAAAAGGGAGGGAATATCTTATCGGAGAAGGAACAATGATTTTAGTAAAACAACCTTTGGATTCTCTGAAAATTCATATTGATTCACATCCTGGGCAAGTTGCAGAGGTTGGTGATATTGTAAAATTTTCGTTGGAAGCAGATGGATTACCTACTAAAATTCAATGGGATTTCGGTGATGGGAAAAATAGCTATGAATGTAGAGGAAGAGAATGTATTGAAACAAAAAAAATCTATTATTCAACCGGTGAATATAAAATCAAGGTGAATATAGAATATGAAAATAGAATTCCATTAGAATGAGATATTACTTTACGTGTGAAATAGCATATTTTATTGATATAAAGCAAGTATTATGAGCGATATGATAGACACTACAACATTGAAATATTTACAAAATCTAGCAAAATTACAAATACACGATGAAAAGCAATTTTCGCAAAAATTTTCTGCAATTGTACACTATCTAGAAAAAATTAAAGACGTTAACATTTCAGAAGATATTTCTAAGCAAGGTGCTTCTCCTATGCATCATCTTGAAACACTTGATACGCTTACTCCTGCTGGGACAAAAAAATTATTAAACAATGTGGAACATGAAGTGGTGAACAATAGTATTGTCGTTAGTTCAGTATTGAGTAGTTAAAATTACATAACTCAATTAGAGTATCTCTGATATCTTTTATACAGATTATATTTTAATCTATATCTCAAATTTATATTTCAAGTCTATACTTTATTTATTTTTTTAATTTTACCCTTCTTGATTTACATTTGGGAAGAAATTAGTCATCAAAGCACAGAATTTTACTTCCAAAGGTTTCTCTCCTACTGGAACATAGGTTACGATAGAACAGAAACGGAATTCTTTTGGTGAATTATTTCAACAGTCAGGAGTTGTATCATATTTTCCACTACATGATAACTTAGTATCAGTTCCATTAGGTCCTTTCCTATAAATTCATTTCCCTTCTATTTTTCTGAAAAATCTTCCATACCTAGTAAGATTATCTGTTTTACCACCTGAAAGAGTTGTCCATTGGGTTCCAGAAAGATAGAGCGCATATTTTTTGTTATTCTCTGTAAATATTCCATTAGAAAAATCCCAATCAGTATTTTCCTGAAAAGAAACAGCAATTTTTGCATTTTTTCCATCTTGTTTTTTTTCTGTGGAAATAATACTATATTTTCCACTATCAAGAATTGAATGCTCTTCTAGACATTTTTCTGAATCTAACGCAAGCCAACATTTACTTCTCTCAGAAGTTGCAGTATATTCTTTTCATGTCTTACCATTTTCTATCGTTAAGTCTACTCATGGATGTTCTAGCACTCTTGTATTTCTTGCATAATACATAGATTCTATTCCTTCTTTTGCTAAGTTTATTGCAATCAATTTTTGATTTGCATATTGTACTTGATTAAGGACACTTTGAATATAGTAAATAATTGATCCTAGACAAATTCAAATGAGAACAACGACCAAAATAATTTCTATCAATGTAAATCCTTTTTTTTGATTTTTGATTATCTTTTTATCTTTTGTTTGAAGTATATTCATCATATATAAGAAATTATATAAAAAGTTATATAAAAGAGATTGAAATACTTATATCAATATATATATTTGTCAGTATATTGCAATATATATTTTTCTTCATTTTATTTGTGATTTATTTCTCATATTATGACAGCAACGAGCCGATTATACATTATTGTCTTCTTTATCGGGAGTTTCAGTATAGTGATAGGAATGATGGGGTTTGATAAAGTTCTGAAAATGATTATTGGAAATTATATTATCACGATGATCGTTATTGCATTAGGATTAGTTATTGATTTTGAAGTTAGTCAAATCCAAGCTAATAACCTTAATATTTTGTGATTTGGTGCAACAGAAGTAGCAAAATTTTTAAGTGATGGGAAAATCACATTGATGATAGCTAGTTATCTTGGTCTCATGGTAATATGGTATAAATTTGCACAATTTTCTCTCACTTTACGTTTTGATGAGATGAAAAAGAAAGGACTTTTGCTCCTCACTACTCCACTCTGTGTGATATGAATTGTTCTTTCTCTTGTTGTTATTCTTTTATGAGGAAATATTAGTGATAGCTGATGGATTCTCCAACATATCCCTGAAAATGAAGAATTAAGATCATTTGTCATGAGGATCCCTCTTTGGATTGTTATTCATGGGATATTAATGTTTATCTTGTTTTTAGACATAAATTTCATATCAAAATATCGTTATCACAGTGATAATAAATATAGTGATACAAGATTCTCAGAATATGAAGAATAATTTTTATGTTATAACATCAGTAAAAGATGAAAGTTCTTTATCCTAAAAATATCAAAAAAGGATTATTAGCTGGGATGAATTTCAATATTTGACCACTAAATATTTGAATTTTACAACTCTTCCTCCTTGCAATAGGGGTTGGGGTCTCTCTTGTGACGTTTAATGCTCTTGCAAAAGAGGGTGCAAAGTTTGCTGGAATACTTCTTGCTATATTCGTATTTTTGATTTTCGTTGTTATCGCTTTCTTCAAAGTTTCAGAGTTAGGACTTATCGGATTCCTTTCTAAAATTATTAGGAATAATTTTTTTGATACCAATAAAAAATATCAAAATAATTTCGATAGACATAACAAGATAGATATTCTCTTAAAAGAAACAAAAGAAAAATCAAAAGAATGAGAAGTCATTATCAAAGAAAAGACAAGAACTTTTGACAATAAAAAAATAGATGCTATTGAAAAAGATGGATTTATTTAATTATTTTTTCTCTCATTAAAAAAAAGCTCTGTCATTATAAAATGACAGAGTTTTTTTTAAAATAATTAATAATTTCAATAGCAAAAATATTTATGAAGATTTTGTTACTGCAACAGTAGAAATAAGCCAAAATATAAAACTTACCAATAACCATGACAGGCCAATAAAAGCTAAAGCAACAGCAGCTTGTTTCAGAATAGTAAATCCTTGTTTAAATTTTCCTTCATCTCCCGCTGCAAGTAACATCTGAAATCCTCCCCATAATAAGATTAATAATGTTATAAGTGCTAAAATCCTTAATGTCCAATTAACAAAATTTTTAATTGTATCCACAAGAGAATTTTTTGTTTCAGCAGCATTATTGGTACCATAAACTCAAACCTCAACACCTCATTTATCCTTACCAACCCATTCAGTATCACCAAATCCTCCTTTAATAGCATATGTATTACTTATAAATACCACTAATGGCAAGAAAAATACCCCTTGCAACATAATTTTTTTTAATACCTTCATAATAATACTTCTATAATTATAAACTATGTAAAAGCAAAAGGGAGAGAAGAATTATGATTCTCTCCACTTTAAATCTATATTATACTATCAAATAACTATTTTAAGAAAGAGATTATCCTTGTCCTCCTCCACTACCAGTAATAAGACCTAACAACCAAAAGATAAGACTAACCATTAACCAAGCTAAAGCAATGAAAGCAAGTCCAATTCCAGCTTGTTTCAAAATAGTAAAGCCTTGTTTGTATTTGTTTTCATCTCCTGCAGCAGTCAACATTTGGAATCCTCCCCAAAGTAAAACCATAAGAGCAATAAGACCAAGAATTCTCAATACCCAGTTAACAAAACTTTTAACAGTTGTAATCAAGCTATCCTTTTGCATAGATTTTGAACCAATAACATCAGGGTTATAACTCGTATCAGGAGAACTCCAACCTCAGTCAACCTGAGCATCTGCTTGAGAAGAAATACCTAACGTTCCAAATCCAATAGCTAAGAATCCAAAAAGACCCAAGAATCCTAAACTCATTTTTTTCATAATGTTTTTCATTTTATATACCTTAAATAATTAAATAAAATATTATTACATGTCTTAGTATACTAAAATTTTTAACAAATGCAAATTTTTTACGACTTTTTTTCATACTATTGCAATCAACACTATTTATATTCTAAAAGCTATCTATTGATAAAACAAAGTGAATCCATATACTCTATTTTGTTATATTTTGGATAGATAAAAAAAATAAAGTATTATGTTAAGTATCGGACTTGTAGGGGCAACAAATGTTGGGAAATCTACCCTATTTAATAGATTAATCAAGCAATATAGAGCGATTGTGACCAATATTGCAGGGACAACAACTGACATTGTTAGACAGACCTCTGAACTG
>PDWI01016692.1_pt1 | contig 13900 bp, 10 predicted proteins | sample 1430891 | NCBI WGS metagenome assembly PDWI01 (sample SAMN01162508, study PRJNA174530) | Oral metagenome, whole genome shotgun sequencing project. | biome: Marine environment; feature: Marine mammal; material: Swab sample of the gingival sulcus; isolation source: swab sample of gingival sulcus...
TAGTTTTTTTCATGTCTAAATAAATTGTGTGTTTAAAAATTAAAGGCGGCAAAAGTATAAGTTTTTAGTAATAAAAAGTATGTTTGCAACAATTTTTTTAGACAAAATTTATAAGCTGTAATTTAACTCGAATTTAGTTATAGTTTACTATTTACAAGAAAGATATATACTAACGAGACTGTGGAGGATTTGTAGAAAGGGTTCTGTAATTTACAAATTTGGTTTGTCCCTTGCGCACTTGCACTTGTAGATTTTGGCTATTAGCTTGCATTCCTTTGCCTTTTAACTTCAGTTGCAATGTGTTTTCCCCTACTTGCAAGGGAATACGCACATAACTTATAGAATATGGCAAGGTTTGCCAATTGCGGGTGTCGGCTACTTCTGTTACGGCATTAAAAATACCTACCACGGCTCCTACATCTTTATTTTCTTGGCGCACAAGTGCTTCTACAGCCTTTTTGCTTACCAAACGAGCTATACCGCTTCCTATTTCACGCAACATACGGTCTTTCAGCGTCTTGAAAGAGATAGCATTTACATCTTCTGCCAAAGATAAAACATAAGATTGTCCATTGGCTTGTAGCTCTGCCGTATGATATACAGGTGGGCGAGTTAAATATTTAGGAAAAGCCAACTCAAAGATGTGAAACTGTGCCAAAGCACTTTGTTCTTTATCGCTCATTTTGGATATAACTACGGGGAAGCTAAGTCCCAATTCTTCATTTCTAAAAGTAGCAATACCGCCGCTACTACTACCCACTTGTATAAACTCCAAACGATTTTCGCCTTTTACAGGACCAAATCCATTTTCCCAAAAGAACACCAATTGTGCTTCCGATTTTTGATGTTGATAATGCAGTCCAAATATACGCTCAAAACGTTGCAATTCATTGGTCTTTCCACTCAAATAAGCAGTTCTCAACACGTCTTGCTTTAATTGATAAGGTATAGTTATGCCAAAATTAGGCTGATAAATATTTGTATATACTTCTACAGCATTTCTGTAGGCAATAAAAGCATTATTAAAATCACCGTCGGCTTCATAAATCATACCTACCAAGATATGTGCAAAAGCATCATCTGAATACCTATTGTTTTTGCCTTTGTATTTATCGTTGAGTGCATACAGTTTATTGGTAATTTTACGTGCTTCTACCAAGGCGCCTTTCCTATCGTTCAATGCCAAATAATTCATGGCTTTATAATAGTTGAGCATTACACTTTCTATGCTTTCTGCTTTGTAGGGTTTAATTGTGGGATTGCTAAGTAGAGTCAAAGCATCTAAACCTATATTTTTCTGATAATCTTCTATCATTAAATCCGCATCATTGAGCAGTTTATTACTCTTGGCTCTGTCAGACAACATATGCTCACTCCAACCTGCATTCATCAAATACAAAAGCCTATTGCGCCCTTTGGCAGCTTTTTTATTTTTATACAATACCTTGGCAGCTTCTTTTATATGTCCGTTTTCTGCTGCTTCTTGAAATTTGTGCATCTTTTGATAATAAGACATGCACGAAGTATTACCAAAAACAATGATTATAATAGTTATCCAACTCAATAATTGCTTATAATTTCTAAAATAAAAACGGTGTGTATTTTTAGTCATAATGTTGGTTTATTTTGCACGAGCAAATATACATAATAATTTTATATCTAAATCCCGTATTATGTATTAGAGAATACAAAGGCTTTACAGCGGAATTTCATGAGTAAAATTGGCGCAAGACAGGAAGGGGGAGGAGTATATAACAAACCTCAGCGGTTTTTAAAACTGCTGAGGTTTGAAATGGAATAGGCGAATAGCTAACAGCTAAAGCCTTATAGCTAAAAGTTAATATCTAAAGCATTAGAATAAATTCATATCGTCTAATACTTTCATTACTTTTTGCACACTCTTAGAAGATTCGTTGAGCAATGCCATTTCTTCTTCTGTCAATTTAAGCTCAATAATTTCTTTGATACCACCGGCACCCAATTTTACAGGCACACCCAAATACACATTCTTTTGACCATATTCGCCATCTAAGAAGGCACATACAGGTACTATGCTGTTAGAATCGTTGATAATAGCTTCGCACATTTGTGCAGCAGCAGCACCGGGTGCATACCAAGCAGAAGTACCCATTAGTTTTACCAATTCGCCACCGCCCACTTTGGTACGTTGCACAATAGCATTTATGCGGTCTTGAGGCAATAATTCGGTAACAGGAATACCGCTTACGGTGGTATAGCGTGGTAGTGGCACCATAGTATCGCCATGACCACCCAAAAGCAGTGCTTGTATATCGTTAGGAGATACATTCAACTCTTCTGCCAAGAAAGCTCTGTAACGAGCAGTGTCTAAGATACCTGCCATACCAAATACTTTGGAAGAATGCTTTTTGGCTGTTTTGTAAGCTGCATAAGTCATTACATCCAAAGGATTGGCTACCACTATAATAATAGCATCGGGAGATTTGGCAATAGCTTGTTCTACCACTGTTTTTACAATTTTGGCATTGGTAGAAATAAGGTCGTCGCGACTCATGCCCGGTTTGCGAGGGATACCGGAAGTGATTACTATAATATCTGAATTGGCAGTACGCTCATAATCGTTGGTAACACCTACTACACGTGTGTTGTAATGGTTGATAGGCGCCATTTGCCACATATCCAAGGCTTTGCCTTCGGCTATACCTTCTTTGATATCTATCAATACCACTTCGTTTACAATGTCTTTTTCAGCCACTACGCTGGCAACTGTAGCGCCCACATTACCGGCGCCTATTACGGTTATTTTTTTCATATTTGTATGTTTTTTAATTCCAAATAATTGGCAAAGATACAGTATTTTTAATAAGAGAGATACTGATATTAATAGTTTAAATACATATGGCTTAACTCTCGAAAATATCTATCATTTTTTTTGCCAATACTTTATAGTCGTGATGTTTTAAGACAAAGCGTTTTCCGTTTTGTCCCATAGCTTTTAATTGTGTTGGAGTATATTGGTCTAACTGTGTGATAGCCTTTACTATAGCTTGTGGGTTCTCAGGTTCTACACTAATGCCACATTGGGCTTCATCTACAAAAGTATTGGGAGCGTCAACAGCGTGGATAATAGGTTTTGCCGCCATCATATAATCAAATATTTTGTTGGGGCTAATGCCAAATCTGTATAAAGGTTCTTTGTTCCATGCCAAGATAAGATAGTCCATATAAGCCAAGAGTGCAGGTATTTGCTGTTTAGGAATGGCATCTAAGAAATAGACATTATTCAGTCCTTTGGCTTGTTGTATTAAATTGTCTTTTTCGTTGCCTGCGCCTACAAATACAAAGGCATGTTGTGTGCTATCTTTTAGTAGGCGAGCTGCTTCTACAATATTGTTTAAAGCATTAGAAATAGCATGTCCTCCGGCATATCCTATAATAGTTTTGTGTTTGAGTTTATCTAACTGATAAACAATAGTTTGTTCTAATGGTTTTGTATTTGCAAAAGAAGGTAGGTATATGCCATTGGGCACATAGTGCCATTTGCGCAAGTCCAAACCATGCTGTTCCATATGTGCGTGCGTATTGGGCAACATAGAAATCACGGCATCGGCTTTTTTGTAGGCATAATTTTCGGCATGTTGCATGGCTATGATAAAAGGATGGTAGGGGCTCATATTACCCAATTCCATAGGCGATAGCGGCCATAAGTCGTGCACCTCGTAAATATGTTTGGCTTTGGCTTTTTTGGCTATATCGTGTACTATATAATTATCGGAAGGGTAAGTAGACGAAGCAATGACCACATCGGGCTTAATATCTTGGCGCAACTGTTTGGCATTGCGCGATAGTGTGTTTACAAAAGCAAACATATTTAAAATACGCCCAATACCATTGCCTTTGTATTTGGGTGTTTTAATCCATATATAACTAATGCCGTCAATGGTTTCTTTTCTAATTTTTCGGTTCTGCGAGGGGTTGACGCGACGCAGATGTGAATAATTGGCTGCTACGATAGTAACAGCATGCCCTAATTGTATCCATTCTTGCGCCAGATAATAGGGGCGGTATTCCATGCCCATATCCGGCGAGCCGGCATAATGATTGATAAGTAATATATTCATAAGGGATTTAAAGTTTGTTCCATTGGTATCGTACACCTATACTTGCATACTGCCTAAATGATTTGATACCACTAAGGTGTCCTCTAAATTCATCTTTCCACCCCCAATACATAGTATATTGAGGCAATAATGACCATTGGTCAGACAAACGAAAAATATATGCTATTCTACCCAACAAGCCAAAGTAAGTCTTCTTATTATAGTTTTTGTGCCTCGGGTCCTTATTATCAAAATCATATGTAGAGAGCTCATAACGAGAAGTACTCATAAGCCACGAATAATAGGTGCCGGTATAACTTTGGTTGAGCAGCCAACCAAATTCGCCACCCAAACTCAAATGCACTTTCTTTTTAAATTCAAAATTGAAAGGATATATACCAAAAGAAAGAACAGATTTATCCGTATCTATATAGATAGAGCTACCGCCTCCCAGACCTCCGGTTTTTACCTTGGCTTTACCTCTATACGTTTCGTAGCCTATGCTTAATCTAAAAAAATTGAATTGACCACCCAACTTGTCTATAGCCAATTTCACATTATAACCATAATCCGAAGTGTATTCAGAACTTGAGTGATGGTCATCCTTTACCCAACTGAAGAAAGAATTTCTATTGATACCGCCCGTTAGTTCTAACCTTTGTGCAAATAAGGATAGACTAAATAAGAGCAATAGCATTAATCCTAGTATCCGTTTCATATATTTATTTTTGCAGTAAGCTATATTTTATTCCCACAAAAGTAAATAAAATTTTTGATTATGGGGTAATTGTTGCCATCAACTCAATAGATTTGTTTCTAATATAATACATCCTTATACTATTAACCCACATTCCCGAACTTTTGAGAAAAGTCTGAAAATGTGGGTTAAAAAATAGTGTAGGGAAGCTTTAAAAATTCAAAGTTCAAGGCTTGCGATTGTTACTTCGACTCCGCTCAGTAACCGTATTACTTAGGTCATCGAGCGTAGTCGAGATGCCGATTGAGCATAACGCAGAAATTTGGATTTGATAATCTTTTTCATGATTACTTTGTTTGCTATCACACATTCAACTATATACACGCCATTTGGCAAGCTGCTCATATCCAGTTTATACATCTTATCATTAATAGATGAAATATTTTGTAAAAGTTGTCCTTGGGTATTAAATACTTGTATATGGTTGATATTTTGCACAGCGGTAATATTTACCATGTTGATACAAGGATTGGGATATACTCCTAAGTTGAACTGCTCTTCTGACGCTAAGCCATCCGACTTTTCTACTTGCATAGTTACAGGTATCACTATAGAATCTTGTGCAGGTACATTATGGTGAATAATAATATTTCCGTAATAGTTACCCGTTTGCAAATTATTAGCATTGAATGTGAGTATAATATCAGAGGTAGCTCCCGGTGCCAACTCTCCCAACAATATATCTGCTGCAAGCCATGTGGGCGCTGTAGATTGGTTGTCTGCATCTATCAACTCCATATTGAAAAAGAGTGTAGTATTGCCACCATTGGTAATGGTAAAATTTTGTTGAGCTGTATGGTTTTCTTCTACTTCTTGGGTTATAGAAGCAATAGATACCATGATATTAGGTGCTACCATAATATTTACATCAACAGTATTACTAGGCTCAGATTCGTTGTTTTGATATACAGCTGTTACATAATACTGATAGGTGCCATTATTGGCAATGTTATCTGTATAATGAGGTTCTGTAATTGTACTAGTATTGATTTTCTCTTGGTCACGATATATATTATATCCTTCTAATGCAGTAGTATCGCCTTCGGGGATTGCCCAGTTTAGGTTTACATTATGCAACTCTACCGTAGCTGTTAGGTTGGTGGGAGGATTGGTATTGTTGTTTGTTATTGTTACCTCAACTGTATTACTAGGCTCAGACTCATTATTTTGATATACCGCTGTTACATAATAGTTGTATGTACCATTATTGCTAAGGGTATCGGTATACTGTAATGCTGTGATTATACTTGTGTTTATTTTTTCTTGGTCACGATATGTATCGCCTTCGGGGATTGCCCAGCTTAGATTTACATTATAAAGTTCTACCGTAGCTGTAAGGTTGGTAGGAGGATTGGTGTTGTCGTCTGTTATTGTTACCTCAACCGTATTACTAGGCTCCGACTCATTATTTTGATACACTGCTGTTACATAATAGTTGTATGTACCATTATTGCTAAGGGTATCGGTATACTGTAATGCTGTGATTATACTTGTGTTTATTTTTTCTTGGTCACGATATAACAAAGTAGTATCGCCTTCGGGTATTACCCATGTTAGATTTACATTATGCGCCTCTACGGTAGCTGTTAGGTTGGTAGGCGGATTATTGTTTTCTTCATCAGAAATAGTAACCTCAATATTGTCTACACCGGCACCAAAAGCATTATAGCTATTGTCTGTTTTATGACGCCAACGGAAATATACAGTATCTTGTGCATATTCTGCAAGGCTAAGGACTATCGTAGGGGGCTACCCTAACAGCTGCTACATCGGCATTTTTCCACCAAAAAGAGATCTGTGCAGCATTTGGCAATACAAATGGTGGTGTTACCAATATAGCATCACCACTTTGATGCTGAAACTTTACACCAACACAGCGGTCATCATCTTGTCCGTTTGTGCCAACATACCATAAGTTATCGGGCGACATCCAACCAAAAGGCAAATCCTGATTGCTGTCTATAAAAGTTTCATGATAAGGAAAAGTGGTTACATAAGTACCTATAGAGCTGCCCTCAAGCGCCACTTCCTCATTGCCTCCATTGCTTGTAATTTGTAAAGTAGCATGATGCTCCCCTTCTTCAGTCGCAGCATAAGACACCACAATATTTTCACTTTGTCCACTGCCTATAGATATATTACTGGCAGGCGTACAACTGAAACATGCGCTATTCTCACCACCACAACTTATATTACTAATCTCTAAAGTCTCGCTACCCATATTGCTAATTTGCAAATTGTGCGACACAACACTTCCTAAAACCACCTGACCAAAATTTATACTATCTGCATCTAATAGTATTTGAGGACCCGGTTGCGCCTCTTGAAACCACATTTGTATATTGGCAAAATAGCTTTCTTTTATAGGAGGTGTAGGATTATCAATATCAAAACTATTATAATCGTTGTGATATACCAAGCCTCTGTAACTCTCTGTATGTGTACAATAAAAATGATCTCCTGAGCCATGCATAGCATCCGAATCGTCCCAAACGGCAATAATCAGATTGTCTGTACCATTATAAAGAAAAGGTGTGCTTAACTGAAACTCTACCCACATTTCCTCATTAGGCACCGAAAACTCACCATCATATACCTGTGTTAAATTATCGTGCCCTACCCATGTGGTATCTGTAAAATCGTTGAGCGAAGTATGACCTATAAATATTTTTGCATGATCGCTCCAACTATCATTTCCATTGTATTTATAAGCTATCTTGGTGAGCTGTTGAGGTTCACTTACCCCTATTTCATCAGCAGTATATATCACTTGTGAATAAGAAAACGACCAATAAGGTGCCATAGGCAAATGTATATCGGTTTCTGTGCCATCACCTATTTGCACATTTGTTTTCTGCGCTTGTAATTGAAAACCCAAGCAAAAGATTAAAAATAAAGAAGTAAAAAATAATTTTTTCATCTGTTGATAATTTTAATTTTAGTTGTCAGATGTAACTCTCGATGAATTTAATCATTCTGATATATGTATTTTAGAATGCTGAAATTCATGTTCGTTTCATCATTTAATATTTGTTTTTTATTGTTATTAAATTGTGTTTTTTTGCGCCGGCAAAAATATGAGGCTATATATTTGCTTGCAATCACTATAAGTTGGGATATTTATAGACACAACGAATAAGTATAGTTGTATATATTATCAAAAAAAAGGAGTTGCCAAATGACAACTCCTTTTCTTGGTAAAATTTATTTTCTTATAATTTTCTAGTTACATTTCTATTAACTCTTATGTAAGATTCAATATTTATAGTAAATTGCCAATAACATTTATTATTAATATCGGGAGGCAAAGCATAATAAATCCCTGTTTGGTCGCTTGGGAAGCCTGTGGCAGCTGTATATTCCGTAGCTGTAGGCGTGGGTTCTACATTCTCAGTATCAATATCGTTGTAAAAACGGCAACCCAAAGGGAAATTTGCACTTACATCCTCAAAAGGAATATTGTCGCCACTGGTAACACAGAAGTACAAATTTCGTGTTTTATAACCCGCTCCACCATTACAATTGCTATTTATAAAAGCAGTAGCATCTATAGTTGTATTTAGCGGTTCTGTAATTGGCTCACCGGTACAAGGATAATCTTGATACCCTGTTATCATAGGTATATTGGCAAAAGAAGCACCTGATGTAGCCCCTACACCGCTCGATGTACCTGTTAATTCTACTGCGGGCGTACAATTGGGATTAGACAGCACAAAACAATCTTCCGAAGCTTTCAAAGTATAGGTCATAGTAGCCAATACCGTATTCTGATCTATGCCCGGAGTGGTTAAAGGATCGGGCAAGGTGCCTATATTCCATACAATAGAATTGGTAGAGGCATTATAAATGGGTTGTACCGGTGTAGGCGACAATACACTATGATAAGTGGCACTACAACTTACAAAAGTAGTGGTATAAGGAACAGGTATATCCAACACAAAGTTGTTAATAGCTTCTGTTCCTTGATTAGCAATCTCAATTTTGTATTCGAGTTCTCCCCCTGGCAATATCTCTTGGGGGTTTGTTCCAACGCCTGTCATACTTACAAGCTGATTAAGCGCAGAGGCTTCAGGTATAAAGGCATCAATAGACATAGCCAAAGCCAATAAAGCATAGGTATCTTGATCGGTACCGTATTTTAGCTTGGTTTCGGTATCATTATTTCCTATTACCGCATTATTGGTATTATCTATATTGATAGATACAATATCCAAACCGGTATTGTTGTATTTATTCGGATTTCTGTCGCCCTCTGTGATGATAGAACTTACAAAGAAGTTATCAATAGTATTCTGGCTATGCTTTAATGCCATCCAACTATTATCGTCTTTTTGTATATACAAAGCATCTTCTTGATCATTCTGACCACCAACACCTCTATCACCTTCTCCGGCTACAATACCAATCTTTACATTTATATCACCATTTTGTGCCGCTTTGTAGCCTTTCACATCAATAATATGCTCTTGCCAACCACCATTATCATTTTCTTCCACAAAAGCATAACCATCAAATATAGTTACATCACGCCATTTCATTTTAGAGTTTTCGTATACCACAATAAGTGCCCAACCCCCATAATAACCTACACTTCCTCCATTACCTTCACGTAAGGCTATGTCGGCTACGGTATAAGTACCCGATCCTTTGCTGCGTACAAAATCGGTAACATCGGCATAAGCAGCATACATATTATAATCTTGTCCATCAGGATACCAAATATCATTGGCATTGGCTGTAATATTTATATAATCTTCGGTATTATAACGAAGTTTTACTTTACGCTTATTAAGCATTTTCTCTCCATAAGTAACATGGACTCTAAAATCATTATCAATAGTATTACTATTTTTTGGTTTACGTAAACGGTTTATTACAATAGGAACAGCCCCTGTGTTAATTGTATAAGCAGTACCGGCATCATCTAAACGCAATTCTAAATGTCCATTAGCGAGAGTACCAGAATCCTCCAATTCTCCTTCTAATATAAAAGGAGCTTCATCGCCTACTTGAACGGTAACCTCACTTTCTTCCCAAACTCCCCACTGTACTCGCCATGTATGGAATGTAAACACAACAGCATCGCCGCCATTGGTAGGAGTAAAGGTATAGGTAGCCGTATGCTCTTTGGGTTCACTGCCAGGACCGCTAATACTTTCTATGGACAGCATATAAGCATCATTTATGGTACTGCCATTATAAAAATTACCCGAAGTTCCGTTAGCGATAAAAGTTTGGGGGCTATTGGCCGCATCATGTGCTCTTCCTGTCCAATACAAACCTGCAAATACCACCCTGCTACACTGGGGATCAGCTTCATTTTCTGTAGAAAAAGTAAGTTGTGCAGAAGAAGAGTTAATGGTTTGCGGTAGCTGATCCACATCTACATATATCATTTCACTATTACTATTGGGGGTCTCATCACCATAATTTTCTAATGTTAGGTTGGTATTCCCTATCATTCTATAATCCCCTTTTATGGTATATATTTTTTGGTTAGGGGGATTGGTAAGATTAGAAGTTCGTTGTGTAAAAGGTACTCTAACTTGAGCTTGTACCATAGATATGCTAAGTGTAAATAGCAATACAAACATAAGATAATAGCTTATGTTTCTTTTGTTCTGATAATTTTTATGTATTATTTTCATAATTGGATGTATTATTGGGTTTTTGTTATTTTGGTACGCTTGTATTATATATAATTACAATTTGCTCATTGGAGCCTTTAAGCATTTGGTTAATGGTATTTTGTTCGTCTGTTTCTATTTCAAACAATAGGTGTATATATTTCAAATTAGGCAACACCTTAAGTTTGTCAAGGTCTATAGCATGTTTTAAATCTGCTTTGTTTCGGAATTTTATATCCAATAATATAGCAGAATTTAGAGATTCGTTTGGTAGATACACTTGCTCCAAAGATTGTGGTGATACATCTATAACCTGTACAGCTTGGGTTTTGGCAGATTTAGACAGCTGCACGCCTTTTGCTTTGTTAATATAAGCAGTAGGTACAATATCTTGTAATAAGTGCTTGAGTTGTTGTGCCTCTTTAGGATTGTCTTTTTGCAATTGTGTTTGTACCTTGGCTAAAGCTTGTGCCTGTTGAGCCGTTGCAAACCACACATTTGTCATAAAAATGCTTAGTAGCAAGATTGTTTTTAAAGCTAAAGTGCTATATGCACAGTGTTTACGATTTGCTTTTTTCATAATAGTTTGTTTTTTTGGTTTCTAATTATTGTATCTTTCTCCTATAATAACATTTGTTTTTTTATTTGTCTGTGTACATTAAAAGTTATCTTGTATTTATTTCTTGTAATATTGTTACAGATTAAGATATTTATAAAATTTTAATCATCAAAAATTATGCCAATTTTTAGCTTATTTATGGCGCTAATTTTTTTTGAAAAAAAAGCGTAGATTGCCTATTTTATTAAAACTTGCCATTCTTTTTAAATCACCCCTAAAAAATAAAGGGCTGTAGCGCAATATGCTTTTTAGTTTAGATCTTAAAATTATAGGCTTATATTAAAAATTAGATTGCCCGAAAAATAATTTTTTTCGAAATGGATGTGTTTGGTATGGTTGTTGTAGATGTTTCAACATTATGAATTTATTGATTCAAGGCTGCGTTATTTCAGTGCAGCTTTCAATATGAAAAATTAGAATATAAATAAAAACAACTAAAAATTTTAATTATTATGATGTCGAAAATTAAAAATTTGAAAGCCTTGTGGATACTAGTTGCTATCTTTGGTTTAAGTGTAACAATAGCACAAGCACAAACAACAACAGGTAATGTGGGTATTAATACAGATAACCCAAAAGCAACTTTAGATGTTAAGAAGGGTGTTGAGAATGGTCATGTTGCAGGTATTATTGCACCTTATGTAACAGGTCAAAATTTAACAGATGCAACTAATTACGGACCAGAACAAAATGCTGCGATTGTATATGTTACTGATCCTGCTGGTGCTCAAGTTGGTTTAGATGAGCAAACGGAATTTGTAACAGCAGAAGGTTACTACTATTTTGATGCTGATGCAGAAGATTCTAAAGGTCGTTGGATGCGATTGACAATAGGAAATCCGGTTGAAGATAAGAAAGTAAACTGGTTCTATATGCCTTCTATTTCTATTTCAACAAAATTACCTGAAGGTATCGATGATTATCCTTTTGAAGCTGAGATAAATCTGTATAACGAATACAAGGATCAGTTTACAACACCTGATGTTGCTTCTACTGGTGCGCCAGCTGCAATCCCTAATTTCCCTGAAGCTACAGATCTTTATTATTATATAACTGATTATGATGGTAATGTTTTAGATATTAGTAGTTCAGGTTTAGGTTTGTCTGCGGAAGGTGTATTATCATATAAAGTTCTAAGTGCACCTACACCTTGTTCATTTATTAATATAGTATTTGTAATCAAGTAATCTAAACAGACAAGATACAAGGTTTAAAACCTAATAATAAAAAGCGCCTTTGTTATAAAACAAAGGTGCTTTTTTTTGGTTTAATTTTTTTCTTTATCTGTTTATATAAATTTCGCGGGAAATTTATATCCTGACCTCGGAGAGGTCAAACATTGGTAGAGAACATAATACAATCATGATATTTTTCTGACCTCGGAGAGGTCACACATTGATAGAAAAAAAACAATAAGCACACAACAATAACGACCCTAAAAGGTGGTCGCATCTTGGTAGCTATCGCCATTGCCCATCGTCCTATGTATTCTTCAATGCCTCGGCGCCGCCTACTATCTCCAATATTTCGCCGGTAATAGCGGCTTGGCGGGCTTTGTTGTAGGTGAGTTTAAGGTCGCGGAGCATTTCTTCGGCATTGTCGGTAGCTTGTTGCATCGCCGTCATACGGGCGCCGTGCTCCGATGCAAAGGAGTCTAACAAAGCTCTGTAAAAACGGGTGCGCAAGATAGAGGGCACCAATCTTTCCAATATTTCGGACTGTGAAGGCTCGAAAAGATAATCGGTTTGGATGTTGGTAGGGGTAGAGGCTGCGGTGGTGTTTTGTTCGGGAGCAATAGGCAACCATTGTTCGCTTATTAGTTCTTGTGTAGCCGCATTTTTAAAACGGTTATACACCAATACTATTCTGTCATAAGCCTTTTGCTCAAAGCTTTTTAACAGTTCATTTGCCAATGGTGCCACTTGGTCAAATTGCAAATTCTGGAACAAATCGTCATAAGAAGCCTTGAATATATCTTTTTGCTTGCCAAATATATCAGTGGCTTTTTTGCCAATGGTAATAAGGTCTATATGGCTATTGGCATAGTCGGTTTGCATGAGTTGATGCGCCCGTTTTATTACATTGGCATTAAAAGCGCCGCACAAGCCCCTGTTAGAAGTAATCACCACCAAGAGCACTTTGTCTGTGCCTCGGTCTTCTATAAGCGTTTGGGTATGCTCTCCCAATTCTGCAGCTTGACTAATGTTTTGCAAAAGCTCGTTGAGTTTGTTTACATAAGGACGCATATTAATAATAGCCATCTGTGCTCTGCGCAATTTGCTCGCCGCCACCATTTTCATGGCACTGGTAATTTGCTTGGTAGAATCTACCGAGGCTATACGCGTTCTTACTTCTTTTAAACTGGGCATAGTATTTAAGGTGTTAATTTGTTAATGTGACAATGTGCTAATGCGGTAATGTGCTAATGCGGTAATTTGGCAATGTGATAATTTGGTAATATTTAGTGCTTGTAACCATTAAAGGCTTTGATAAGAAAATGTCAAAGACGAGGCTTGTGAAATTTTGAAAATCAAGGAGTTTGCTGTGGCAAATGACTGTTTTCAAAATGAGCGTAACGAAGTATTTGGCATTTTCTTGCAAAGGCTACTAGAATCGTTTGCTAATAGTAGCCGCAGCTTTTTCCAAACACTTGATTATCTCATCGGTATATTTGCCTTTGGCTATTTCTTGCATAATATTGTCGTGATGCTCGTGCAGGTAGTGCAAATAGTCGGCCTGGAAGTCTTTGATTCTATTCACGGGCACATTTTGCAACAAACCTTTGGTACCACAGAAAATGATAGCCACTTGGTCTTCT
>PDWI01007013.1_pt1 | contig 13897 bp, 12 predicted proteins | sample 1430891 | NCBI WGS metagenome assembly PDWI01 (sample SAMN01162508, study PRJNA174530) | Oral metagenome, whole genome shotgun sequencing project. | biome: Marine environment; feature: Marine mammal; material: Swab sample of the gingival sulcus; isolation source: swab sample of gingival sulcus...
GGATATAAAAATATATCAATAGCTTGCATATTTACACTTCTTGTGTGGCTTTTATCTTCTGTTATATTTATCACAAACTCCATCAAAAAAGAGCTTTTACAAACCGCTTTAGCTACTCCTCAAATCGTGATAAATAAGCAAATTGGAGGGAAATATTTTTTTCTTAACCAAAACGAAATAGAGTCTTTGTGGGAAATTGCGGGAGTTAGCTTTGTAGGGCCAAGAGTTTGGGGACAATACTATTTGGAGTTTAAAAAAACTTACATTACACTTTTAGGAATTGACCCTTTTGAAGAGAGTTACAATGACGAAATAAGCAAAATTGCCGATAAAATGTCCTTAAATGATAAGATAGAAAAACCCGTTTTTCTCTCACATAACATGTACAATCTTTTAGAACCTTACCGCACAAATAAAGATGAGATAAATTTTGAAAAGATAAACGGTGGATATGAAAAAGTAGTAGTTGCAGGTATATTTAAAAGTCAAAGCGAACTTTTTAGCCATGATGTTGTTTTGATGCCAACTTCAAGTGTAAGGGACATTTTAGGAATAGAAGAAGATATTTTTACAGATGTCATTTTAAAAGTATCAAATCCTTTGGAAGTTAGTTTTATAGCGGCTAAAATTATGCATAAATTTCCTCAATTAAAAGTAACAACAAAAGATGAGATATTGAAAGATTATGAACTACTTTACCAATACAAAAGCGGTTGGTTTTTGTTAATTTTTATCATCAGTTTTATCATATTTACCATCATACTTTATGATAAAGCAAGCGGTTTAAGAAGTGAAGAAAAAAGAGAAATCGGCATACTTAAAGCCTTAGGATGGGAGATAAATCACATCATTTATCATAAATTGCTTGAGAGCACCATTATTTCGGTAGTTTCATTTTTTATTGGTATTTCTTTGGCAATATTTTATGTATATTTTTTGCAAGCCCCTTGGTTAAAATACGTTTTTATGGGATATAGCGAGCTAAAACAATCTTTTGATTTGGTCTTTAGTTTTAGTTTTCAAGAGTTTGCACTACTCTTTTTCTCAACTATTCCTTTATATATAGCAGCATCCATAATACCATCTTGGAAAGTTGCCGTAAATGACACTATGGAAATGATAAAATGATAAAAGTTTTACATGTAACAAAGATTTTTAATGAAAATTCCAAAAAAGAGTTTTGCGCTTTAAAAGATATAAATTTTGAGGTAAAAAAAGGAGAAATTTCACTTATTAGCGGAGTAAGCGGAAGCGGAAAAAGCACTCTTTTATCCATTATAGCAGGCCTAGCTAAACCAACAAATGGAGAGGTTATCATAGATGATACAAGCATTTCAAAACTCCCTGAAAATTTTGCAAGCAGATTTAGAAGAAAAAATATAGGAATTATATTTCAAAATTTCAATCTCATAGCCACTTTAAGCGTAAAAGAGAATATTCTTTTACCTACTCTAATCGATAAGCAAGATGTAAACTTGCGCATTGATGAACTTTTAAAAACCTTTGATATGAGCGATAAAAAAGATGAGTTAGCTAAAAATCTTTCAGGCGGAGAAGCGCAAAGAGTTGCTATCATGCGTTCGCTAATTAACTCACCAAAGCTGATTTTAGCAGATGAACCAACAGCAAATTTAGACAAAAAACTTAGTTTAAAACTGCTTGAATATCTCTCGTTTATAAATTCCCTCGGTCACACCATCATCATAGCAACCCATGACCCTATTTTTTACTCATGGGATAAGATAACAAGCGAATATAGGATAAAAAAATAATGCTATTTTTATCCCCATATCTTCTTAGTATCTACATAGTTGAAGCCATTATATTAACCCTTGGTTTTATTGGGCTTTTTTGGGCAGTTAAAATTAGCTTGGAGTTTGATATAAACAACACATCAAATACCCAATACTCCCTTGCAACCAAAAGCTATCTTGTGGCGGTGATTATGGTGTTTGTACTTATCATAAAACTACCTATATTTTTATACTTTATATGGACAATGAACTCCCTTTCAGACATAGTTCCCGGCGCCATGTGTGCTGCTGGAATTGTAAGTGCCAGCAAATACGGTACTACTATGTTAGGTGTTAAAATAGTAAATCTTTTTTTACTTTGCGGATGGCTCTTGTTAAATAGATACGATTTAAACTCGCCAAAATCAGCTTACATGAAGTTAAAATTTTTTCTTTATCAGCCTCTTTTTTTACTTTTAGTTTTAGAATTTATTCTTGAACTTACCCATTTTTCCAAAATCTCCACCCATACGCCGGTTGCATGTTGTAGTGTAATTTTTTCACAAAACAATATAAACACTTTACCTTTTTATCAAGAAAATTGGTTTATACTGGGAATTTTTGCCCTATTTTTGCTAGTTTACATTATAAGCGGATTTTTCAAGCGACCCATTTTGTTTGCTTTTTCAAGTGTAGCTTTTGCCCTTAGTGCCATATATGCCATTGTGAGATTTTTCTCCCCTTACATCTACGAACTTCCAACCCACCTATGCCCCTTTTGCATGCTCCAAAAGGAGTATTTTTATGTGGGATATGTCATATATATTTTACTATTTTTAGGGGTACTATTTGCGTACTTTACACTTATCTTACACCTTTTAAAAAAACCTGTAAATTCGCTTTTTTATAGATTTGGAATTTTTTCAAATTTACTACTTTTTTTACTACTTACGGCTTATCCGATTTTTTACTTTTTAAAAAATGGAGTTTGGTTATAAAGTTCAAACTTATAAATAACTAATTTTTCTGTGTAAAAGCATCTTTAAGCGAGCCTAAAAACATCTTAAAAAAACTTGATTTTCCATCTTCATACTCTATAGGACGACACGCTTGTAAAACTCCAAAACCTAGTCTTGCTAAAAGTATGCCGTTGGCTGCTCCTTGACCTAATTGTTTTGAAGCTTTTGATAAAAAAGAGCTACTTGTAGCTTGATTTGTAAATTCGGTTGCAAGCTCAACTACTCCGGCAAACATTACATTGACCATACCTTGTTTTAAAAGCATAGACGTTGTAACAATGGTCGGTTTATATCCGTAAAGTGTTGCTATCTCTTTAGTTAAAGCAACACTTCTATATACTATCAAAGCCATATCCACTAATGCAACAGGGGAAATCGCCGTGGATAATGCACCTTGCAAAGAGGCTTTTGTGATAGCTTTTTTTGCTTTTTCATCTATATTTGCAAGCAGTTTTTTATCTAAACTTTCATATATATTTTCATATATTCCCACACTTTGCAACTCATCTTTTACACTTTTTAAAACCTTTTCATCAACACTATTTTCATACTGCTTTAGTAAAAAATTCCCAAGTGCGATTATGGATTTATCAGGGTTTTGCTTTTGAATTTTAAAACCTTCTTTAATCTGTGTCACATTTTTTATCTTTTTTATCTGAACCATATTTTCATAGGTAAAAACCCCTAAAACAACAAGCAAAAACAAAAATCCTGCCAAATATATATAAGACGACAAATCTCCACCACTTAAAACCTCTTCCACACTTTGCACACTCTTTGCCAATACCCACGCAAAAACAAGCACGCAAAATCCTACAAAAACGCTAGTCATGCTTCCTAAAAAACCTATGGATTTTTTAGGTATTTGTATCATTTTTTCTTCAAGTGCTTCTTGCTTAAAGGGTTTTACATGTAAATCCTCACTGCTTTCATTTATCTCTTGCTTAAAAGGTTTCATAACATATCTCCTATCATATCCCAAATCAATCTTTCCATATTTATATGCGAAAAACTTTCACCCTCTTTATAATCCTTTTTTGGTGGTAAAAACTCCTCAAACATAATTTCACTTCCTCCCCATGCATCTTTTTTACCAAAACGCGAAGGTAAGCGTCCAGAATAAACTTCAACCATCTTTCCGCTTTGCTTATCCAGCCCTATTAAACACTCCAACTTTGCGCCATTCTTATCTCTTACGACACTTTTTGTACACTTCACCGACGCTACCACATGGAAAAAAGTCTGCACATCTAACTCTTCAAGTTTTATCTTCAAATCCTCGCTAATCTCTTTTAAAAGCAATTTAAAATTTTCGTGAAAACTCTTAGGAACCAAATCTGCCTTTGTAGCCACAAACGCAACTTTTTCTATGCTTGGGTTTAAAATGCGAGTGATAAAATTCCCTTGCGAGTGATGATAAACGTCAAACATACTTTTTAAGGCAAATTTCATATCACTATAACAATCATAACCGTTTTGCAACGCCTCTATCACATCTATAAGAACAATTTGCCTATCAAAATCTTTAAAATAATCCAAATGAATTTTTCTAACCACATCCTTTACATACCTGTTGTACCGTTTTTCAAAAACTTTATGTAATTTTGAATTTGACTTAGGTATCGGAGCGAAAAGCAAAATCGGGTCATCTTTCATGTCACCAGGCACTAAAAAACGTCCTGGAGTTATAAATGAATAATGCTTATCTTTTAAATATTTTACGAGTTTGACATATTTTACATGTAAAAATGTTTCAAGGTTATCAGAAGTATCTTTTGTGCTTAGGTTTTCTACCTTTAAAAGGTACTCTTTTGCTCTTTCATCATCTATGTTTTTTAGCCAATTTATACACTCTTGCGACCATGAGGCGTAACTTTTTTTTAGCAGTATCAAATCCAAAAGCCACTCTCCCGGATAATCGATAATATTTACATAAAACTCATCATCACTTATAAAAGGAATAAGCCCTTTTGTGTTAAACTTTAAAAGCACGGATGAGATATTGTCCGTTCCTTCGCACCACTCATACTCATACTTTATCTTTTTTTCATAATGATAATAATCAAACCTATTCATAAACAAACTAGGTGGATTTATCTTTACTTTAAACGACTTTGGATTTTTTACATGTAAAAAAAGATTTTTATTGTTTATGAGTTGATCTATGAATGATGTTATAAAAACACTTTTACCACTTCGACTAAAGCCTGATATTGCTATTTTTACGGTTTTGGTTTTAAGCGGAGTTAGCTCTAAAACTCTTTTAGAAACTCCAACTACATTATCGCCAAATTCACCTAACATACACTACCTTTATCACTTTTGAGCAATTATAGCATACTTTTACAAATACAATGTAAAAAGCGATTGTGAAAAATTACATGTAAAAAAATATCCCCCCCTAACATGACTCTTATTCTTCTAAATTCATGCCATATTCATCTATCATATTTTGCACGGCAACATTATGTCTGTTGGCTTTTATTTTAACCCCTTGCTTACCATTTATGGAGTCTAAAAAATCTTTAACCTTGTTTTCAACATCATTTTGCTGTTCTTCATTCATGTGCTCAGGTTCATAAGTAACTTTTATATCTATGACGGTGTGTGTTTTCATTTTTTATCCTTTTTGTGCATCAAATAATTTTTTTATCTCTAAAATAACACCCGGGTCTTCTAGCGTAGAAGTATCTTGTGTTATCTCTTCACCCTTAGCAATGGAGCGTAAAAGTCTTCGCATAACCTTACCGCTTCTTGTTTTAGGAAGTCCTGAAACTATAAGAATACTATCAATTTTAGCAATTGCTCCAATCTCTTTGACAATCAAATTGTTAAGCTTGTGTTTTAATTCATCCTCGCTTATCTCATTTTTCAGTACAATATAAGCGAAAATACTCTCACCCTTTATCTCATCGGGCTTTCCAACAACCGCAGTTTCAGCCACATGTTCTTCATGGGCAATTACCGCTTCTACCTCAGCTGTTCCCATTCTATGACCTGATACATTTATAACATCATCCATTCTTCCGGTGATAATAATATATCCATCTTCATCATAAAGTGCGCCGTCCCCTGAAAAATAAACAGGTTTTCCATCCTTTTTACAATCCCCAAAATAAGACTTCACATACCTTTCACTATCATTCCAAACATCCCTTATCATGGATGGCCATGGCTTAGTAATACAAAGATGCCCTTTTTCTCCTTGTGGTGTCGGATTACCCTCTTCATCAATAATTTCGGCTATAATTCCGGGAAGTGCAAATGTGGCAGAACCGGGCTTTATAGGAGTTGCTCCGGGAAGTGGTGCTATCATGTGACCACCGGTTTCCGTTTGCCACCATGTATCAACAATGGAACAATTTCCTCCACCTATCTCATTATAATACCAAAGCCAAGCATCAGGATTTATCGGCTCACCAACCGTTCCAAGAACTTTTAAAGAGCTTAAATCATATTTTGCCGGCTCATCTGCACCAACTTTGTGAAGAAGTCTTATCGCTGTTGGGGCTGTGTAAAATTGATTTACCCTTAACTCCTCTATCATATCCCACCAACGGCCTGCATCTGGAAATAACGGAACTCCCTCGTACATTACAGTTGTAGCCCCCATGGCAAGCGGTCCATAAACAATGTAGGTATGCCCCGTTATCCAACCCACATCGGCTGTACACCAAAAAGTATCGTTTTCTTTTACATCAAATACATTCTCCATTGTTATTTGAGCCCATAAAATATATCCTGCACTTGAGTGCTGAACGCCCTTTGGTTTTCCAGTACTTCCAGATGTATAAAGTAAAAACAGAGGATCTTCCGCATCCATTTTTTCAGCCTCACAATGTTGTGACTCTTTATTTATCATCTCATGGTAAAAATAGTCACGCCCCTCTTCCATATCTATGTACTCATTATTGCGCTTTACAACAAGCACTTTTTTACAGCATTCACATCCCTCTTCTAAGGCTTTATCGACAGTTGGTTTTAAAAGATAGGGCATTCCTCTTCTATATGCACCATCAGCTGTAATAACTAACTTTGCACTTGCATCAATTATCCTGTCTCTTAAAGCTTCAGCAGAAAAACCACCAAAAACCACGGAGTGTACAGCTCCTATTTTTGCACATGCTAACATTGCAAAAGCAGCTTCGGGAATCATAGGCATATATAAGATAACTCTGTCGCCTTTTTTTATACCAAATTTATTTTTTAAAAGATTTGCAAAACGATTTACTCTATAATACAGCAAAAGATAAGTAATAATTCTTCTACTTCCATCTTCACCCTCCCATATAATCGCAGCTTTATTTTTTCTAGTTTCCAAATGTCGCCCTATACATTGGTGAGTGACATTTAACTTTCCACCTGTAAACCACTTATAAAAAGGTGGATTTGATTCATCTAAAACCTTTGTATATGGCTCATACCAATCTAATTTTTCTTTGGCTAATTTATCCCAAAATCCCTCATAATCCTCATCCGCTTGAATAGTAAGTTCTTTATACTCACACATATTTTTAATACGTGCCTTCTTAGCAAATGCCCTATCCGGCTCATAAGCTTTACTCATATATACTCCTTTATAATTTTTTGCTATAACACATATTATCAAAACTTTGTAAAAATTTCGAATTTTTTACAAAAAGAGAGAAAATAAAATGATTTCATGTGTAATAATGACACAAATTTAGAAAAATTTTGATACAATTTTGTCTAAATTTTAAATTTTAGCCAATCATTTTAAAGGAAATTTTATGAAAATAGCACTCGTACAGCAAAAACACGATTCAAAAAATATGATACAAAACACAACTAAACTCATAAAAAAAGCAAGTACCAAAGGGGCAAATCTTGTAATTTTACAAGAGTTACATGAAGGAGCTTATTTTTGTATTGATGAAAAAGAGGAAAATTTTTCATTGGCTGATAAGTATGAAAAAAGCGTAAAATATTGGTCAAAAGTTGCTAAAAAAAATGGTGTAGTTTTGGTAACTTCACTATTTGAAAAAAGAACAAACGGGCTAAATCATAACACTTCGGTAGTTTTTGAAAAAGATGGTACGATTGCCGGAAAATATAGAAAAATGCACATTCCCCATGATCCTAGTTTTTATGAAAAATACTATTTTACGCCGGGGGATTTGGGTTTTGAGCCGATAAAAACTAGTGTTGGAACACTTGGAGTATTAATTTGTTGGGATCAATGGTTTCCTGAGGCTGCGCGAATTATGAGCCTCAAAGGCGCTGATATTTTAATATATCCAACCGCCATAGGATGGTTTGAAAGGGACAGTAAAAAAGAGAAAAATCGCCAACTTCAAGCTTGGATAACCATACAAAAATCCCATGCCATTGCAAACGGACTTCCTGTTGTTGCGGTAAATCGAGTAGGAAAAGAGAAAAGTTTGGATAAAAACGAAGGTATAAGATTTTGGGGAAACTCTTTTGTAAGTGATTCTTTTGGAGAGCTCATACATCAAAGCCCAAACAATAAAGAGGATTTGGCTATCGTTGATGTGGATTTTAAAAAAAGTAAAAATATACGAAAAACTTGGCCTTTTTTAAGAGATAGGCGAATCGATTCATACGGTGGTTTGGATAAAATATTTTTAGACTAAAATTTTAATAAAACATGTAATTACTCACAAAAAATTGTTTTTACATGTAAAAAAGCGTGAAGTTTATAAAATATCTAATTTTTATCTTGTGTATAAAAAAACCACATTAATGCAAACATTAAGCCGGATGTGGTTGCAATACTCTCATCAAACATAAACTTTTTTGCTTTTTTTCTGTCGAGATAAATAACTTCTATCTCTTCAGTATCGTCTCCTCCTCCTTCGCCTACTTTCATATAATCATCAACCACAGCAAAATATAGCGTCTGCCTACCTCCTGCAAAACCGACAGCGGTATAAAAAGCTGAGATTTTTTTCATAGACTCCTTAGGAACCCTGTACCCCGTCTCTTCTTCAACCTCTTCTATAGCTGTTTGCAAAGGTGGCAAATCTTTATCCATAATACCCGCACAAAGTTCATAAGTAAACCCATCTTGATTTTTGAGATAGATTGCAGGACGAAACTGTTTTACAAAAATAAAACAATCATTTCTCTCATGATACAAAAGTATAGCAACAGAGTTATGAGTGTCAACTATATCCCAACCTTTTTCCACTCCGTTTTGGGTATATATCAATCTTTTTGGTTGAACAAAATCCGATTTATCACATTCATCTAATCTTATAAATTCAATATCTTTCATAATAGTATCCAACTTGCAAGTCCTAAAAAGCTAAAAAATCCAACTACATCCGTTATAGTTGTTAGCAAAACCGTACTTCCAACGGCAGGATCAATATTAAGCCTTTTTAATCCCAAGGGAATTAAAGCTCCAAAGAAGCCGGCAAAAAATAGATTTATTATCATAGACATTGCTATAACAACTCCTAAAAGTGGCTCTTTAAACCAAACGTAAGCCACACCGCTCATAATACAGGCAAAGATAAATCCGTTCACAACCGATACGACAACCTCTTTACCTAAAGCCTCTTTTGCATTTTCCAGATTTATCTCACCAAGTGCTAGTTTACGTACAACAACCGTTAAGGTTTGAGTTCCGGCATTTCCTCCCATTGATGCAACTATTGGCATAAGCACAGCAAGTGCAACATAAGCTTGTATGGTCGAATCAAATATAGATATAACACTTGAAGCTAAAATAGCAGTTATAAGATTTATAAAAAGCCAAATCGCTCTACTTCTACCCACTTCATATAAAGTAGCTTCTTCTTCGGCTTCGTCATCAACACCGGCCAAGTTATATATCTGTTCGGTTGCGTTTTCTTGAATAATATCGTGAATGTCATCACTAGTGATACGGCCGACAAGTTTTCCGTTATCATCAACAATTGGCAAAACTGATAAATCATGGTCTTCAAAAAGAACTATAACTTTTTCTATTTCTTCATGGTCATTTGCAGTTATCGGACTATAAAAACCAACCTCGCTTTTGTCGATAACTTTTCTAAAAGTAAGCTCAAAATCAAAAGTAATCAAATCTTCCAGACTAATACCGTAAAGAAGCTTGTGTTTAGCATTTACTATGAATATCTGATGAATGTTTTCAAGTTCACCTTGGGCTTTTAGATATCTAAGTCTTTCAATGGCATCTTTTATCTTCTCGTCCATCTTAGCCACAAAAGACTCAGCTTGCATATAGGCTCCGGCTTCATCCTCTTCATAAGCACTAAGCCTTGTTATCTCTTCTTGATCTTTTTTATCTAAGTTTTCAAAAACCTCTTTTGCTTTTTCTTCATCTATCTCTTCGATTTCTTGAATCAAATCCGTAGCGTCATCACTCTCTAGCTCTTCAATTGCATTCGCTATTTTTATGGTTGATACTCGCTCAATAACATCTTTTAAGATAAAATCGGGAAGTTCTATAAAAATATCACCAAGATTTTCATTTGGCATTCGTTTTAAATAGCTAAAAAACTCATCATCATCGTTATTTTTGATGCGTTTTAATTGCTTAGCTATATAAGCGGGTGCATACTCTTGCTCTTGGCTACCGGCTAAATACCCTTCTAATATCCGCCTAGCTTTTTGGATTTTTTCTAGTGATGGCATACGTCACTCTTTAATTTGTGTTTATGTTGTTGTTTTCCAAAGATACTATATAGTTAAATTTCTCTTCTTTTTTTGGTTTTACGTTATTATTTATGGCGACCTCAAATCTTTTTTTGTATTTTTTGACGTAAGCAAGAAATTTTCTTTTCTTTTTACCCTTTAAACCGCTCCTTGTTATATGAACTACTTTATTTGGATTTATAGCGCGATTGTTTTTATATAAACCAAAATGCAAGTGAGGCCCCGTACTTCTTCCTGTATTTCCAACATAACCTATTAATTGACCTTTTTTGACTCTTTTGCCTCTTTTTAGGCCCTTTTTAAAACCATTTAAATGAGCATAAAGAGTTTTGTATCCACCTTCATGTCTTATCTCTATAACTTTACCGTAGCCACTTTTTCTACCCACAAAACTAACTCTTCCTGTTCCGGCAGATAATACTCTTGTGCCTCTTCTAGCTGCATAATCAATACCTAAATGAGCTCTATATCTTTTTAAAATAGGATGCCAGCGCTTATATGTAAACTTCGAAGAAATTCTTTTATATGACCTTAATGGAAGCTCAAATGCATACCCTTGTAACTCTTTGCCTTTTTCATTTAAATATCTATTATCATCATATAAAAAAACAAAATTTTTATTTCCTCTTACCTCTATCATGGCGGCATCTATGGAGATATGTCCGTATCTTTTACCTAACCTCTCTTTTTGAGTATAAAAAATAACAAGCTTATCGCCTTTTTTTATACCTTTAAAATCTATACTTTTTTTATAAACATTTACAAACTCGTTTGCTAAAGCTCGACTATTTGTAGTGGAAATAATATCTTGATAAGGTGATTTTTGAATATCTACAACCACTGTAAAATTTTGTTTTTTATAAAATACCGGCGTAGTTTTCATTGAATATGTTCCGCTATTTTTATTTTTTACGATATGAAGTTGCAACTCTTCTCCGACAGGTATTAAAACTTGTTCTATTTTTCCATCATCGTCTTTTAATATCTCAAAACTTGCGTCTGATTGTATCTCTGTTGCCAGCTCCTTATCTTCATCATCCAAATTATAATAAACAGAAAGAGGGATAGAATTATCCTCTAGAAAAGTTAAAAAGGTTTGACCTTTTTTCCAATTTTTTACTTCAAGATATGCTCCGTTTAAGGACAAAACAATAGTTAATAATATAAAAAATACTCTTATCATAAAACCTCTTTTTTTTCGTAATTATAGTATAAAATAGTAAACGTGTGATTTTATCAAATTATTACTTACATTCGGCAAAAATTAAAAAATTTTTACATAATTCTCAGATTTTTTTGAGTATAATGTAAAAATATTTATTTTCAAGGAGATTTAATGTTGCGATTTGCTATGATATTTGTTTTTTTTCTGCAAGGGTTGATTTTTGCTACTGAGAACCCATTTAAAGAGTATAATACAAAAATTTTAAGTATAAAAGACCGTTTTGCACAAGTTGCCGATAGCAACGATATAGTGGTGGGTTCTAGTGGTATTGTAATCCATAGTTTTGATGATGAAACCTCATCCATCATAGCTAGAGTTTCAGTAGTAAAAAAGGACGGAAAATTTGCTACGGTACAATTTGAAGTATTTGATTTATTAGAACAAGCCGCTTTTCCGATACCGGGCATTTTACCGCAAGTTGGAGATAAAGTTACTTTAAATTATCTTTATAACCGTGCTTTAATAGTTGCGCCAAATGAAACCGTATTTAACGAAGTGACAAAACATTTTGACAACATAGAGTGGATTCATCCCGATTTAATGGCGTCTTATTTGGCAGTAGACTATAAACCTGCGCCAAGTAGAAATAGCTTTGATGTTATGTGTCGCAAAAATACAGCCGGACTTATATTTTTTGCTTTAGACCAAAGAGGTTTTTTTGCGGATTGCCAAAGTTTACATGTACTAAAAACTTTAAAATCGGGCCATATTAGCAAATATCAACTCCCATTTTACAATAGAGTTGGCGGAATCGACACGGTATTTTGGAAGTGGAGAAATAAACACATAAGAGATTATAACTCCCACTATGCGAGGCTTTTAGGTTTATAGAATGATTGAACTTAAACACATAGATTTTTTCAAAAATCTTTTAGAAAGCGAAAACGTTTACGACGACAAAGCTCATTTGATAGCTTATTCATACGATGCGACAAGAAATCGCTACAAGCCCGATGCTGTTTTATTTCCAAGAGATGAAAAAGATGTTAGTGAGATTTTGAAATATTGTAATGAACATAGAATTATAATAACGCCACGTGGAGCAGGAAGCGGTTTTACAGGTGGAGCATTACCCTCAAACGGTGGTATTATCTTGGCTTTTGAAAAACACATGAATAAAATTTTAGAGATTGATTTGGAAAATATGGTCGCTCGAGTTCAGCCCGGAGTTATCAATAAACATCTTCAAGAAGAGGTTGAAAAAGCGGGGCTTTTTTATCCGCCTGACCCTGCTAGTCAAGAGTATTCAACACTCGGCGGAAATGTGAGTGAAAACGCAGGTGGTATGAGAGCTGCAAAATATGGAATTACCAAAGATTATGTGATGGCATTAAGGGCAGTTTTGCCAAATGGTGAGATTATCAGAGCGGGCAAAAAAACCATAAAAGATGTAGCCGGATACAATATAGCAGGAATTTTAATAGCAAGCGAGGGAACTTTGGCATGTATAACCGAAATTACATTAAAACTTATCTCAAAACCAAAACTTTCTCGCACCGCAATGGGTGTGTTTGATAGTGTAAATAGTGCTATGAATGCAGTTTATAAAACCATGGCAAATGGTGTAACCCCCGTAGCTATGGAGTTTTTAGACAACCTTACCATACGAGCTGTCGAAGAGAAATTTCATAAAAATCTTCCTGTTGATGCAGGGGCAATTTTGATAACTGATGTGGATGGGGATTTAGAAATTCAATTGCAAAATCAACTCAAAATCATAGAAGATACCTTTAAACAAAACGGATGCGTGGATTTTAAGATAGCTAAAAATAGTGATGAAAGCAATGCTTTATGGTTTGCAAGAAGAAATGCAAGCCAATCCATAACCGTATATGGAAGCAAAAAGCTAAACGAAGATATAACGGTTCCAAGAAGCCAACTTCCCGCACTTTTGGAAAAAATAGGACAAATCTCAGCTAAATACAACGTAAAAGTACCGTGTTTTGGACACACGGGAGACGGGAATGTACATACAAATGTCATGGTGGACGGAAGCGATAAAAAAGAACTTGAAAAAGGGCACAAAGCAATAGAAGAGATTTTTAAGGCTACTGTTGAACTTGGCGGAACACTAAGTGGAGAGCATGGAATAGGACTGAGTAAAGCCCCTTTCATGCACTTAGCTTTTAGCGACGGTGAAATGGCACTTTTTAACTCAATCAAAAAGGCATTTGACCCAAACAATATACTAAATCCTTTTAAAATGGGGCTTACATGAATATAAAAACTTTTTTACGTATAGTAAAAGGCATAAAAGATAAAGAGATAATGCA
>PDWI01007014.1_pt1 | contig 13895 bp, 11 predicted proteins | sample 1430891 | NCBI WGS metagenome assembly PDWI01 (sample SAMN01162508, study PRJNA174530) | Oral metagenome, whole genome shotgun sequencing project. | biome: Marine environment; feature: Marine mammal; material: Swab sample of the gingival sulcus; isolation source: swab sample of gingival sulcus...
ATTCCTAAGGGCTTGCCCTTAGGCGGAATTTTGGGAAGAGAGATAGGGTTCTAAAGGGAAAGAGAGAAACCCTTTCTCCGAAAAAGGGTGTCTCTCTTTTCCTTTAAAGCAGCCGGATTTTTAAGGGCGGCGCTGAGCCCTTAAACCAACGGAGTTCGGAGGGGGCGCTCTGTTTTTCCGCCTAACGTCTTGTCTAAATCATTAAAATGAGTTATAATCGACTCCCAGATAATAACTAATTATTTGGGAGAATTTATGAAATCTAAGTTTATTTTTGTTACCGGTGGTGTTGTGTCGTCTTTGGGGAAGGGCTTAACTGCTGCTTCTATAGGAATGTTGCTAAAAAGACGAGGCTTTTCCGTTGTTAATCAAAAATTTGATCCGTATTTAAATGTTGATCCGGGAACTATGAATCCTTATCAGCATGGTGAAGTATTTGTTACTGAAGACGGTGGAGAAACTGACTTAGATTTAGGTCATTATGAAAGATTTACTGACGTTGCTTTGAGCAAATTCAATAGTACAACGGCCGGTAAAGTCTATCTTTCTATTCTTGATCGTGAACGTGCCGGAGGTTACAAAGGCGCTACCGTTCAAGTTGTTCCTCATGTTACAGATGAAATTAAAGCTCGCATTTTAGACACAGCAGAAAGAACTAAAGCTGATTTTGTTATTAGTGAAATTGGTGGAACTATTGGTGACATAGAAGCTCTTCCTTTTGTTGAAGCTATTCGACAAATTCGTTATTCAGTTGGAAAAGAAAACTGTGTCTTTGTTCATTTAGGCCTTTTGCCATATTTGAAAGAATGCGGTGAGATTAAAACTAAACCAATGCAACACAGTGTTAAGGAGTTGCAGGGCTTTGGTATTCAGCCTAATATTCTAATTTGTCGAAGTGAAAAGAAAATTCAGAAATCAGTTAAAGAAAAATTGAGCTTGTTTTCAAATATGGACGTTGATGCAATTATTGAAAATGCTACGGTTAAGTCTATTTATGAAGTTCCTTTGATGTTGGAAAAGGCCGGTTTAGGAAAAGTTTTATGTAAGCTTTTTGGAATTGAGTATAAAACACCAGACTTACAAGATTGGCAGGATATGGTAAAAACTTACTACAATCCTGAACGCGAGGTAAATATTGCCTTGGTTGGTAAGTATGTAGAGCTTCCCGATGCTTATCTTAGTGTTGTTGAGGCTTTGACCGCTGCAGGTATTTATCATAAAACTAATGTGAAAATTAAATGGGTTGACTCTGAAAAGATTAATTCAAAAGATGAGGCCAAAGCTGAATTATCAGACGTTGACGGTATTATTGTTCCCGGTGGTTTTGGTGATAGAGGTATAGGGGGAATGCTCCTAGCCGCTCAATTTGCCAGAGAGAATAAGATTCCTTACTTTGGTATTTGTCTTGGAATGCAGATTGCCGTTCTTGAACATGCAGTTAATGTTTTAAGAATTGAGGACGCAAATTCTGCTGAGTTTGATCCAAATTGTAAAAATCCTATTATTGATTTGATGGCTGATAAAAAGGGTGCTAAGCTTGGAGGAACTTTGCGCTTAGGTCTTTATCCATGTACTATAGAAAAAAATACTATAGCTGAAGAGGCTTATCAAACTAATGAAGTAAAAGAGCGTCATCGTCACAGATATGAATTCAATAATGCTTATCGTAAAGAATTTGAAAAAAGCGATATGATCTTTAGCGGAATTAACCCTGAGAGAAATCTTGTTGAAATAGTTGAGCTTAAAAATCATCCTTGGTTCTTGGGTGCTCAATTCCATCCTGAATTTACTTCAAGACCTAACAAACCTCAGGCTCTATTTAAAGGCTTTGTTGAAGCAATAATAAAAAACTAAAAATAAAAAATAAGGATAAATATGAAAAAAACTGTTTTAATTACCGGGGCATCGGGCTCAATGGGCTCTGAAGCTCTAAAGCAAATTGCAGAGACAAATAAATTTAAAATCACAATTATTTTGCGGGAGAAAAAATCAAATATTAAGCTTGCAAAAAAATTGAAACGAAAGTATTCAGATAATATAGACGTTTGTTTTGGTGATATTTCAAGCTATAACGATTGTGAAAAAGCTGTTGAAGGTATTGATTACTTAATCCATTGTGCAGCGATTATTCCACCAATATCAGATCACAATTCAGAATTGACTTATAATTCAAATGTTCTTGGAACTAAGAATCTTCTTGAAGCCGTGAAAAGTTCTGCAAATTCTGAAGCTGTAAAATTTATCCATGTTGGAACGGTTGCTGAATATGGAAATAGAACATTTAAGCATCCTTGGATTAGAACCGGTGACCCTCTTATGGTTTCAGCCTTTGATTTTTATGGTGCAACAAAAATTATGGGTGAGCGTTGTGTTATTGAGTCTGACTTGAATTGGGTTTCTTTACGACAATCAGGTATACTTTATGATGAAGTTATGATGAATAATATGAACGACGGCTTAATGTTTCATACCGGCTGGAATACACCAATAGAGTGGGCAACAGCTCGAACTTCCGGCTTAATGCTAAAAAATCTTTTGCTTAAAGATGAAAATGGCAGTTTACCGACAGAATTTTGGAAGAAAGTTTATAATATTGGGAATGGTGCTGATGCACGTGTTAGCGGTTATGAAACTTTGGATAGAGGTTTTAAGCTGATGGGGCGAGGCACAAAAGAAATATTTAAGCCAAATTGGAATGCAGCAAGAAATTTTCATTGTGGCTGGTTCTATGATTCAAAAGTTTTAAATTCTTATTTAGATTTCCAACATGAGGGTTTTGAAGAATTCTTCAGTAAATTAGATAAAAAGTTTTGGTATTTTAAACTGGGAAAACCATTCCCACATTTGATTGCACAATTTGCTATTAAGCCACTTTTAAAAACTGTAAACGCTCCTTTGTATTGGGTAAAGAATAATATGACATCAAGAGTAATAGCCTTTTTCCGCTCTAAGGAGGCTTTTGATTCAATTCCTACGAACTGGAAAGACTATAATCTTATGTGTGAAAATAAGAATCCTGAAAACGGAGAATTCTTAGATTATGAAGAGCTAAAAAATGAAAGAAACGCAGATAAGTTCCTGCTTTCTCATGGATATGATGAAGCGAAGGATGATGCGGAACTTTCTATTAATGATATGAAAAGTGCTGCTGAATTTAGAGGTGGACTTTGTAAAAGCTCTGAAATGCAAGCTGGAGATTTATATTCAGTATTAAAATGGGAATGTGCTTTTGGGCATGAGTTCTCTGCTAGTCCATATTTGATTTTAAAGGCTGGTCACTGGTGTCCTGAATGCTCATGTCCACCTTGGAACTTTGATGAGCAAGCAAGACACAGTAAATTCTATTCACAAATATGGTATGATGACCACGATGCAAATGAAGATAATTTCTATCCTAAAGATTGCTTCAAGGATATCACAGAAAGAGCTTAGTTGTAGTTAATCTTTGACTCTTTCTTTTCTTCTCCTTTTTGTTCGCCGGCTTTTTGTTCGGTATCATATTTATTGAATTCTTTTTTTAGGCTTTCGACTAATTTTAGAAGATTTTCTTGTGATAAAATTTCAAGCAAGTCTTCGCATTGAGCAGGGGAGAAAGCCATTCTAAGAGCAGGACAGTTTACACCTTCTTTTGATTTAGTCATTGCATTTCCAAGAATAAAGTATGGTCGATTGTCTGTTAATAGTTCATATTCGCATCTTAGTGTTGGTTCTGCTATTCTTGTAGGACCGAATAATCCCCATGAAAGTTCTATTTTTGTTTTGCCAAAGAGAGCTTTTTTCTTATTATTTTCCGGAGCTAGTGTTTGCTCATCATATTGCTTAAGAAATGCTTTTATACCTTCGATTAGAATTTTTCTGTCATTCTGATCTAGTGTAGCCCAAACGTTATCTCCTGATCTTCCGGAATTCCTAAAACTTATTGTTAAGTTGTTAGTTCTTGGATAAAAGGAAAAAGTAAAAGTGGATGGTTTAATGGTCTTTTTTATTAGTTTTACATTCCCTGCCATAATTGTTGCAATTTGTCTACCGTCAAAATCTCCTAAGAAATTTGGATCCTCTTTTTTTTCTACACTTACACATGAAGCCAGTATTGCTATCAAGCTTAATGCGATAATTGTAAAGCTTACAGTTTTTTTAGTTTTCATATTTTTCTCCTAATAATAGTAAAAAATAAACAATTCTGAGCATGTTTTGTTACGAAAAAATTCTTTTACTTTTACATAATATACGGCGAGGTCTGATTTTTGCTGAGCAACGCCGAAATTGTGCTGTATATTGCAAAAAAAACTAGAAAATGGTATAGTCAAAGTTATGAAAAAACGAATCTTAACCGGTGACCGACCTACCGGAAAATTGCACATAGGTCATTATTTAGGCTCAATTAAAAACAGAGTTGCGTTGCAAGATAAATATGAATGCTTTTTTATCATAGCAGATTTGCACACGCTTACAACCAAACCGGAAAAAAACAATATCCAAGAAATTGCAGGTAATGCACGTCAAATGGTTCTGGACTATCTCGCTTGTGGAATTGATCCTGATAAAGTTTCAATTTATCTACAATCGGCTGTTCCTGAAGTTGCCGAGTTAAGCCTACTGTTGGGACAACTCACAACCGTACCAAGACTACAGCGTGTACCCTCTCTAAAAGATATGGCGAAAAACGCAAACTTAAGCGAAATGCCATTCGGGCTACTAAACTATCCCGTTCTCCAAACAGCCGATATACTCTTGCCAAAAGCAAACCTAGTACCGGTCGGAAAAGACAACGAAAGTCATGTTGAAGTAAGTCGTGAACTTGCAAAAAGATTCAATTATATGTATGGAGAAGTTTTTCCACTTCCTGAAGTATTGGTTAGCGAAATGCCTGCTCTTGTGGGAACTGACGGTCAAGGCAAAATGTCAAAAAGTGCCGGCAACTGCATCTTTCTTTCCGATGATGCAAATACCGTAAACAAGAAAGTAAAGGGTATGTTCACTGATCCTAATCGTACAAGCGCCGATGTTCCCGGTAGAGTTGAAGGCAATCCGGTCTTCATTTATCATGACGCTTTCAATCCAAATATCGACGAAGTGAATGATCTAAAAGAACGCTATCAAAAAGGTAAAGTTGGTGATGTTGAAGTTAAACAGAAACTTAGTGTAGCCATAAACAACTTCCTAGGTCCTCTTAGAGAACGCCGAGCAAAATACGAAAGCCAAAAAGGTTTAGTTGACAAAATTATTTACGAAGGCACAATGCGAATGCGTGAAGAAGCCCAGCTCACTTTAAAAGAAGCAAAAAAAGCCATGGGTATTGCAAGTGTTTGGAATTCAATTAGAAGAAAGGCAAATAACTAAACAATTTTTTCTACGACTATTGCAATAATTCTCAACTTGTATTATAATTGACTTAGGTGTGTAGTAGCTAAATAAGGAGGTTATTATGGCAGATTGTGTTTTTTGTAAAATAATGAAGAAGGAAATTCCTTCCCATATCATTTATGAAGATGATATAGTTTTTGCTATTTTGGATATCTGTCCTGTATCAAAAGGGCATGTTTTGGTAATACCTAAAAAGCATTATGAAAACATTTTTGAAACTCCGGATGAAGTTCTTGCTCATGTGAATATCATATGCAAAAAAATGGCTCTTAAATTAAAAGATAAATTCCAGCTTGATGGTGTAAACATTATGAACTCATCAGGAGAGGCTGCTCAACAAACAGTTTTCCATTTGCATTATCATGTAGTTCCAAGATACAAGAACGACAAAAATAATTTTTGGTTTCCAAATACAACCGACTATAGTGACAAAGTAGAAGAGTTCTTTCTAGAGCTAAAGGAGTAAATTTATGAAGAAATATATTTTTTTAATTTTAATTATGGTGTTAAGTATTTCATGTTCACCTATAGAAGAATACTTTGGTGTTTATGATAGAATTGAAATAGCCGTGGAAAATGCTTCTGATGATATTATTGAAAATATCGTTATAAGTACAACGGGAAAGTGTGCCGAAATAAAGTTTGAAAGTCTTGAAATGGGGGAGTGTGATTCTGCTTCATTGTCTTTAAAAGATAATAAAAATGACGGTCAATATATAATTAAGTTTACAAGAAAAGGCGAGGAGTCTGAAGAGCATGAACTTGGATATTATTCTAATGGTATTTCGCTTGAAAAGATCTTAACGATTAAAATTAGTAATGATTCGTGCGACCTGAAATATCCAAACGGTAAGTAAATCATCAACTTAACGATACAAAAAAAGCCTTGCTTAGTTCTAAGTGATTGAGCAAGGCTTTTTTTAAATATACATGCCACTTGCGTTGTCGCTACGCAAAATCCAGTCCTCAGCGTATAAATATACGCCTCCGGGTGGATTTTGCGAGACTCCTAGCAATTAGCATGTCTATTTAAAAAAAAAGATAGTTATCAAGGTTTGGGAAAATAAGCACGATACTTGCGTGGTCGCTATCTTCAAAAGACAGCTATTTTCAAAAGACTTGATAAAAAGTAAAAAATAGAATATAATCTTGTGCATGGATAATCTTGAGTGCAAAAAAATAATTGATAATTTTAAAGAGCAGATGGCTTTGAAAATAATAGGGCAGGAGAAGTTAATCGAAGGAATTTTGATGGCGTTTATTGCCGGTGGACATGTTTTGTTAGAGGGGGTGCCGGGCTTGGCTAAGACTCTAACCGTAAAACATTTTGCCAAGCTTTCGGGCTTGAGTTTTAAACGAATTCAGTTTACGCCTGACCTATTGCCTGCCGACTTAATTGGTACGCTAATTTATCGGCAAAAGGAGGGTGCGTTTTCTGTTCGTAAGGGGCCTGTTTTTGCAAATATAATTCTCGCTGATGAAATAAATCGTTCACCTGCAAAGGTTCAGTCTGCTCTTTTAGAAGCTATGGCAGAAAAGCAGGTCACCATTGGTGAAGACTCTCTCGAATTGCCGACTCCGTTTTTTGTACTTGCAACTCAAAATCCTATAGAGCAAGAAGGTACATACCCTCTACCTGAGGCAGAGCTTGATCGTTTTCTTTTGAAGCTTTTTGTGCCTTATCCTGATATTGAGGAAGAAATCAATATCGTTAATAAGTTTTCTTCATTTACAAATTCTCAACAAGAAAAAGCCAAGAAGAAATCTGAGATTTTAAAAGCTGAAGATTTGCAAAAATTAAGAGAGGCTTGTGATGATGTAAAGTGTGCCGAAGAAATCACAAAGTATATAGTTTCCATTGTTGCAGCAACTCGTCCTCTTAAAGAGCGTAAGCAGGATGAGTATGTGCAGGGAAGTTATCTCAGTTATATCTTGTACGGAGCATCTCCACGTGCGAGCCTTGCAATTCAAAAATGTGCAAAAATTAAGGCTATGTTTGAGGGGCGTGATTTCGTAATTCCTGAAGATGTTAAGGCTGTTGCTCATGCGTCTTTGCGTCACCGTTTAAAGCTTTCTTATGAAGCTGCTGCAGACAGTCTTTCGGCTGATGATATAATTTCAAAACTATTAGATTTGATTCCACAACCATAAGCATAAAGGGCATAAAATGAAACTTAGTTCAAAGCAAAAGGGCATTATACTTTTAGTCTGCTCTGCATTCTTTTTTACAGTAATGAATTTTTTAGCGAAACAGGCTGGCGACTTGCCTAGTATACAGAAAGCTTTTTTTAGAAATGTTGTTGCGGCTGTGAGTGCTGCGATAGTTTTAATAAAAAGCAGAAACGGTTTTAAGTTTGAAAAAAAGAATTTGCTTTTTTTAATTCTGAGAAGTACATTTGGAACTTTGGGAATAATTTGTAATTTTTATGCTGTGCAACATTTATTTTTAGCCGAAGCAACCATACTGAATAAGCTGGCTCCTTTCTTTGTAATTATTTTTTCGTTTATGTTTTTAAAGGAAAAAATAAAGCCTTATCAAATCTTTGCAGTTTTGACTGCATTTTTGGCTAGCCTTTTAATAATTAAGCCCAGCTTTGCAGGTGGCTCTCATATTACAGCTTCACTTGTAGGCGCTTTCGGTGGAATGATGGCAGGTGCAGCGTACACAACAGTTCGCCACCTTTCTTTACGTGGAGAAAAAAGCGCTTTTATAGTATTCTTCTTCTCGATGTTTTCTGCGATGATTATGTTGCCATTCTTTATTATTTTTTACCAAACGATGACAATGACTCAGGTTATTCTTTTGTTACTTGCTGGGCTTTCAGCAACAGGCGGACAGTTTTGTATTACAGCTGCATATTCGCATGCTCCCGGACGTTCAATCTCACTATTTGATTACACACAAATTTTATTTGCTACAGCCTTTGGTTTTATAGCCTTTGCAGAAATTCCTGATATATGGAGCATTCTAGGTTTTGTAATTATCTTCTGTGTTTCTTTATTTATGTTCCTTATATCAGAAGAAAGACGAAAAGTAAGAAAGCTAAAAATAAATTCTGAAAATTTTTAAAAATCGCTATTCCGAGAGTTGTTTTAAATTTGAAAATATGCTAAAATCCTTCTTTCAAAAATTGCACGGATTTTTGGAAAAAATATTTCATACCATATAAAATAAGGAGCTTTTATTATGGAGAAGTTTTTTAAGCTTAAGGAGCACAACACTACTGTGCGAACGGAAGTTATTGCAGGTATTACTACCTTTTTGGCAATGGCTTATATTTTGGCAGTAAACCCCGGTATTTTGGGGCAAGCCGGTTTGGATCATGGTGCTGTCTTTACAGCTACAGCTTTGTCTGCTGCAATAGCAACTATGTGTATGGCGTTCTTTGCTAATTTGCCTGTAGCTTTAGCTTCGGGAATGGGCTTGAACGCCTTTTTTACTTATTCCGTAGTTCTTGGAATGGGCTATGCCCCTGCTGTTGCTTTAACTGCTGTTTTCTTAGAAGGTATTTTATTCCTTGTTTTGTCTTTGTTTAATATTCGTGAGGCAATTATCAAGTCTATACCTATCAACTTGAAAAAAGCTGTTTCTGCAGGTATTGGTATTTTCATCACACTTATTGCTTTAGAGAATTCAGGTATTGTTGTTGATAACCCTGCAACTCTCGTAGGTTTGGGAGAATTCACTTGGGGTTCACCTGCTGTTCTAGCTTTACTTGGTTTGCTTATTACTTGTGCTTTGTTTATATTAAAAGTACCGGGTGCAATTCTTATCGGTATTCTTATTACAACAATAATTGGTATTCCTTTGGGAATTACTAAACCTTTCGGTGGTTGGGAAGGTTGGGCACCAATCAGCTTACCTGCAGCTCCACATGTTTTGAACTTTGACTTTTCAAGTGTGCTGTCTATGAAATTCTTCATTGTATTTATTTCATTCTTGTTTGTTGACATCTTTGATACAGTTGGTACTCTTGTAGGTGTTACAACTCAAGCAGGCCTTACAGACAAAGACGGAAACATTCCAAAAGTTAAGCAAGCTTTATTGGCTGATGCTATTGGTACTGTTACAGGTGCTATGCTAGGAACTTCAACTGTTACAAGTTATGTAGAAAGTACTGCAGGTGTTGCTGCCGGCGGTAAAACAGGCCTTACATCTTTCACAACAGCTGTTATGTTCTTAATTGCTCTATTGTTCTCACCAATCTTCTTGCTTATTCCTGCTGCTGCAACTGCACCAGCTTTAATCATTGTTGGTTTCTTGATGATTTCACAAGCAGGCGAAATTAACTACAAAGATCCTACAGAAGGTATTCCTGCATTTTTGGCAATGATAATGATGCCATTCTCTTACAGCATTGCTGAAGGTATTGTTTACGGTGTTCTATCTTTCGTATTCTTAAAAGTTATTTCAAGAAGATTTAAAGAGATTTCAGTTGTTACATGGGTTATCTTTGCAATCTTTATTATAAGATTTTTTGTGAAATTCTAAACTGGATTAGCTAGAGAATTTTAAAACATTCTAAATAGATAAAGCCATGTCGGTGAGTAAAACTTGTCGGCGTGGCTTTTTTGTAGCTAAACTAAACTTTAAACAAATCTAAAAATTATAAGAACGGATACTTGACTTTCTTTTCATTTTACTGTATAAGCCTTTTGAATCTTTCTTACTAGAGTTTTTTGACTTTTGGTAAGAGGGTGGGTGTGTTAGATTACATTCCAAGGAGAGTATAAATGAAAAGATTTTATCTTATGCTATTGTGCCTAATAGTATTTTTTGTCTCTTGTGATTTGCCAATGAATTCTTTGGGAGAACACGGACATAACGGCGAGGCTTCAGACTCTAAAGATTTGATAACAAAGCTTGAGATTCTTTCAGCATTTGCTTTGGAAAAAAATAATATCACAGCATCAAATGCCGTAAGGAGTATTAAAACTGGAGTGCATGCTTCGCTTAATCTGACAGAAGTAAATATTATTTCTTATGATGATGAAGTGGGAACTTTTACAATAGAAGTTAAGGGAAGTAAAAACGGAAAAGACTTTGGTGGGAAAATATTTAATTTTAGCGGATTTATTCACCCGTATAATTCTATGCCAACGGAGTGGGCTGGAAATACAGACAAGCTTAAGCTTGATGAAGCTATCGACAAAAACTATTCAATTTCAAAATTTATTGAGCAAATTGAAGCAGATGAAGATTTAAAATCAAAGGTTTTTGAAAATCTGTCTTTAAAGCTAGACAATCGCAAATATATTTCTTATGGAAAACACGAAAGTGAAGGCTATGAATTAAGTGCTGATCTTATAAAGCTGACAGATAGTTCTATAAAAATTATTCCAAGATTTAAAGTCTTTTACAAAAAACTTGAAAATAAGCAAGAAAGCTCAGCAGAAAAAAAAGTTGCACTTGCTTCCACAATAAAAAATATAACTTGTGATTATTTTGATGAAAAAGATGTATACAAATACTTAACAGAGAAAGTAAGTGCTAAATCATTTAAAGTTGATAAAGAAAAATTTGCTTCATATCACTATGCTTTTGTAAAAGAAACAAACAAATTAGCAAGTACTATTTATGCTTCGTCAAGTGAAATAGACGATTGCCTTGAACGATATAAACAGACAAAAGGTTCTGACAATCATTTATCTTTAGCAAATATTACGCTTAATTATTATGGAAATATAAGGGCGGATGATTATGCCGGTTCTTTAAGTTTTGATGTTGCCGTTTCTTCAAACGAAAACTTTACAAGCGGGAGTGGAATATTTGCACAAAAAACAATAGAACTATCAGGTTTTGCAACGATTAAAAATGGGAAAGACTTTGATAATATCTTTGCTTCTTTTACAGTTATCAAATGGAATTCTAAAAAAGACGAAGCTTGGAAGTCTTATTTAAAAACTGGTGTAGATGACAAAATAGTTTTTCAAGCAGATCGTCAACACCCTTTTGAGATTAATGTTTGGAGAAAATCAAGTAGCAGAAAATTCTATTTAGATGTTCCTAAGTATGATTTAAGTCGTAAAACATTAAAGACAGTATCCGGTAAAGAAGTTGCTATTCAAAGCATTACGCTTACAAAAGAGGCAAATGAAGAAACTTTTACTTTGACTGTTACACTTGAAGGCGGTAAAGAAATAAGCGTCGTATCTAATGCAAGTAATTTAAAACCACGTTCGATGAATTTTTAAGAAAGTTTTTATATCTGTTTTAATACAATTTATATTAGCCACGTCGGTGAGTAAAACTTGTCGGTGTGGCTTTTTTTCTGAGCAGATTCCTTGCATGTTTCTTACTAGACGAAAGCGCTAAAAAATGTTATTATAAATACATATTTATTAGAAAGTATTTTTGTCAAAAAGGGGAAAAGAATGAATTTTGTAGAAAAAATGAAGAAGAAAGCAAGTGAATATGGAAATCGCTTAGTTCTACCTGAGGGTACAGAAGAGAGAACTTTAAAAGCTGCTAGAGCTATCATAGATGAAAGAATCGCATCAGAGCTTTTCTTAATAGGGAAAACTGAAGAAGTAAATTCTGCTGCAGAAAAAGCAGGTGTAAAACTGGATAATATTACAGTTATAGATCCTAGCAAATCAGAATGGCTAGAGAGTTTTGCTCAAAGCTATTATGAAAAACGAAAGGCTAAGGGTATGTCTTTGGAAGAAGCTACTGCTTATATGAAAGAACCTCTTGGCTTTGGAGCGATGATGTTGGTTCAAGGCAAGGCTGATGCAATGGTTGCAGGTGCAATGAACACAACAGCAAATGTTTTGCGTGCAGGCTTAAGAGTTATTGGAACACAAGCCGGAATGCGAACAGCTTCTTCTTGTTTTTTGATGGATACAAAAAATCCAAAGCTTGGCGCTGACGGAGTTTTCATCTTCTCAGACTGTGCTGTAATTCCTACACCAACATCTGAACAGCTTGCTGATATCGCTTGTTCTGCTGCAGAAAGTTGTAGAACCTTTGCAGAAGTTGAGCCTAATGTTGCAATGCTTTCATTTTCTACAAAGGGCTCCGGTGGTGACAAAGACGAAAACATTTTGCGAGTTCGCAAGGCTGTAGAAATTCTAAAAGAAAGAAATGTTGACTTTACCTTTGACGGCGAATTTCAGTTAGACTGTGCTATCGTTGAATCAGTTATGCAGAAGAAAGCTCCTGATTCTCCTGTAAAGGGTAAGGCAAATACGCTCATCTTCCCTGACTTGGGTGCAGGAAACATCGGCTATAAACTAGTACAAAGAATTGCAGGTGCTGAGGCTCTAGGTCCATTCTTGCAGGGTTTTGCAAAACCAATTTCAGATCTTTCAAGAGGTTGTTCCGTTGATGACATCATCACAACTTCTGCAGTAACACTCGTGCAAGCCGGAAAAAAATAGATGGCTGATTCTGTAAAAGCCTTACTTACCAAGGCTATAAATGCAGGTAAAAAAAGAGATTATAAAACAGCAATTAAAATCCTGGAAGAACTTGTTGCTCATGGTTATGCTGAAATTGAATCACCATTTAATTCAGGAAAGAAAGCTTACCCTGAGATTTATTTATATCTTTCGCGTAGCTGGGCTGCCGAAAAAAATTACAACAAGGCTAGTGCTTACGGACATGCTTATGTAAAGCGAGTTCCAAATGAGCCGTCAGGTTGGTTCTTTCTGGGTAGAACTTACATACTTGCAGAAGAATTTAACAAGGCTGTTTTTTGCTTAGAGAAGAGTGCGAGTTTGGCTCCACAGTCTGTTGAGATAAAAGCTATGCTTGGTATGGCTTATCTTAAATGGAAGAAAGCAGGTCTTGCCAGAAAGGTTTTTGAAGATGCACTAAAATACGCTCCAAAAAGCGTCCGTTTAAATACAGGTTATTTGAATGCTTTATTTATTGAGGCTGTTCACGAGTTTAGAACGGGTGATGTAAATTTGGCTAGTCAAATGTTTGAATTTGTTATAAAGAATAACATTGACGGTGTAGTGCCCCGACTCTATTTAGCTCATTCTTTAAAAATGCAGAATCGTTTGGAAGAGGCTCTCGTTCAGTATGAAGAAGCGGTAAAGCTTGCTCCCGAAGATAAAGCTCTTGCTTTGTATCCGGCCATGATAAGGCTGGAACTTGGCGATCACGAGGGGGCAACAGAGGCTCTTGCAAAATTGGATATTGAACTTCCAAATGATGGAATTTCTGAGCAGTTCTTTATGATAGGTGCTATTAAAAAGCATTTGGAAAGAAAGGATTATAGCAAGGCCGCACAAGGTGCGAGGTTTTATATTCGTAACTTTGGTAGCACTGAAGAAATACGCCTTTTAGCTGCAGAAGCTCAGAAAGGCTTGGGAAATATCAATAAGGCTTTAAACCATTATAAGTGTGCCTTGAAAGAAAACCCTCAGAGTCCGTATCCGCATTATGGTATCTTACTCGCGCTACAAGATTCTTATCGCTGGCAGGAATTAAGCAGTGAAGTTTTGCGCGCTGAAGCTTCGGGCTCTTTAGATGAAGAAGATATTTACTATTACAAGATAATCACAGCCGCTCATATTGA